>VOFD01002611.1_pt1 | contig 27985 bp, 47 predicted proteins | sample 5384101 | NCBI WGS metagenome assembly VOFD01 (sample SAMN12384723, study PRJNA508395) | human gut metagenome | isolation source: healthy gut C | host: Homo sapiens
GCCGGTATGTCCGCCGGATCCTTGATGCGGTAGTTACCATCGGAGTCGGCAGAGCATGCACGTCTATCCTGGAGCTTGCGCAGTCCTACAGCGGCGCGCGGGAGGCGGTTTCTTACCGCGGGATCTACGGGGCGGCGCGCGCGATCAATATCCGTGAGATTGTGCCGCAGGAAATGGGTAAGATAGATACGGAGGCGGAGTCGGAGCTGTCGAATTTTTTCCGGGCGATCCGGCTTGGCTCAGAAGAAGAGGTGCAGGAGACGGCGGAGAAATATTTAAAACGCATTGCTTCGACGGCAAATTCTCTGCAGCAGTATCATATCCATATCATGGAGCTGGTGAGCGCGCTGTACCGTTTTCTGGCAAACAATGATATTGACGCAAAAGAGTTTTTCAGTAGATGTGAAAAAGCTTTTTACAACCGCCTGCTGGAGATGGAGCCGGACACGATACAAAAAAAATGGCTGACGGACACCGGGCTTGCGTTCCGCGAGGAGCTGATCCGCGCCCGGAGCAGCTCGACGAAATCCTATATCCGCAAGGCGGAGGAATATGTGCGGAATAATTATGCGGACGAGACGCCTCGCTGGATTTCATCTGCGAGCTGCTTGGCGTGTCGAACTCCTACTTTTCCACGACCTTCAGTGGGAGACCGGGAAATCCTTCACCGCCTATCTTACGGATTATCGGATGGAACAGGCTTCCCGGATGCTGATCGAGACGAACGAAAAGAGTTATGTGATCGCCCAAAATGTCGGATACACGGATTCCAATTATTTCAGCTATGTGTTTAAGCGGCGCTTTGGCGTGTCGCCTTCCAAATACAGAACGGAGCATATAAAAGAGTGAAAAACAAGTATTTCGGATATCTGGAAAAAATAACCCACAGTGGTATCCAGTCGACCATCATGATTACCTTCTCGGTGATATCCATCTCGCTGATGCTGATTCTCGGTCTGGTGCTGGAGGCGCGGTTTTCCGCCGTTTATCGCGACGAGGTCATCCGGAGCACGCAGATGCTGATGGAGCAGACAAGCGAGAGCCTGGAGGATTACCTGATTTCCATGCGGCAGGTTTCTGACGCGGCATACTACAATGCGATCAAGGAATACGATATTTCCAGCGACAACCAGGATATCCAGAGAAGTCTCAATCTTTTATATGAGGCAAACAAGGAAAGCCTGCGCAGTATTGCCCTTTACAATTATTATGGAAGTCTGATCGCGGCGGAGCCGGTGGCCTCCCAGAAGGAGGACCCGGACGTCACGCACCAGGACTGGTTCGTGCGGGCGATGGACGAGATGGAAAATATGCATTTTTCCACGCCGCATATTCAGAATCTTTTTCATGACGCCACGCCGCGCTACTACTGGGTGATCTCTTTAAGCCGCATGGTGGAGCTGACAAACGGCGGCGATTCCGGGCAGGGCGTTTTGCTGGTAGATATGGACTTTTCCGGAATTTCCCGGCTGATGAAAAAGATCAATGACGAAAACCGCGGGCAGTACTACTATCTCTGTGACAGCAGCGGAGAGCTGATCTATCATCCGCGGCAGGTGCAGCTCGGCGACGGCATCGGGCGGGAAAAACAACCTGATTGCCGCGGCTTACAAAGGACGGCGTCTACGACGAGGTGTTCGACGGTGAGAACCGCAGGGTGATCGTCAGCACCGTCAGCTACACCGGCTGGAAGCTGGTCGGCGTGCTGCCGGATGCGATGTTTGCCTACGGAATGATCAACCTTCGCTATTTCCTCGTGATGATGCTGATTCTGATGGCGATGATGCTGGTGGTGCTTAACCGCATCGTATCCGTGCGTATCTCGCGCCCGATCCTGAAGCTGAACACGTCGGTCCTGGGTATGAGGCGGGGAAAAGCCGGAAATTTATATCGGCGGCTCCCAGGAAATCCGTCATCTTGGATATTCCATACAAAAATCGTATGAGCGGATCGAGGACCTGATGAAGACGATCGTCTGGGAGCAGAACGAGCGCAGAAAAAGCGAGCTGGATGCGCTGCAGAGCCAGATCAATCCACATTTTCTCTATAATGCGCTTGACTCTATCACCTGGATGATCGAGGGTGAGCAAAACGATGAGCGGCGTATATGGTCACGCAGCTTGCACGGTTTTTCCGCCTCAGCCTGGCGGGCGGCTACACGGTTATCCGCGTGCACGATGAGCTGCAGCACGCGCAGGCCTACATGAACATCCAGAAGGTGCGCTGCAAAGGATTCCTATACCTTCCGGATGGAGGTTGATCCGGCAGTGGAGGAATACTGCGCTGTTAAGCTGATCCTGCAGCCGATTCTGGAAAATGCGATCAATTACGGCGTGAGCGGCATGGACGACGGCGAAATTACCGTCATCGGAAGGATGGAGGAGAGGATGTGCTGCTTGCCGTGAAGGATAACGGCATCGGGATTCCGGCGGAGGAGGCAGCGCTTTTGCTGACGGACAGCAACCGGGTGCATAAGCACGGCTCCGGCGTTGGACTTGTAAACGTCAATCAGAGGATTCAGCTTTTATTTGGCAGGGCGTATGGGCTTTCCATTGAAAGCGAGCCGGACGAGGGGACGACCGTCTCCATCCGCCTGCCGGCGATCCAGTTTACAGAGGAAAACAGAAGGCTCCTGGAGAACGGCAATGCCCTCGACCGGGAGGAAACGATAAGTAAGATAAGCAGGGAAGACAGTGATGAAGAATAGCAGAAAAATGTTTATTCTGATAGAAAGCGTTCTGGCGTTTATGTTGATTCTGGTAGCTGCCGCGATGCTGCGTGAACGCGGCGGCAGGCAGCGGAACGGATCGCGGTGATTTTGCGGGAACCGGACGCAGGCCGGTGGGCGGCGTTTAAATACGGATTGCGCGCGGCTGCGGGGATATGGGCGTTGAGGTGCTGATCGTCAGCGCCGAGGGCAGCCTGACGCGGCCGGGGGAGGAAACGATGCTGAAGCGCGAGATCGTGAACGGCGCGCGGACGCGGTGATCCTGCAGCCGGGAAACCATCGGGACGAAGGTGCCAGTGATGCTGACAGGCTGTCCGTCCCTACAGGGACGACGAAGCGCAGATTTCGGCGACGGACCGGATAACGAGGCGATGGGTGAGGCTCTGGCGGAAGAACTGCTGGCGGACTTTGGTGAAAGGCTTGACGGAAAAACGATCGGGATTTTTGCGGGGACAGACGGTTCGCAGGAGCTTAAAGAGCGGGCGGATGGTTTTACGCAGGCAATCGAGGGAACGGGCGGCGTCATCGACTGGACTGCAGGCGCAGCTTCGCAGGAGGATGCAAAAAGATATTCTGGCGGAGCAGACGGCGGTTGATTTTGTGATCTGTCTGGATGACAGCAGTCTGGTGGCTGCCGGTAAAGAGGCGGCGGCAGGAAATCTTCACGGCGCGCGTGTTTACGGGATCGGACATTCCACAGAGGCGGTTTACTATCTTGATATGGGAAATGTGGAGCGTCTGGTGGTGCCGGATGAATTTAACGTCGGGTACCAGAGCCTCACGGAGGTGGCGCGCAGGCTTGACAACCGGTTTTACAGGATGAAAAAATGCGGTCATTTCCTACACGGTGCTTTACCGGGAAACGCTGTTTTCCGGGGAAAACCAGGAGCTTCTTTATACGATGAGCCAGTAAAAGGGGAAGAGCATATGAGAAAGGAAGAACGTTTATCTGGCAGGAATCGCAGCGGGAGCGGCGGCGCTTCTGCTGTGCGGCTGCAGCGCGTCAAAGGCGGACGAGGGAAAACAGATCCAGGTCGGCGTTGCCTGCTATGACAAAAGCGATACGTTTATCAGCTCGCTGATCGACTGCTACCGGGAACAGATTGGACAGTACCGGGAGGAAGGGCTTTCCGTCACCGTGACCGTGCTGGACGCCGCCGGTCTGCAGCGGACACAAAACGACCAGATTAAGGAGCTTTTGGATGCCGGGTGCAATGTGCTTTGTGTGAACCTGGTAGACAGGACAGATCCGTCAGAGATCATCGACCTTGCAAGGGATCGCGATGTGCCGATTATCTTTTTTTAACCGGGAGCCGGTAGCGGAGGATATGTCGCAGTGGAGCGGACTGTATTATGTGGGCGCCTATGCGGAACAGTCCGGCATTATGCAGGGCGAACTGGCGGCGGAATATATAAAAGGAAAATGAGGATGTCGACCGCAACGGCGACGGGAAGATTCAGTATGTTGTGCTGGAGGGTGAGCCGGGACACCAGGATGCGATCATCCGCACAGAGAACGCGGTGGACACGTTAAAGAAAAAATGATATCCGCCTGGAAAAGCTCAGCTACGGTATCGCCAACTGGAGCCGCGCCCAGGCGCAGAACCGCATGACGCAGATGATCGGGCAATACCCGAATGAGATTGAGCTGGTGCTTGCCAACAACGACGACATGATTCTTGGCGCGATCGACGCCTATGAATCGCTGAACATCGCAGAGGAGAAAATACCGGTATTCTTCGGAATCGACGGAACGGACGTGGGACTGGAGGCGGTTCTGGACGGTAAAGTGGCGGGAACCGTATATAACGATAAGGAGGGACAGGCGCAGGCAATGGTAAAGCTGACCGCCGCCCTCATCACCGGCGAGGGTATGGATGAGATTGCTTTTGAGAACGAGCATTATATCTATCTGCCCTACGCGAAGATCACAAAAGAAAATGCAGCCGATTTTCAGGAGCGGGAGGCTGAGACGGGCGATTGAATGGCTATGCATGGAGGTATCCCCCAAAGCGGCATATCAGCTGTTTTGGGGGATTTTGCTGCATTTGTGTGGTTTTACGGAATTTTTGCAGAGTCCGGCGGGAGAATGTCGAAAAAAAAAGAGGGATAAAGATGTCAAATTATTAGGGGAATGCCGTTGTTTGTATTTTTTATGGAAAATGATACAATGAAAGGAGAAAGGCCGGTGCGCCGGTTATCACAGAAAGAAAATGAGGGAGCGGTTATGCAGCAGGAGCTTGAGCGGATCACGCGTGTGATTGGGGAGGGACCCTACCGCGACGACTGGGAGTCGCTTGCAGGAATGGAGATGCCTGCATGGTTCGGACGGGAAGTTCGGGATTTTTATTCACTGGGGGCTTTACAGCATTCCGGCACACAATAATGAGTGGTATTCCCGCAATATGTATATTCGGAATAAGGAGGAGTGGGAGTATCATCGGCGGACATACGGCGATCATACCGTATTTGGCTACAAGGATTTCATTCCGTTGTTTCGGGCGGAAAAATTCTGCCCGGACGAGTGGGCGGAGCTTATCAAAGCGTCCGGCGCGCGCTACGTATTTCCGGTGGCGGAGCACCACGACGGCTTTCAGATGTACAAAAGCCGTATTTCCTGCTGGAATGCGTATGAGATGGGACCGCGCCGCGATATCCTCGGCGAGCTGAAGGAAGCCGTAAAGGCGCAGGGACTTCACTTCTGCACGTCCTCGCACCGGGCGGAGCACTGGTTTTTATGGGACACGGAAAGGAATTTCCAAGCGATGTAAAAAAACCGCTTCGGCGCGGCGATTTTTACTGGCCGGCGATGGAGGAGCCGGACAATCAGAGCCTCCAAAGTCAGCCGTATCCGGACGAAGAATTTCTGCAGGACTGGCTTTTGCGCACCTGCGAGCTGATCGATCATTATCAGCCGGAGCTTCTGTATTTCGACTGGTGGATTCAGCACGAAGCGTTTAAGCCGTACCTGAAAAGGGTGGCTGCCTATTATTATAATAGAGGAAAAGCCTGGGGAATGCCGACGGCGATCTGCTACAAGCACGACGCGATGATGTTCGGAAGCGGCATCCCGGAGGTAGAGCGAGGGACGTTTCGCGAACCGAAGCCGTATTTGTGGCAGACGGACACCTCTATTGCCCGCAATTCTTGGTGTTACACGGATACGCTGGAATACCGGACGGCGGAGGAAATTCTGCGCCTTCTGATCGAGGCGGTCAGCAAAAACGGAAATATGCTGCTGAATATCGGACCGCGCGGGGACGGCAGTATCCCGGAGACGGACCAGAAAAAATTCTGCGCGGGATTGGCGCCTGGCTGAAGGTGAACGGCGAGGCAGTTTATCATAGCCGTGTGTGGCGCGTGAGCGCGGAGGGACCGACGCAGGCGGCGGAGGGGCAGTTTGCCGACATGAAGCCCCTGCGGTATACGGAGCAGGATTTTTCGTTTCACGGCGCGCGGCGACAGCGTGTATGTATTTGTAATGCGATATCCACAGTCCGGCTGCCTTACGGTGCGTTCCCTGCGCGATGCAAGGGATCAGAATCTGCCGGAATTTCACGGGCTGATCAAGCATGTATCGCTGCTGGGGGAGCGGGAAAATATATCCTGGCATACAGATGGCGACGGGCTGCACGTAAAAATACCGCTGCGGCAGCAGACGCTCCCGGCAGTACTGCGTGTGAAGATGAAGTAGAGGGCTGGCGGAGCTATGTGCGGGAAAATGGGGCTGCGGTGCCACGTGCGGAGAAAAAAAGGATCTGCGGTGCTGTATGCGGGGAAGACGGATTTGCAGGGATGAGGAAAAGAACGTGTGGGAGGAAGCATGGAGAAGATAAAAGCCGGATTTCAGAAGATCATTGGGAAAATTCTCGGAATGAAGCTGCGCTACCGTATGGTGCTTCTGTATCTGCTGGGCGGAGCGCTGCCTTCCCTCTGCATCGGAGTGTATCTGATCAGCGGCTCGAAGCGCACTTTGACGGATCAGGCGAAACCGCCGAGGTCACGGAGATGGAGATGGTACGCCAGCAGACGCAGGAGCTTTTGTCCACGGTTTCTATGGTGTCAAAATATTTTTTCTTCGATGAAAAGCTGGAAAATATTGCGGCGAAGGAATACACAGATTACCAGGAGATGGTAAATGATTTCCGCGATTATACCGCTTTTACGCAGTATGGAAATTATTACAACAATCGCATCTCGTGGATCAGCGTATATATGGAGAACGATACCCTGCGGGGAAATTCTCATTTTGTGAAGGTGGACGACGAAATCCGGGAGCAGGAGTGGTACCAGGCGGCGAAAAAAATAAAAAGGGCGGCGCGATCTGGCAATATCTGAGAATGGATACGGAGGGGTATGAGAGCCTTACGCTCACGCGTCTGATACGGACAAAAAAGGGTGAGGAGGTCGGCGTGCTGGTAGTGTATATCCGTCCGGGATATCTGACGGAAATTCTCGGAACGGGCGGCAGCGATGTGATGCTGGTGCTCAACGGCGAGACGATGGTGGCAAAAAAGGACGGCAAACACGGTCGATTTTGCGGACATTTGCGAGCTGTTGCCGGAGCCGGACGGTGAGACGCACCAGTCTGATATCACAGTCGGAAGGGAAAAATATGTGCTTACATGTGCAGGCATTGAGATCCCGGAATCGGGGACTGCATTCAGATTGTCAGCCTGCGCTCTCTGGACGAAATTTTTGAGGAAGTAGACAAGCAGAATCGCGGCAGTATCATTATCTTTATGATGGGCGCCGGACTGTCTGTGATGATGATCATCGGCTTTTCCTGGTCGTTTGGAAAGCGCGTGGGGCAGTTCCACGAGCAGATGCAGCGCGCTGCGGCGGGCGAGTTTGATCTGGTCAGCACTCTGGGCGGCAGCGACGAAATCAGCGAGCTTTATGATTACCTGGGCACGATGATTTCTGAGATCCGCAGGCTGCTCTCGGAGGTTTACCGCGAGCGGCTGCGCGCAGAGAAGCTGAAAACGGAACAGAAGGATGCAGAATACAAAATGCTTGCCAGCCAGATCAATCCGCATTTCCTCTATAATACGCTGGAGACAATCCGCATGAAAGCGAGGGTGAACGGACAGTACGATATCGAGCGCCTTGTAAAGATGCTTGCCAAAATTCTGCGCAAGAATATCCAGGCGGGCAGCCAGGACGTTACCCTGCAGATGGAAACCGATCTGATCGAGTGCTATCTGTAAATTCAGAAATACCGTTTCGGAGAGCGCATACAGTATCAGATATACATCGAAAAGGATCTGGAGGAGTACCATGTATTTCCGCTGCTGATGCAGCCGATCGTGGAAAAATTCCATTATCCACGGTCTGGAGATCAAGGAGGGTATCGGACATATCGACATTACGGTTATCCGCCAGGATAAAAATGTGTGCATCACGATCCGGGACGATGGCGTCGGCATGGACCAAGAGACTTTGAAGAAGCTGCGCGAGAGCATGAATCGTGAGACGCAGACGAATAAGCACATTGGCGTAGGCAATGTGCACCGGCGTATCCGCCTGCGGTACGGCGATGAATACGGTATACAGATAGACAGTACGCCGGGCGGCGGTACCACCGTGATCATTTTGCTGCCAGGGGAGGAGAAAAATCATGTATAAAGTAATGATTATCGATGATGAGGAAATCGTGAGAATGGGCATCCGCGATTTGATCGACTGGGAGAAAAGAGGGCTTTTGTATCTGCGCGGAGGGCAGGGACGGGCGCGACGGTCTGGAGAAGCTGCTGCAGTATGAGCCGGACGTTGCGCTGGTCGATATCAAAATGCCGGGGCTTTCCGGCATCGATCTGATCCGCGCTGCGCGGAGAAAACTATAATGGTTATTTTGTCATCCTCACCGGCTACTCGGGTTTGAATTTGCAAAATCCGCGATCCAGCTTGGGGTGAAGGAATATCTGCTAAAGCCGATCGATGAGGACGAGCTGACCGATATCATGCGCAAGCTTTATCGGGATATCTGCAAAAAGGAGGGCGAGCTTGCCTGGCACAGCAGCAACGAGGAAATTGCAAAGGGAAGAGCTTCTGCGCCGGATTCTTCTCCGCCTGGAGAGCCGCGAAAAAATGGAGGAGCAGATGAAGCGGTACCAGATGGATTATTCCGGTCCGGTGTTCTGCGCGGCAGTCATTTCCGATAAGGATCTGATGCCGGGAAATGAAAACCGCATTTTCACGGAAAAAGGTGGAGGAGCTGCTTGGCAGCCGCGATCTGTGTGCGGACCGGGTGCTGATGGACAACTGCGTGGTGGCCATCCAGAAGGACATGGACTACCGGACGTGGGCGAATCTTCTGGCACAGAAAAACGCCCGCATCGGAAAAAGATTCGGGCATGAGCTGGTAATCGCGGTCGGGCATAACGTGAGCAACTGGTATGATCTCACCCATTCCTATGAGTTCGCAAAATATCTGCTGGAGCATGAATTTCTGTTCGGAGGCTGCAGCGTGATGTCGATGGACACGATCGAGAACCAGGGTCACATTGCGGAAAATCCGTCCGTCGATTATTTCTGCATGCTGATCGAGGTGGGCGATATGGACGGCATCGCCAGGGTGTGTGAAGCGGTTCCGGCAATACTGTCTCAAGGGCATGATGAAGGAGATGGATATCAAGATACAGGTAATGTATAACCTCATGCAGATACGTAACTGGGCAGAGAAAAAATACGAGGTGCAGAAGCTGGGACCATCGGATCTGATGGAAAAAAATTAACGGCGTGGAAAAGCTGGATGATCTGATGGAGGGCTACTGCGGCGCGCTGCAGGAGTTGTGTATTAAAGTGGGCTGCGCAGGTTCCGATAATGTTATTAAGCGCATGTACTATTATATGGAGCGTAATTACGACAAGGATCTGCGGCTGGAGGCATTCTCCAAAATGTTCCACTATAATAGCAGCTATCTTGGCAAGATTTTCCGCAAGGAAATGGGCGACAGCTTTAACAATATTCTGATACCATACGCATCACAAATGCCAAGCGTCTGCTTGCCGAGACGGATCTGAAGGTATACCAGATATCGGAGCGCGTGGGCTACTCCAACATCGACTATTTCTACTTAAAATTTAAAAATATGTGGGCATCAGTCCAAGAGAATACAAAAACAGGTCGAAGCGCCTGATACAGAAACTGTATAAAACAACGGACAGTACCGGAAAAGATGTGAGCAAATGACACGGCAACGCTTCTTCGGTACTTTTCTTTTTAGACAATATGCAGAAAAAAAACCCCCTCAGTTTTACCTTTTTGAGTAAAAACAAGAAAAATTCGGGTAAAATTGTAAATAATTTCAGGGTATTAAAAATTTCAGCAAATTTTTATAATATCTTTAGAAAAGGAGGGAGCGACACTATGAGTAAAAAGAAAAAAGAACGTGTGGCGAAACAAAAATTCAGTCTTGCTCTGATGTGGAAACAGCGCTATCTGCTATTGATGTCTGTTCCGTTTCTGATCTGGCTGATCATCTTCAAAGTACGTACCACTTTGGGGCTGGACGATGGCATTCCAGGAGGTAAAGCCAAATTCCTTCGCACTTCCGATATGGGAGCGGAAATTTGTAGGCTTTGACAACTTCATCAAGGCGTTTACCGACCGTCTGTTTCCACAGACAATGATCAACACCATCGCGATCAGTATCATCGGCATCGCGCTTGGCACCTTCGCGGCGATCGTATTTGCATTGCTGCTGAACGAAATCTGCTTTAGCAGATTCAAAAAGTGACACAGACGATTTCGTATCTTCCGCATTTTGTATCCTGGGTTATCATCGCCAGCATTGCAAAGATGCTGCTGAATGACGGCGGTGCGATCGATACGCTGCTCAATACGAAGCTGCATCTGATGTCAACGAATTCCCCCATGTTCTGGGTAGTTGTATGTCTCATCAATGTCTGGAAAGAGGTTGGATGGGATGCGATCGTTTATCTTTCCGCGATGGCAGGTATCGACAAAGGGCTTTACGAGGCGGCGGAGGTGGACGGCGCAAACCGTTTCCAGAGAATGTGGCACATCACCCTGCCGGGTATCAAGCCGACCGTTATCGTACTGCTGATCATGAGCGTCGGAAGCGCGCTGAACGTTGGAATGGAGCGTCAGATGCTTCTGTCAAACGGTATCGTGCAGGATCATGCGATGGTTCTTTCCTGGTTCGCATATGTCCGCGGCATCGGCGCAAACAATTACGGTCTTGGTACTGCGATCGGTATGTTCCAGTCTGTAGTCGGTGTTATCCTACTGCTGATCGCAAATAAAATAGCCGGTATGCTCGGCGAGAGCAAGCTGATATAGAAGGGGGAGCGCAAAATGGCAAGAAAGAAAAAAGAGGCAGAAATGATTACTGCAAAGCGCGCAGGTGCATTTGACTACGTGCTGCTGGTGTTCTTTCTGTTTGTGATATTTATTACACTGTACCCGTTTTTAAATGTGCTTGCGATTTCCTTCAACGACCCGATGGATACGATGAGAAATGTAAACTTCATCATCCCGCGTAAGTTTACTTTAAGCAACTACATTTACATATTCACGGAAAATAATCTGATGAGCCCGTTCATGATGTCGATTGCGAGAACCTTAATCGGTACGGCGGCAGGCGTGATCTGCACGGCAATGATCAGCTACGTGCTCAGCAGAACGGATTTTTACTTTGTAAAACCGTTCACCGTAATCTTTGTTATCACGATGTATGTGAGCGGCGGCATGGTTCCAGAATACCTGCTGCTGATGAGAACTTTAAAGATGGGCAACAGCTTTTTGCCGTATACATTATACCGGGACTTGTCTGGGTATACAATATTATCCTGACGCGTTCCTTCATTTACGGTCTGCCGATGGCGCTGCAGGAGGCGGCGAAGATAGACGGCGCGAACGACTTTTGTTATCTGGGCAAAGATTATTCTTCCGCTCTGCAAACCGGTGCTTGCAACGGTGGCGCTGTTCGTGGCGGTCGGACAGTGGAACTCCTTCATGGACACTTATCTGTATGCGAGAGAGCTGCCGACTTTGCAGTATGTGCTGTACGAGATTATGGAGCAGGCGACGATCAAGATCGATCCGCATGCGGCAAACCAGATGACCAGCGCGGTGTCCCCGCTGTCGGTTCGTATGGCGATCACAATCGTGGCAACCGTTCCGATCCTGATCGTATATCCGTTCCTGCAGAAATACTTCGTAGGCGGCATGACCGTCGGCGCGGTAAAAGACTGATGCGATATTAATAAGTCAAAAAGCCCGCGGTGACCTTTATAGTAAAAAGGAGAATAACTATGAGAAACAAAACATTGAGACGTGCAGGCGCACTTGTACTGGCAGCAGCGACCGCAGCATGCAGCTTTTTCCATCCCGGCGATGGCGGAAGGCGGAGATGTCATTGAACTGACATTCTACAATGCGGACGGACAGGAGGATCCGTGGACAGATCCGGTGGCGGAGGCGATCACGGCGGCAACCGGCGTGAAGCTGAAAACGGATTACCCGGTAAGCTCCGACGACCAGAAGATCGCACTGATGATCGCAGAACAGAACTTCCCGGATATGATCTATGCAAAGGGCGACGCACAGAGCCTGATCGACGCGGGCGCGCTGATTGACCTTACCGATCTGATTGAAGAGTATGGTCCGAACATCAAGAAGATGTACGGCGAAGAGTTTGACAAGCTGAAATATTCTGTAGACGATCCGTCCATCTATCAGCTTTTCCTCCTATGCGATCGGCGGAACCGTATTCAAGAGCGCGGGTACCGCAGCTGCAGTGGGATGTGCTCGCTGAGAATGACTATAAGATCCCGGAGACGCTGGATGAGTTTGAGGCGATGCTGAAGAGCTACATTGAGGCGCATCCGCAGACGGACGACGGCATGGATACCATTGGAATTTCCTGTCCACCTCCGACTGGCACTGGATGATCACGCTTGGAAATCCGGCAGGCTATATCGCAGACGGCGCGCCGGACAACGGACAGTGGCTGATCGATGACGAGTACAATGCAACATATAAATTCCGTTCCGAAAAAAGAGGGAATACTTCAGATGGCTGAACAGAATGTACAATGAGGGTATTCTTGATCCGGAATTTGCAACGCAGACACATGAGGACTATATTGCAAAGATCGCTTCCGGACGCGTACTTGCACTGCTTGATACAGACTGGGATTACCAGGATGGCGAGAGAAGGTGCTGATCGCGGACGGCAAACAACAAGACCTATGCTCCGCTTCCACTGACAATGGACGCAGATACAAAGTGCCCGACACTGATGTATCAGGGTCTTACCACCGGACAGGGCGTCGGCATCACGACCGCATGCGAAGATCCGGTAGCAGCAATCAAATTCCTTGATTTCCCTTGCTCCGATGAAGGACAGGTACTGGTCAACTGGGGTATCGAAGGAGAAAACTATCTCGTAGATGAGAACAGGGTGCGCTATCGTACGCCGGAAGAAGTGGAATACGCAAATTCCGATAAGGATTATGCAAAGAAAAACCGGCGTTGGCTTCCACGCATATCCGTTCCCGGTTTACGGTGCCGGCGTGCTCGACGAAACCGGCAGCACTACACAACCGTAAGCAGAGACGCTGTGATCGCTGAGTACAACGATGCGCAGAAGGCTGGCTGCGAGGCATGGGGCGTGGATCTTCTGCTGGATGTATTCCCCGCAGGCGGATGAGTTTGAGATACCGAAGTATTCTCCGGTATGGGCATACGCAAAACCGGCGGAGTTCGACGAAATCGGCGACCAGCTCGATGAGATCGCATGGTCCTCTCTGATCAGCTGCATCATCGGAAGCGAAGACCAGTTCGACGCAAACTACGACGAAATGCTGGCGGAGCTTGAGGGCGTTGGCATGGCAGACGCAGAAGCAATGCTCACGGAGATCGTAAAAGAGAGTATCGCTGGTAGAGTAATTTTTAAAGCAGCGGGGAATCGAAATGGATTCCTCCTTTTTACGCCGCTGGCACAGTAATAGCCGCTGGTTTACATATCATATGATTTATAAAAATGACTTGCACAATTTGAAATCTCATATTATAATTTATATGCAACAAGAAAATAATATTGACTTCTGCTGCTTCCTGTGATATAGTGTTTTTTAACGAAAGCGTGCTAATCTGTAGTTTCTGGATTACAATTCAAAGCCGTTCGGCTGCACATTTCAGAAAAATACTATAAAAAACAGGAGGATGGAAATTGGCGGAAAAAGATATTATTTTTAAAGGAGTACCAGAGGGACAGCAGGCATTCTGCGATTTTGTAAACGGGGCGCTCGCACAGGGCAGACCGCTGCTGAAAAAAGAGGGCAGCTTGTCACGGTGCCGACAGAGCTGGTACTGGTAAAGGACATGGAAGAGGATGATGAGAACGCGGTTGTGAAAACCGTACAGCGCTTCCGTGATATCACCGGGAAGGCAGGAACAGATAAGAATGCGGGATACATCATCGTTGCAATACAGAACCAGACAACCGTGGATTACGGGATGCCGTTGCGCGTAATGCTGGAGGATGCCCTGGAGTATGATGTGCAGAGACGCACAAAGAAAACCAGAAGCTTCATAAAGATGAGAAGCTCTGCCTGGTAATCACGCTGGTTTTTATTATGGCACCACACCTTGCGGAGATGGCGTTCCGCTTAGAGAGCTCTACAGTCGTATCAATGTGTGGTGGTGAGATGACCGCCTGCTTTTGGCTGGCGGAGATTTTAGAGATCCTGAGGGGAAATTCAGAGAGCTACCTGGAGGATAACCGGACAATATACGAAAAACTACGGAGGATACCAACCGGGTAATCTTTTGCCCTGACGGACCATCTGGACTATTACAGGGAATTAAAAAAAGAAAGGGATAAATGCCGGATAAGATACCCAGAAATGAAACAAAAGAGTTGGATAAATGCCGGCAGAAAAAATGGCAGACAGGTATATGGCAAAGTACTGGTGAAAGGGGATCTTTGGTGAGATGTCTGCTGCCGTTTCTGCTTCCGGAATATCCGGCGGATGCTGGAAAGTCAGATTAATCCTGTAGTTTATCTTAAATTTTTAGTGTGGAATCTCTGTTTATGGTATGATAAAAGTATTATGAAAATGATACAGACGGAGGTATGACAATATGAAATTCGGAAACGGATGCTGGCTGCAGAAGGAAGGCTGCGAATGCTTCTCCCCGCAGGAGGTTTATTTTGTAAAGAAAGATGAGAAAATGGTAACGCTTGTGTGCCCGACCATGCGGATTGAGAAGCGCGGCGACACTCTGGGAGGAATCAATCTGACAATCGAGGTTACGTCTCCGGCGCCGGAGGTTCTGCGCGTGAAAACGAGCCACTATCTGGGCGTGTGTAAAGGGACCGGGTTTGAGCTGAATTGCGGCGAAAACGTACCGCTTAAGGTGGAGGAGACGGAAAGCGAGATCCGTATTGCCAGCGGAAGCCTGGCGCTGGTTGTCACGAAGCTGCCGTTCACGATGACCTACGAAAGAGACGGCGAGCTGCTTTCAGGGGCGCAAACCGTGATCTTGCGTATATGAAAACAAACTGGAAGGGCATGGCATATGACAAGGGAAGCGATGACGCTTACATGCGCCAGCAGCTTGGACTTTCCGTGGGAGGCTGGTCTACGGACTCGGCGAGCGCTTCACAGCATTTACGAAAAACGGACAGAGCGTTGATATCTGGAACGAGGACGGCGGCACCAGCACGGAGCAGTCCTACAAAAACATTCCGTTTATCTGACAAACCGCGGCTACGGCGTCTTTTGTCAATCATCCGGAGAAGGTGTCCTTTGAGGTGGGGACGGAGCAGGTATCGAAGGTGCGGAAAACCGGCGCTCCCGGCGCAGTGGACCTTCGGACTGTGGCTGTCCACCTCCTTTACGACGAATTACGATGAAGAGACCGTTATGAGCTTTATCGACGGCATGCAGCGCGGTATTCCGCTGCAGGTGTTCCATTTCGACTGCTTCTGGATGAAGGAATTTCACTGGAGCGATTTTGTGTGGGACAGCCGCGTGTTCCCGGACCCGGCGGGAATGCTGGCGCGCATCAAAGCGAAGGGGCTGAAAATCTGCGTGTGGATCAATCCGTACATCGCGCAAGAATCCTGTCTGTTCGCGGAGGGCATGGAAAAAGGGTTATCTGGTGAAGCGCACAAACGGCGACGTCTGGCAGTGGGATATGTGGCAGCCGGGCATGGCGCTGGTGGATTTCACAAATCCGGATGCCTGCCGGTGGTTCCAGGATAAGCTGGAAGCGCTGCTCGACATGGGCGTGGATTGCTTCAAGACCGACTTCGGCGAGCGCATCCCGACGGAAAATATCGCATATTATGACGGCTCCGACGCGGTGAAGATGCACAACTTCTATACCTACTTATATAATAAAACCGTTTATGAGCTGCTGGAGCGCAAAAAAGGAAAACAGGACGCGGTGCTGTTTGCGCGCTCAGCGACGGTCGGCGGACAGAAATTCCCGGTTCACTGGGGCGGCGACTGCTGGTCTACCTACGAGGCGATGGCGGAGAGTCTGCGCGGCGGTCTGTCGCTGACGATGTCTGGCTTTGGCTACTGGAGCCACGATATTGGTGGTTTTGAGCAGACCTCTACGGCGGATGTGTATAAACGCTGGTCTGCATTCGGGCTGCTTTCCTCCACAGCCGTCTGCACGGAAGCGGTTCCTACCGCGTGCCGTGGCTTTACGATGAGGAAGCGGTGGACGTTGTGCGCTTCTTCACAAAGCTGAAAATGGAACTGCTGCCGTACCTGTACAGCAGCGCTGCAGAGACGTCCCGGACAGGCGTTCCGGTGATGCGCAGTATGGTGCTGGAATTTGAGCGCGATCCGGCCTGCCAGTACCTCGACAGGCAGTATATGCTCGGCGAAAAACTGCTGGTGGCGCCGATTTTCAACGACCGCAGTGAGGCGTCCTACTATCTTCCGGCAGGAAAGTGGACGAACTTTTTTCACAGGAGAAAAATCAGACGGTGCTGTATGGAGAAACGAAAAGCACGGCTATCTCTCCATTCCGCTGTGGGTGCGTGAGAATACCATTCTGCCGGTCTGCAAAGAGATAAAGCGCACGACGGATTCCTATAAGGAGCAGCTCACCTTCCAGGTTTACGAGCCTGGGGAACATGTAGATACAACCGTTTACCAGGATGCCGAAAAAGCGACGTCTCTCGCAATCGACCGCACAGAGCAGGGAATCCGCTGCAGGGTGGACAGTGCATACGGCTGCCGGATCCGTTTTGTGAACTGTATCTTAAAGAGTGTAGAAGGTGCAGAGCTTACCATATGCGGAAATGATTCTGTAGTGACGGTGGCAGAGCCAACGGCAGAAATCTTATGTGAGCTTTAAAGCGCCGGAAAACAGTATTACAGAGAAAGGAATATTTTGGGCGAAGCTATGACAGATAAAGAAATACGGCAGAAAGCCGGGGAAATTTTAGAAAAGCTTACATTGGAGGAAAAGATCGGCATGATCCACGGCGCACAGCTTTTTCAGACGGCGGGTGTGGAGCGGCTTGGAATTCCGCCGCTGGTAATGTCGGACGGACCGATGGGCGTGCGGCAGGAATTTGCGCCGGATGCGTGGAAGCCGGTCGGAAACAGCGATGATTATGTGACCTATCTTCCTGCAATAGCGCGATCGCGGCGACATGGAACCGCGAAATTGCGCACGAGATGGGCAGTGTGCTCGGCGCAGAGGCGCGCGGAAGGGGAAGGATGTGATCCTTGCCCCGGGCGTGAATTTAAAAGAAGTCCGCTCTGCGGAAGAAATTTTGAGTATTTCAGCGAGGATCCCTATCTGACGAAGGAGCTGGCGTCGGCGTACATCCGGGGCGTGCAGGCGTGGGATGTGGCGGCATGCGTGAAGCACTTTGCGGTGAACAACCAGGAAACGCAGCGCCTCTGGGTGGAGGTGGAGATCGACGAGCAGGTGCTTCGCGAGCTTTATCTTCCGGCATTCTACGATGCGGTGAAAAAGGCGCGTACGCCGTGATGGGCGCCTACAATCGGCTTTACGGCGAACACTGCTGCCAGAGTGATTTCCTGCTGCGCAGGATACTGCGCGAGGAGTGGGGATTTGACGGCGTGGTCATTTCTGACTGGGGCGGCGTGCACGACACGGAGAAGGCGGCTCATTCGCAGCTAGATATCGAAATGTCTGTGACGCCGGACTTTGACGATTATTTTATGGCGGAGCCGTTGAAGAAAAAAAAAGATTCTGGCGGGCGAAATCCCGGAGAGCACAGTCGATGAGAAGGTGCTGCACATTCTGATGCTGATGCTGCGCCTGCACATGATCGGGGACGAGCCGCGAAAGAGTGGTACCTATAATATACCGGAACACCGCGCAAAAATGCTGGAGGCGGCGCGCGATAATTCAAATATAAGGAATTCCGAGAAAGAAGGTTGAGAAAAAAATACCTCAGTGTAAAATAAGATTACTGACTTTGGACGGTTAGTAAAAATCTTATTGAACAGAGAGGTATCTGAAATGAATTATAACACACAGAACGCAAAAATTGCATCCATTACTGAAAAAACTTTAATTGTTGGTATTGATGTGGGAAGTGAAACCCATTACGCCAGGGCTTTTAACTGGAGCAACTATGAGTACTCAAAAAAGCCGTTTGCTTTCAACAACGATGAAGCCGGGTTTGCTGCATTCAAGGCATGGATGGAAGACATAGCAGAGAAACATGGGAAAGAGGTGGTGATTCCAGGAATGGAACCCACCGGTCATTACTGGCTGAACCTTGGAGCGTACCTGCAGGAACAGGGGATGAAGCCGGTGCATGTGAATCCACATCATGTCAAGAAGTCTAAGGAACTAGATGACAATAATCCGAACAAAAATGACCGTAAAGATCCAAAGACAATTGCGGGTCTGGTAAATGAAGGAAGATTCTCTTATCCATATATTCCTACAGGAATTTATGCTGAGATCAGAAATCTGTCAAATCTCGCATTCAGACACAGGAGGAACTCACAAAGATTAAAAACCGGATCGCCCGGTGGTTCAGCATTTATTTTCCGGAAATAAAAGTCGTTTATAAAAATCCGGACGCTGTAAGCGGGATGATGGTGATCAAAAAGGCACCATTACCATGTGACATAAAAGAACTTGGTGTAGACGGTGTAAATCAGGTATGGAGGGATGCAAAGCTGAAAGGCGCTGGCTTAAAGAGGGCAAGGACCCTGGTATCAGCTGCGGAGCACAGCATTGGAAGTACAGAAGCACCAGAAAGTGCCAGAATAGAGATCCGTAACCTGCTGAACGATTATGAAGTATATAAAAACAGAATGGATGATCTGATGCGGGAGATAGAAGCAAAACTTTCTGAGATTCCATACATTGATAAACTGATGGAGATCAACGGAATCGGTTTAAAAACCGTAAGCTGTTTTATTGCAGAGGTGGGTGACATTCGTCGTTTTGATAACCCAAAGCAGCTGCAGAAGTTGGCAGGATATGCCATTGTTGCAGACAGTTCCGGCAAACATAACGGAGAAAGCCGTATCAGCCACAGGGGAAGAAAACGTCTGAGATACGCATTGTATGAAGCTGCCATATCAGTAATAGGAAAGAATAAAGAGTTTAGAGAAATCCATGACTATTACAGGACGAGGAAGCAAAATCCTTTGAAGAAGATGCAGTCGGTGATAGCGATTGCGTGTAAGCTGATCAGGATTTTCTACACGATACTGACAAAAGGTGTAGATTATGATGGTCAGAAGATGCTGAGTGATATTGTAAGGCCGGAAACTGTAATGGCAGCATAAAAATAGTAGAAAACAGTATATCGTGGTTGGTCTGGGCATTTGAGTAAAGAATGATTGAATGCTGAGACCAGCCACGGTAGCTGGAAGTATAAAAAGCGGAATGCAACAGGAAAACGTCCACTAAAAAAGTGCTGTTGCTGGAAGGAAAAAAGTCAGTAATAAAACATACAAAGAATGAGCCAGTAGTCGGCAGGAATATTTTCCATAGGGCATGACCCTGTAAAGGAGCTGAGCTGACACCCTGGTTATGGACAGGCGGGACGAAGGAAGTTAGGACCCGGCAAATGTGGGCAGGTGATCCTGGTAGACACGGGAGGTTCGCTGCCGTAGATGGGAGGGTATATACAAGGCCATGTAGAACGGAAATGAATGACGTTTTACTTCGTGTACCCTGAATCCACTATTTTCGTACCAGATACCTGTTGTTCAGGCTTGAGCTTTTCTGCCGGATTTTTTGCGGGCTTTTCCATGAAGGAGGCGGATACCACGGAGGCATTGAAGAAAAATGAGCGTCCGGTGCTGTTTTTCCACGGCATGAAGGATACCTATGTAATGCCGGAAAACACCATGCACAATTACTCTCTGTGCAGCGCGCCAAAGGAGCTTGTGCTGGTGCCGGAGGCGCGCCACCTGTGCAGCGCTTATGAGGCGCCGGAGTTATACAGGAGCAAATTGCTGGGTTTTTTCAGAAATATGACGAGACGCCGGCTTAAAGTAAAAGGAAGAAAGTAAGGAAATATCTGTAAAGCATATCGTAAAGGACGGCCAGGTAATACTGGCTGTTTTTAGTTGTCCTGCATGTTTGGCGTCAGGAAAAACGTCTCGGTCAATTTTATGTAAAATGTTTGTTAAATCCCCGAGGGGTAGAAATTAAAAAATAAAATGTGTTAAGTTCTCTGTCGAAGAAAAAAAACAGGAGGTAACACATGAGAGAATATTATCCATTAACAGCAGCGCAGATGCATCATCAACTGGATTCAGAAATACCAGACGCAGCAGGTGTCAGGTGTGAGCGTGGTAGCGTCCCTGCAGTCGCCGCTGGATTTTTGGACTTCTGAAAAAATATACAGTTAGAGATAGAGCGTTACAGGGTGTATGCGCATCCGTTTTACAAAAGCCGGATGAGAAGGGCGAGGTGAAGCAGTATCTTGTGGAACAGGATACAAGAGATATCCCGCTGAAGGATCTCTCCGGAATGAGTATGCAGCAGGCGGATGCACTGATGCAGCAGTGGGCTTACGAAGACCTTCGACGGCGACGATATTCCGCTTTGCGATGTGACGATGCTGCGCCTACCGGAGGGGTACAACGGATTTTCATCCATATGGATCACCGGCTGATCGATTCCTGTGGTCTGGTTGTGATGATCAATGATTTGATGCAGCTTTACACACATTACCGATTCGGCGCGGCGTATCCGCAGGATCTGGCAGATTTTGAAACCGTGCTGGAGAAAGGACTTAAAGAGAGCAAACAACGAGAAGCGGTTTGCAAAAGACAAAAAATTCTGGGACGATCAGCTTAATACGCTGGGAGAGCCGCTGTATTCTGATATCCAGGGACCTTCCGTTCTGGGCAGCAAGAAAAAAGCATAAAAACCCGATGCTGCGGGCGGCGGATATTGAATTGAAAAATCTGTTCGTGGAGGTGAAGGACTATCAGCTAGAGCCGGAGCCGACGAAGAATCTGATCGATTTCTGTATGAACCATCAGCTGTCTATGACAAATCTCTTATTGCTTGGTATCCACGTATCTTTCGAAGGTGAATAACGGGCAGGAGGACATCACGATTGAAAACTTTATCTCAGACGTTCCACGCACGATGAATGGACATCGGGCGGCAGCCGCACGATTATGTTCCCGTGCCGGACGGTGATCAACCCGGAGACAGATTTCCTTTCTGCTGCTTATGAGATCAGAATATGCAGAATCGTATCTACATGCACAGCAATTACGATCCGGCGCTGATCGAGGAGGAAATGCGCAGAAGATATCACACACCGGAAAATACAACGTATGAAAGCTGTTACCTTACGTACCAGCCGATGCCGGTGCAGGTGGATAACCCGCATCTTGCCGGGATCGGGCAGCATGCAAAATGGTTTGCAAACGGCGCTGCAACCAAGAAAATGTATCTGACCGTGTCACACACTGCGAACGGCGGTATGAGCTCTCTTATCATTATCAGACAGCGCAGCGAGGAGCATGATATGGAGCTTCTGTATTATTATATGATGCGTATTCTTTTTAAAGGGAATTGCAGAGCCGGATATGAGCATCAGGGGAGATCATGGAGCAGGTGTAAAGGATAACGCGGCTGCAGGAAACGGACAGAAAATGCAGAAAGATATTTGGAAAATATTGATTTTTAGTATATGGAGGAAGAAACTATGACACAGGAAATGCAGTTTAAAACGATCGCCGCACAGTATTGCAGCGTAAAACCGGAGGACATGACAGACGATATGAGGTTCCGCGAGGATCTGGGATTCAGTTCCTTGATTTTTATGTCCTTCCTCGGCGAGCTGGAGGACTACCTTCGACGATGGAGCTGGAGGAGGAAAGAGGTTGCACAGGTTCTGACGGTTGCAGAGGCGCTTGCTCTGCTGGAAAAGATTACAGGAGGAATAAAAGAGATGCTGATTCGTGATATTCTGGAAGAGAGCGGAAGAAATTATGCGGAGATTCCGGCGATAAAATGGTTAAAAAAGAAGGAATACAGGAGATAAATTACCGCGGACTGCTGGAAAATGTGATGGCGGTGAGAAAGGACTGCTGCTCGCGGAAGGCTTTTCTGGAAAGCATATTGCGCTGATCAGGAAGCAGCTCCGCGGGTGGGTGGAGAGCTACCTGGGAATTATCACCGGAAGCACGGTTGCCGTGCCGCTGGATGTAAATCTTCCGGGCGAGGATCTGATCGATCTTCTTAACCGTTCCGACGCGGCGGGCTTGTTTCTGAGTCCGAAGCAGAAGGGACTTCTGGAGCAGATCCGGGAAAAATGTCCGAAGCTTCAGAAAATCTGGATGCTGGAGGATGCGGCGGCATCGCAGACTGACAGTGCGGAAATCTCTAGTCTGGCGGATGTAAAAGCAGTTGGCGCGGACAGTGCGGCGGACGCCGACAGACCGGATCCGGAGGAATCGCGACGATTATTTTCACCTCCGGAACGACCGGAAAGAAAGGGCGTCATGCTGACGCAGAAAAATCTGGCGGAGAATGTGAAGGCGGTGCAGTATACCGCGAAACCTGGCAGCGTGCTGCTGAGCGTGCTCCCGATCCATCACGCGTTCTGTCTGGTGATGGACTGGCTGAAGGGATTTTCGCTTGGCACCACCGTATGCATCAACGATTCTCTCCTGCATATGGTGAAAAAAATATGGGTGTATTCCAGCCGGAGGTCATGCTGATGGTTCCGCTGATGGTGGAGACGATTTACAAAAGGCTTGCCGCAGCGGACGCCTCCATTCCGAAGCAGATGGTCGCAAATGCCGTATTTGGCGGAAGGCTGCACACGATTTTTCACCGGCGGCGCGCATCTCGATCCGTATTATATTGAGAAATTTGCCCAGTACGGCGTGGCTGTTCTGGAGGGCTACGGCATGTCGGAGTGTTCCCCGGTCATCAGCTCCAATACACCGGAGGATCATAAAGACGGCTCCGTTGGCAGACCGCTGCCGAATGTCGAGATCGCGTTTGACAATGGAGAAATTCTGGTGCGCGGAAGCAGTGTGATGAAGGGCTATTATCAGATGCCGCAGGAGACGGCGGATACTTTAAAGGATGGATGGCTCCACACGGGCGACAAGGGCTATCTTGACGAGGACGGCTTTATATATTAACGGGCGCGTCAAGAATCTGATCATTTCTCTCCAACGGAGAAAATATTTCCCCGGAGGAAATTGAAAAATAAGCTGGCACTCGGCGCTCTGGTAGGCGAAGTGGTTGTAACCGGCGAAAATAACGGGCTTACGGCAAGGATTTTCCCGGATCCGGATGGCGGCAGCAAAGGGACTGATGCGCAGGTGATCCAGGCGGAACTGCAGGCATTTATAGATCAGTACAATAAGACGCAGCCGACCTACCGCCAGATCACCGGGCTGGTTGTGCGGAAAATCCGTTTATCAAGAGCGCGACAAGAAAAAATCAAGCGGCAGCAGGTCCTGATTGACGAGCCGTGCTAAGACATAAACGGCAGCATCCCGCCCACGAAGGGCGTGCGTGAGGATATCCGCGATCGTCTCCGGCGAGCTGCGGAAATCCTCCATGATCCATTTGTGCAGCACACCGATGGTACTGCCGATCGCGCAGGCGATCATGTAGGCAAATTCTTCTTTGCTGCTGTGCGACGGAGCGGTGGTGCGGGTGACATTTGTCACATACTGATGAAGCATGGTCAGGGTTTTCTCAAAAAATCCGTCCCCCTGCGGGTTACATAAAAGACATTATCCACCGCCGAGGTGACGGAATTGCTGATCACCTGACTGATACCGCACCAGCAGATCAGCCCGGAAAGGGCAAACAATGCGGCAATAACGCTTTTGCGCGCCTTGTGCTTTCTTTTCTCATCACAAAGGCATGGATATAATAAGCCGGACCACCGCGGTAGCCCCGTAGAGCGGATCCTTCTGGCGGTAAAGCTGCGCAAGCGTCGCCTCCGCAAACGCCGTGGAGGAACCGAGCAGCGCCAGCACCCACATCCAGAACACCGCGCCCGCGCCGCCTGCCGAGATCGCCGCCACCACGCCCACCAGGTTTCCCATACCGACCCGGGTAGCGGTAGACACAATCAGCGCCTGCAGCCCGGAAATACTGTTTTTCTGCGTCTCCTGCTTCTTTTCCACGGCAATGTGCAGCATCTCCGGAAACATACGCACCAGCACAAACCGCGTTCTGATCGTAAAATAAACTCCCACAGGAACAAGAATCAGGATCAGCAGCGACAGCCCCACGCTGCCGCCGCCCGGAAGCGGGATCGTCACCAGATCGCCCCACAAAAATTCGTACGCTGCCAGTACAATGTTTATCAGACTTTGCCCAAATGCTTGCATCATTTCCATGTCAGGGTATTCTCCATATCTTTCGTTTTTAACTATTAGTATAAACGAACGAACGTATTTTTGTCATCCATATGCTTCAAAAAGATTCTATATTTTTCGTTCATTTCGCCGCCCGATCTGTGGTATAATATAGTTACCTGAAATCTATCCCCACAGGAGAGCCTTATGAATTACGAAATACCGGATACACGATTTGATGAAAAATCTGATGAGCGCTATTCCGTCGCTGACGAAGCGATCTACGACGCTTTCTTTTTTGCTTTTAAAAAGAAAAGGAGCTGGATAAGATCACGGTAGCAGATGTGATAAAACGAGCCGGAATTGTCCGCAGCACCTTTACAATCACTACGAAAATATTCCAGCTCTGATTAACTCACTTCATCCATACGCATAAAATTTAATACATAACACTCCGAATCTCCAACCACAACTTGTTCTTCTAATCTGCCAACAATATTATTGCTTACATTTCTTTTTCCTTTGATCTAAAGGCATCTCTTCGATATCATTAATCCACTGCCTTAAATCATATAAATTTTCTGTAATATTTCCGTTGCTTACCGCCCTAAGTTGATAATACTTGCACTTAATTTTTACTGTTTTTTCCATAAATACACTCTCCCAACGTTTTTCTTTTATTATACTGCATTTGTATTGAACTACAAGAAAAACTTGAGAAATTTGTCGGAATATGTTATACTATATACAACTTAATTAAGCCAAGTAGCTCGGTTTCGTCCCAACGTTCCGGGCTATTTTTATGCTCAATGTGCATATTCTTTATACACTAATCATATCGCAATTCGAACATTCGTTCAATTCTAAAAATGTACCAAAATTTTTCTTTTCTATCTTACATGGATCGTCCTGTTTATCAGTAAATACAGGCATTACGCATGTCAATTTACATAACATACCGGCAGGATTTCTCCCGCCGGTCATACTCTTACAGTTCCTCCAGTCCCGCTTTCCAATTCATCTTACCGACCACGCCATCTGCCGCCAGCCCGTGATTGCTCTGCCAGATCTTGGTTGCCGATTCCGTGCCGCTGCCGAAGATGCCGTCCGCAGCCGCGCCGATGATGATCTGCCATACCTTTACCGCGTTGCCTTTGCTACCCTTTTTGATCGTCTTCATGTTGTAATCCTCCGTATTCTGATTCTGTGCCGGTGTAGCCGCGCTTACCGGCTTGTTAAACAATGCCTGTTCTGCCGCCCGGCGCCGCCTTAATCCTGCCAGCACCTTGCCGTTGGCTTTGCAATACTGTGTCATTGCCTGTGCGATCTGCGCCGCTGTTCTGCCCTTGCAAAGCTTCCGGAGATTTCCGGCGCCCAAGTTAAAGGCAAAGCTGACCAGCGCATCAAACTGATTCTGGTTGAGCTGCTCCGTGATCGGAACGTATGCGGGATTGTTAACGTATCCCTCAAACTTCGCAATGTCCTGCTGCAGATATGCGTCCGCCTGCGCCTGTGTGATTGTCATGCCGCTATGTACGCCCGCCGTGTGACCGTACCCGATGGTCCATACACCGGCTGCGCACCGGTATGCTGCCAGCCTGCATCCCTCATACTGCTTGATAAGGGCAAGTCCTGCCTGTCCAATTTTTCTATTTGCCATTGTCCTCTACCTCCTTGTCTCTCAGCTGCAACAGCACATCCTTAAGCTTGTCAGGGATCGGGATAAACATTGCCGCGTTCTCCAGCAGGCTAAGCGCCTCGTTGCAGATGTAAAACATAATCACGATCTCTCGCAGCGCGATCGTATCATTCAACAGTTTCTGAATCGTATATGCTACTACGATCACAATGAACATCACAATCTTTTTCAACAACCCCTTGAAGCCCGTCTCTGAACTCAGTGTCTTGGTATAAATACCCTTGATAACTCCGGTCACATAATCTGCCACCGCTAGAAACACGATCAGCTTAAGCAGCATATCCCAGCCGCCGAGCCAGCCGGCGATAATCCTGCCGACGATTCCTACAAAAATGCTTGTGTGATTAAAAAGTTTTCCATATCCTTTTCCTTTCTTTCCTTAATAAGTATAAAACACTGTTTATGCAGGTTTGTGCCAACTGAATAGCGCCGGACGCTCGATCACAAAGATCAATTGTTCGGCGCTATGACTATGGTTCTGTTACTGTTTTGCTTCTGCAATTTCCTGTAGCCGACTCTCAATTTGTGTTAAAGTCGCATCTAACTTCTCCCAATTCTCGTTCTGCGCTGCAACACCATAAAATTCATGTTCTTCCGGTACGTTAAAGCCATCATTCTCCGTCTGTTTCATGATTCTCCTCCTACATCATAGTTGTATCTTCCTCGGCACTTTTCTTCGCCGGTTCCTCATATGTCTCCCCGGTGATCTCCTCATATTCCGCGGCTGTGATCCACTTTCCTATCGCATTGTACACACGGGTTTTGCTCCAAAGATTCTTATCATAATACCCTTTTTACCTTTTCATAATTTTTACTCATCCAATGTCACCTCCATCTGCATAGCCAGATAATCCATGTCGGCAGCAAGCTTCTGAATATCGGTTGTATTTCCATTAACCGTCTTATTTGTCGCGGTAACTGTTTCCGCCATCTCAGATGCGGTTGCCGATATCTCCGCCAGTTTTGATGCCAGATCCGTGACACGCCGCGAATAGTCATCATTTTCTCTTCCCAGAACTACCGTCGCATTACATCCAGTTCCTTTTCTGCGCTGTTTTTAAGTGTGGTGCCTCCACCGCAGTATGCAGTTTTGATGCCATGCATAAGGGCAAATTGCCACAGTTTAAACGTCATAAGGCTTTCGGACAATATAAAAACAGGACTCCCGGAGGAACTTACTTGGCGTCACCTTTGCACCGTTCGGTTCATAAATTTCCGGTTGTCCCGTTATTACTAATTTGGGGTATAAAAATACCACCTAACCTTTATCGGCTGGTGGTATATCTTGTTTCTTTTTAAACCCTATATTATCTCTGCATATCTCTCCATCTATTTTCTTTGCATGTAATACCTCAGTTGGAATACCATCTGGATATGCGTCGCAGCGCATACCCGTCATGCAATTTGAACATGATAAACAGTATGGAGTTCTAAGCATTACCGTTTCCACCTTTCTATATATCGATCGACATATTCTTTTGCTTTTTTCTAGAACATCTTCGCCATTTTTTATCTTAACATATGCTTCCGCAAGCGTTTCAAATCCATTCTGCACCTCATCCGAATAATCAGAAACTTCAGGTACATATAAGTCTTTTACCTCTTCAAAAAATGCGTTGAAATCCTCTACGCTTTCAATATCTTGCCCGTCAATATGTGCACTATCTCATGTTCAATATAATCTTCAATACGCTTTTCCGCAAAATACTTATACTCATACCCTACCTTTATAATAACATCAAATCCAGAAAAATC
>VOFD01002801.1_pt1 | contig 27971 bp, 45 predicted proteins | sample 5384101 | NCBI WGS metagenome assembly VOFD01 (sample SAMN12384723, study PRJNA508395) | human gut metagenome | isolation source: healthy gut C | host: Homo sapiens
CGCCATCCTGTTCGATATGGCGGCAAAGGCGGCGCCTCTGGTTCGGATGGACGCCTATAAGCGGCGCAAGCTGGAGGCCCAGCTTAAATCCGCCGAAATTCAAATGTCCCCGGAAACCCTATGTGGCGGCTGCCTGGGTCAAAGGCGGGCTGATCGGGCTGCTGGTAATACCGGCCCTGCTGATCTTTCCGATCCTGGCGCCGGTGGTCCTTTTTCTGGCGGTGGCCGTCTTTTTTCAAAGAACAGAAACGGGCGGATGAGATCGTCCAGCAGCGGCGGGAGGAAATCGAAACAGAACTGCCCCGTTTTGTCAATACCGTGGAGCAGGAGCTTCGTTCCTCTCGTGATGTGCTGAACATTCTGAAAGCCTATCAGCACAACGCCGGTCACGCCATGAAACGGGAGCTGGAGATCACAATTGCGGATATGGCCTCCGGCAACGAGGAAAATGCCCTGACACGCTGGGAGAGCCGGATCGGAAGCACCATGCTCTCCGATGTGGTGCGCGGGCTGATCTCCGTCAAGCGCGGCGACAACGGCATTATGTACTTTCAAATGCTCTCCATGACCTTCAAGCAGCTTGAACTCCAAAAGCTGAAGCTGGAGGCCATGAAGCAGCCGGGGAAAATGCGTAAATATTCCTTCATGCTTCTGGGCTGTTTCCTGCTGATGTATCTGGGTGTTCTGGGCTATGTGGTCCTGGAAGCCTTTGGAGATTTGTTCTGATGAAGGGAGGTGGCTGTTTGAGGCGGCTGCTGAAAGAAAAACGCGGGGAAGGCTTTGTGGATGTATGCGTCCTTGTCCTGTCCGTTGCCCTCGTTCTGGCGCTGGTGGTCCGCATCGCCCCGGTGTTTGTGGCGAAACAAAACCTGGATGTGTTTGCGGATGAGCTGGTGCGGACGGCGGAGATCAATGGGCAGGTCGGTTCCGTCACCAGCTCAAAAGCGGCGGCTCTCCGGGAGGAAACCGGACTTGACCCTGATATTTCATGGAGCGACACCGGCAAAATCCAGCTCGGCAACGAGGTAACGGTGACGCTTACCACCACCGTCAATCTCGGCCTGTTCGGGGAGTTTGCGTCCTTCCCGGTCACGCTCACCGCAAGGGCCACAGGAGTCTCGGAGGTGTACTGGAAATGAGCAGGCTGAAAACGGTTTTGAAAGACAGGTCCGGGCAGGGTACGCCCATGATTCTTGCGGTGGTGGTCTGCTGCCTGATTCTGGCCTGCGTGGTGTTTGAATATATGCGGCTGGTGATCGTGGCGCAGGGTGTCCGGGATTCTGTTCAATCCGCTATCGTAGCTGTGGCAACGGAGAATTGGGATGAAGCCTACCCCGGTCTGCAGGGGAAGGGTATTCGGGCGGCTACCAGCTCTCCGGTTCGTCCTGGATGCAGAATGTGACCACCGGGAATGTATATGACCGGCTGCAACAGGTGTTGGGCCTGGTGTATGAGGATGGACGACCATGTATTTTTCTGTCCCTATTAAAAGAATCGTAATAGTCAGAGCCCAAATCACGAAATGGCACGTTGTTTCTAAGCATGTGGTATATGGCGATTAACATGGAATGAGCGACTGCAAGTGTAGCACGGTTCTTGCCTCGCCTTGCTGCGATCCGCTGGTATTGCGCCGAGAAATAAGACCCTTTTACAGAACGTGCAGATTTTGCGCATTGGGTCAAAATCGTCTTGAGCGGCTTGTTTCCTTTTGTCGTTTTTCCGTGCTTTCGCCGTCCCGCGCTCTGGCAGTTGCCGGGACAAACCCCAGCCCAGGAACAAAGATGGGCAGCACTGGGAAATCTGCTCATATCCAGACCAATTTCCGCCAGAATCACCTCGGCGCTGCGCCGGGCGATGCCAGGAATATCGCAAAGAGCAGTAATTGCCGCTTCATATTCATCCATGTAATCCTGAACTAGTTTGTCCAAGTCGGCAATACGTCTATTCAAATCGTCGATATGGTCTATGACCTGTGCCAGCAGCTTTCTTTGAAGCGGTGTAGTGATTGCCTCAATGGCCGTCACAAGTTGTCCCAGCTTGGAGCGCATCCGCCCGTGGATCATCTTGGATATTTCCTCCTCACTGGTTGGGACATCATCTTCAATGATCTTTTCCAACAGCTTTCTGGCACTCTTTCCGTTGATGTCTTTGACCACAGAGTCCAATTTGATGTTGGCGCCTTCCAGAATCTTTTGTAGACGGTTGGTTTCTCTGCACCGTTCCTCTGTCAGGCTTTTTCGGTAACGGGTAATTTCACGTAGCTCCCGCTGTTCCCGGCTGGGGATATAACTTGCTTTCAGCAGTCCGTGGCGGAGCAGATCCGCGATCCATTCTGCGTCTTTCACATCTGTCTTACGTCCGGGCAGTGCTTTCATGTGCGCCGCATTGACAACTATGGCATCCAAATCCATCAGCTCAAACAGGTTATACAGTGGTTTCCAAAATACGCCCGTGCTTTCCATGGCAATTATTTCACAGCCTGATTCTGTGAGCCAGGTTGCCAAAGACTTGATTTCGCTGGTCGTTGTGCCGAATTCACGCAGGCTCTGCTCTCCGCCCTGATTCAAACAGGCCACGATGATCTTCTTATGCACATCAATCCCACAACAACACCGATAGACAACTTCCATAGCCCTACACTCCCACAAAAGTTGTCACGGCGCGCTCTCCTAAAAGCGATTATTTTGCTATACGTCCTTTACTGCCGTTTGGCTGGGACAATTTGTGGTTCAACAGGAGAGCAAAACCAGTTTTATGCGCGCGCTCATAGCGGTCAGATTTGGGCTTTGCGGCCTATTCCGGCCCCACGAACAAAAACCTGTTCCAATGATACTATCATCGCCTACCTGGGCATGGGCATTGTCCGGTTTGAGGAACAGCCCCCGGAACAGCCGGAACCAACCGACTATGACTACGAATACCGGGTAGACACCGATGTGATAACGCCGGTAACGCTCTATGCCGGTTCTGAGATCAACCCGGACGGCCCCGCCACTGTGACCTTTACCATCAAGGGCAGCACCTACCGCATGAACAATATCGTCATCCCGGAGGGGACAGTCAGCTTGCATGGGTGAAGTGGCACACTCCATCCGAACCGCAGGATATTACCATCACGGTGCGCACAAACCGGGGAACTCTGAGCCAGACCACCATCAAGGCAAAAGTGGTTGATCTTTCCGGCAACGACCCGCCGGACCCGAAGGCCACCGATACCGCTGGAAGCTGGCGGCCCAGCAGCGTGCCCAGCCGGGAGAAAAGTCCTATGCCGCATGGAGCGTGTGGTGGGCACAGTGGCACCCATATTGGGTGTGGCACAGCACCGGCGATGATGATGGATATTGGGTGGATGAGGGCTGGTATGACTTCTTCCGGGACAATTACTCCGCATCCATGACCGCCACCACAAGGATTGAACCGGATGAGAAGGTGCCTACGGCAGCCGGGAACACCATGAAATCCGGCTACGGCGTGAGCAACACCGTCACCGCCACGGTCAGCACATCGGCGCCCATGTCCCACTACACCTACGGGCAGACAGCGGTTTCCTACTTCCCCGAATTTAACTATACGACCTACTGGCGCCTGCTGGACCGGCTCTCCAGCGGAAAAACAGCCCGGTTCCAGTTTGCCGAAAATATTTACAGCACCTACAAGCAGCGGGTCCATTTTTCTCCGGTGTGGTTCCCCGATGGGAGCTATACGGTCAATACCCATGTGATGGACATTTGGACCCCGGCTGGGATGCTCTGCGCCAATCTCACCGATTCCGTGACGATCAGCGGTTCCCTATATGACGATTGGCATATTGCGCCGGGGAACCCATGATGAGAAAGGAAAAGACGATGAATAACAATAGAGAAATCAGGGTGATGATATTTGAGCCGGGAAAGGCCCCCTATACCGCTGTGCTGGAGGATTCCCTGGAACACCGGAAGGCCCTTGTCGGCGGCGAGATCGAATGTATCTCCCTGCCCCATGAAACCGTCCTGTGCTGTAATGCCGGTGGCAAATGGATGGGCCTGCCCGTAAATCGACAGTTCGGGAGTGACACGATCCACGGGACTTTCTTTCTCTACGGCGACACCCCGGAGGGGCGCGGCGCACCCTGACCGAGGAACAAATCGCCTGTTTCCGGGACTACTTCACAGAGCCACGGCCTTCCGTCGTGACCTTTGAGGTGCGGTCAGCAAAAGATACAGAGGAATTTCTGCGGCTGATGTTTGGAGGCCGGAAAGGTGGTGGTTCAAAATGAGCAAGATGTTTTCTGTTGTGACCCTGGCCTCTGACTCCGGCCTGCTGGAAGAATACTACGCTCCCGGAAGCCCGGACTGTGCGGAAGATCTTCTGGAGGATGAAATCATCCGGGATGATTTGAGGAGCCTGCCGAAAAGCGACCGGGTTTATGCGGAGGTTGGCACCTACCTCTACGGGGAAGGTGAAACAGAACGGGCCAGCGAAGAAGAACTGGCCTATTTCAGCAAGAACTTTGAAGAACTGTATGCCTCTGTGCAAGTGGACTGGATTGGCGGGCACAGCTTTGGATTTGTGGTTGAGGATGTGTTGCCAGACTATACCGATGAGCCGGAATCAGAACTGGAGGACGAGGATGATTTGGAACTATAAGCTGCGGCAAAGAAAGGAGGTTGATAGGTTGCTGTTGCCAATCATTATGATTGTGGTATGCGTACTGCTGGGAGGCGGTACGCTTCTTTTTTTGAAATTCTCAGAAAAGCGCAAGAAGGCCAAGGGCAGGGATAAGGAAGAATTGGCGCAGATGACCGCCAATGAGTTTGTCAATGTCAAAAAGACATTCGCGGGAGTTTCCTCTACACCCGTGACGGCATGGCGCTGGCGTACCTGAAAATATTTCCCATCAGTACGGAGCTGTTCAGCAAGAATGAAAAACGCCTGATTTCCAAGCAGCTCACGGCCAGTCTGTCCAGCGGGCAATATCCGTTTCAGCTTTTGGCGGTTTCACGCCCGGTGGACATTTCTCCCCTGATGGCGGAGTTGTCCTCTACCCTCACTTCTTCATCGGATATAAAGCAGAAGGAATTGCTGAAGCATGAGATCGTGGAGATGGGCGGATTTGCCCTCTCCGGCGAGGTGGTGGAACGGCAGTTTTACATCAAAATCTGGGACAGGACGGTTGACGGAGTGGAGCGTGATCTGCCCAAAAGCTGAAATATCTGTCGGGCTATTTTGCCGACTGCGGCATCCAGACCGAGATTTTGGAGCAGCAGGACATTGTGCGGCTGTGCAATCTGGTGAATAACCCGGCCTATGTCCATTTGGAGGACGCCGGTTTTGAAGCGGCGATCCCGATTTTGGAAAGTGTAGGTGTTGTCTAAGTATGAAGCACACCCGGCAGGATTTGAAAATCATGCAGGGTTGGAGCCTCGAAAAAAGATCAAAGTATCGCAGATGAAAATATTGGAATGGTACAGGGCGTACAACGGGCAGGTCTTTATCAGCTTTTTCGGGCGGTAAAGACTCCACCGTGCTGCTTGATCTGGCACGGCGGGTCTACCCTGATATTCCTGCTGTGTATGTTGACACGGGGTTGGAATACCCCGAACTGCGCGATTTTGTAAAAACGAAAGACAATGTGATTTGGCTTCGCCCACGCTATCCGTTTACGCAGATCATTGAGAAATATGGCTATCCGGTTATTTCAAGGAAGTGTCCGATGCCATTAGCGGCGCACGGAAGGGCCAGCCTTACCGGCTGGCCCGCCTGAACGGTGAATTGCTGGATAAGAACGGAAAGAAGTCGATTTACAACTGTGAGAAGTACAGGTATCTTCTGGACGCCCCCTTTGCGGTTTCAGCCCGGTGCTGTTACCACATGAAAAAGGCCCCGCTGAACAAGTTTGAACGGCAGTCCGGGCGGCATCCCATTACGGGGGTGCTGGCCTGCGAGAGCAAGCTGCGGGAACAGTCTTATCTTAAATTTGGCTGCAACGGCTATGAACGCAAACGCCCTCTCAGCCAGCCCCTTGCGTTCTGGCGGGAGGAAGATATTTTGCGCTACCTGAAAATGACCGGCATTCCCTATTCCCCCATCTATGGGGATATTGTGGAGGTCAAAAAGAGGACCAGCGCCCTGACTCTGAAAACCACCGGTGTTTCCAGATCGGGGTGTATGTATTGTATGTACGGCGTTCATCTGGAGCATGAGCCGAACCGATTTCAGCTCATGGAGAAAACCCATCCCCAGCAGTACCACTACTGCATCCATGAGCTGGGGCTGGGCGCCGTGCTGGATTATACCGGTGTGCCGTACTCGTGTCACTGATTTGGAGGTGTATCATTGTTAGGAACTAAGAAGAAAGAAGAAACGCTCCCTGTCAATGAAGCGTTGTTGAATGTCATTACCCCGATGGGGCTGGAAATCAAGCGGAACAGCCTGGTGATCGGTGAAAATATGGGAAAGGTCTACGGTGCGGTCCGCTATCCGCAGAAGGTGGATATGGGGTGGCTTTCCAAGATCACCAACATCCCCAGCACCATTGTTTCGGTGGGGATCACCCCGATTGACAACAGCACCCTGATCTCCGCCCTCTCCAAAAGCATTGTCCAGCAGCGCGGCGCCGCTGACAGTGCCAAAGACCCGCTGACCCGGCAGCGCGCGGAGAAGGCCGCCGAGGACGGGGAGCATATCATGCAGAAGATCGACCAAGAGGGCGAAACGGTCGCCATGATGTCGCTCACGGTGATGCCGGTGGCGCAGGACGAGGCGGCCTTCTCCAAAATCTGCCGCCGTGTGGAGAGCGCGTTCAGCGTTCAGAAATGCAAGGTCCGTACCCTCGCCAATCTCCAAAAGGAGGGGTTTCAGAGCATTTCGCCCACCTACCCCGCCAATGCGACGGTGGACAGCATTGTTTCCCGCATCATTCCCATGAGTACATTTGTGGGCGGTTTCCCCTTCGCAAGCTCCGGTTACAGCGACGGCCGGGGCTATTATTTTGCCAAAGACAGCAACGGCGGCCTGGTCATTCTGGATACCTGGGAACGCGGGAACGACCGCACCAATAGTAGCTTCGTGATTATGGGCGTGGCCGGTATCGGCAAGAGTACCGTTGTGAAGCACATCATGCTCTCGGAGTACATGAAGGGAACCAAAATCCTGTGCATCGACCCGGAATCCGAATACAAGGATATGTGCCGGAACCTGGGCGGGAACTGGCTGAACGCTGGCGGTGGGAGCAACGGCCGCTCCAACCTTTTGCAGATCAGACCGGCGCCCCGTGACGATGAGGACGAAACCGACAAGCTCTATACGGATGAGGGAAATGGAATGTCCGATATGGCGCTCCATATCAAAACGCTGGAAATCATTTTCTCCCTATATCTGCCGAGCCTGACCGATATGCAGAAAGCCGTCCTGAAGCAGACGGTCATTGAACTATATCATCAGTTCGGTATCTTCTGGGACACGGACATTCGCCAGCTCAAAGCGACGGATTTTCCCATCATGGAAGATCTCCACGGCCTGATTGAAAAGAAAGCCGAGGCCAACCCGGACAATCCGGTGTTCCGTGACCTTGCCATGCTGCTGTATGACGCCGCCAAAGGCAGCGACAGCTTCCTTTGGAACGGGCACAGCACGCTGGAGGCCGACTCCCATTTTGTCTGCCTGGATACCCACAGCCTGCAAAACGCAGCGGATAACATCAAGCGGACGCAGTATTTCAATCTGCTGACCTGGTGCTGGGAGCAGATGAGCAACAATCGCGGAGAGCGTGTGCTTCTGGTATGCGACGAGGCATACCCGATGATCGACCCGCAGGTGCCGCAATCCCTGGCCTTTCTGCGCAATGTGGAGAAGCGGGCAAGAAAATATGAGGCCGCCCTGGCGATCATCTCTCATTCGGTGGTGGATTTCCTGGCCCCGGAGATCAAGATGTACGGGCAGGCCCTTTTTGGATATTCCGTGCTATAAAATCCTGATGGGCTGCGATGGCAAAACCTTCAGGAAACCAAAGACCTCTACAACCTGACGGACGCGGAGCAGGAATTGTTGGAGAGCAAGCGGCGCGGACACGCGCTCTTTATCATTGGGTCCAAGCGGCTTCATGTAAACTTTGAGATTCCGGCCTACAAGTTTGCCTACATGGGCAAGGCGGGCGGCCGGTAATATACCACGGCGGCCGGGATACTCCCCGGCCGCCTTACTTATTTACGAACAGGAGGCGTTTTTTGATGAACCATGCGGAACGGTATGAATATTTGACAACTAAGCTGTCCTCGATGCGCTGGCGGGGCGGAGAGCTGGACTGCTCTTATCAGGCGGCCCTCTACCTGATGGCCTCCCATCCGGCTCTTGCCGAAAAGGTGGAGCGGTATTTCTCCCCAGACGGGATCGACTTTGGCGGCCTGATGAAGAAAGAAGAATTTGACTATGACTGGATGAAACTGACGGCGGACGCGGCCCACAACCTCTTTTCCTGGAACAGCAAGTGTGCTGCCACGCCCTTTGAGATTTCCCGGATGCCCGCCCCGGCCATCCAAGCCATTTATACTTCCTTCTTTATTGCAAACGGGGATTACGCGGTGTCTGTGCGTGAGAATGAGGACGGGAAAAAAGGTGTTTGTGATGGATGACAGTGCCGGGCGGGAACGGGGAAAAAATCCGCCAGCAGTTTGACCGGATGCTGGCGGACATAGGCGCGGAAATGGGCTGATTGGAGGTGTTGATTTTTTGGCGATTGATCCGTTGACGGCAAAGCTGCTGGCACAGGCGGCGGCAAGGGCGGCGACCGATGAGGAAAGCCGCAGAAGGACGCTCATTCTCATTCTGTCCCCCATTCTGAGCCTGCTGCTCCTGATTGCCTTTATCCTGTACCTGATTACCAGCCCGTTCTCCGTGCTGTCCCAATGGTTGATAGGCGATGAGGTGGGCGTGGTGGAGGATTTTCAGAAAGAGTATGGCTACAACCAGCAGCTCGGCATTTATGAAAAGGACTACATTGAGGGCAGCGGTCAGAGCTATGAGGGCGTGGTCTTTACTGATGGCGGCCGGGAGGTCATTTACTACAATCAACTGGATGAGCGGTGGGCAGATACCATGTATGGCACCTCCGGCACGATTGGCGAGGCCGGGTGCGGCCCCACGGCGATGGCGATTGTCACATCTACCCTGACCGGGACGCCCCACGACCCGGTAGAACTCAGCGAATGGTCCGTAGCCAATGGGCACCGCTGTGAAGGGAATGGCTCTTATCACAGCCTGATCCCAGCCGCCGCCGAAGCCTACGGCCTGTCCTGGGAGAGCGTTCCCCGGATGACCCGCAGGCGATGGTGGACGCGCTGGCGGATGGGAAGCTGGTTGTGGCGATCATGGCAAAGGGGCATTTTACCAACTCCGGGCATTTCATTGTCTTACGGGGTGTGACTGCGGAGGGGAAAATCCTGGTGGCCGATCCTGCCAGCCGTAAGCGGAGCGAACAGGAATGGGACCTCTCCATTATTCTGGATGAGGCCAGAAAAGGGCGCCGCAGCAGGCGGTCCTTTGTGGGCGATCTACTAAAGGGGTGCGATATGAATAACCGAAATAAGCTGATTGAACTGTTTATCTACATCGCCATTGTAGTGGTTGGCGTTGTCCTTCTGCTGACAGGAGAACCGGAAAGGGCGGTAGAAAACATGGATATGGGAGGTACATCGTATGCTGCTGTACTTGACGAGTAATCAGAAAAGCGGGCTGATCGACGGCGTGACCCGTGAAATGCTCATGCCGTCCAAAAAGCTGGTTGGGAAGTTCAGCCTGAAAAGTTTCGTCACAAAGGATATGCGCAATTATGCCACCGCCAAATTCTTTGTGGTGGATGCGGCGTGTATCGAGGAAAGCGGCGAGGACTTCGCCCTCGCTCTGCGTTCCTTCCAGATGATGTTTTCTGCCCGTATCATCGTAATCCTGTCCGGCTGTGAGGATATGAGTGGCTGTATCCAGCAGCTTTTGTCCATCGGGGTGGTGAACCTGATTACAGCGGAAACGCTGGAGGACGCCGCCGACGAACTGAGAGAGGCACTGTCCGATGAAGGGATGCAGCGTTATGTGTCTTCCGCGCCGGCATCAAGCCAGCCGGAACCCCGACAGGAACCGGCGCTGGAACCGGAGGACGAGATTACCCCTACCGCTGGAACGCCAAAAATGTCCGTATTGCCGTTGCTGGGGCACAGCGCAGAAGTGGTGTGACGGTGACGGCGTTCAATCTGGCGGCGTGGCTTACTGCCAGAGGCGCAGAGGTGGCCTACATTGAGGTCAATACCAACCGGCACCTTCAGCTCCTACTCAATGTCTATGAGGCGGCCCCCACTGGCGAACATTATGCCATTGACGGAATCGACTGCTATCTGACCAATGAACCGGATCGGGACTATCAGTTTGTCATCTACGACTGCGGCGTAATGCAGTCGCCTACCTCTGTGTTCCGGGAAGCAGATTATCGGCTCCTGTGCGGGAGTGTCCTGCCCTATGAGATTCCTGCCTTCCACAAAGCGCTGGAAGTCTGTGGCGGGCTGGAGGTCTGTCAGGTGGCCATCAGTGTGCCGGGAGAGTTCCGGGAATACTGTCGGGAGCTGTTCGGCGGTGGGCTGGAAATGGCGGAGGCATCCCATGACTTGTTTGCGAACCGAACCAATGGGAGGCTGTATAGGCGCCTGGTGGAACCGTATATCATGGGAGAACGGCGGCTGTAATAAAAAAGAGTATCAGATATGGGAGGATTACAGAATGGCAAAGTTTGAATATATGGAGAGGGCGTTTTCCTCTGAATTGCGGCCGAGGGCGCGGCTGGTGCTTCAGGTGCTTGTCCTGCATTGCAATAAGGAGGGCGAGTGTTTTCCGTCCATCAAGACCATAGCCGCCAAGTGCGGCTATGGCATATCCACGGTCAAGCGGGCACTAGATGAACTGGTGGAGGCTGGATACATTATCAAGCAGGCACGGTTTGACAAACGCAAGAATGGTAGGCAGACCAGCAATCTCTATACCCTCTGTGTTGAAGAGCCGCAGCGGCCCACTGAATCGGGGCTGTATTTACCGGACGAGAAAACATATGGAACTGAAAGTGGTTGCCTCCCTGTGACTGACTCCATACTTGGTGAGCAGATTACCCTCCCTTCGATCCTCACATACTCCTTTATCAACGGGTTTGAAACAGCATCCGAGCGGCAGAAATGCCGCCCGGATGCTGTGTGGGCTGGGGGCAGCCCATTTTTATACCCCCTTGAACCGTACAAATGAGTAGGTATTTATAGATGAAAAGAGAAATTGATTATTCCTATTCCACAACATTTTGTGATTTGGTAATTTCGAAAGGAAATAACATTCCACGATCTATCTCCAATGCAGAATCACATAAAAGGCTGATATCCAATGGATTGTGACTTGCTAACAAAATAAGTTTTCCTGCGTCTCGTAGAGATAATAACAACGATCTCATTTCTTTAACACTATCTTTATCTAGTCCATTAAAAGGTTCGTCTAAAATTAGAATATCAGGATTTTCCATAATTGCTTGAGCAATTCCAAGCTTTTGACGCATTCCAAGAGAAAACTTTCCAACTTTTTTTTATTTGAATTAGGATCTAATCCTACGGCAGAAATTGATTGACTAATTTCATCTGGACCAATTATGCCGCGAATGTCAGCTAAATTTTTCAGATTTTGATATGCATTGAGGTGAGCAAGGAATGTTGGTGCTTCAATAATAATTCCAGTGTTTTCAGGGAAGTCTATGTCTTTTTCCAAGTTTTCGTCCATTTATAAGGACGTAACCTTTGGAAGGCATAAGAAAACCACATATTATCTTCATAAGTACAGTTTTCCCTGATCCATTTCGCCCTATTAACCCGTAAATTTTTCCTGATTCTAAAGCAAGATTAATATCATTTAGCACTGTGATACCATTAAATTCACGACTAATTCCAAAAGTTTGAATAGTAGAAGCTTTCATAGTTGGCCCCCCTTTTAATAGCTTGTAGTGAAAATGTTTTTCAACTGAAAATCGAATTTTTTTTGTCCACTTTAAACCTAAAATAATGGAAAGGGCAAGTATAATGGAATAAAAAGCAATGAATATTGACAGGTTGGAATGGAAATAGAGGAAGAAGTTGCCGTTTCAAGTATTATCCACATTCGCAAAAAAAAAAAAATTAAAGTAGAATAATATAATATTTAGGACTGTAAACTCATATGGGAAGAACCCAATTCCATTACGTAAAATTTCTAGGACATAAAAAATCCCAATTACAAATAAGCTTAAGCTAGAATTAGAATATAGAGAAATAGTAAGATATACTATACCCAACGTGGTCATCCAAAGAAGAGAATTTAGCATGGTAATAACCCAAGCATAAAGTGGAGAAATATCTTTCAAAAAAAGTAAAAAGGTGTCGGCTATGCTTGTATCCGCAAAGGCCAGACTATAATTTGTATCAACCTGTAAACTAAAATAATTTTGGATAAGAGGGCTCCAATTGGTAGATAATCTTAAATAAGGAATGAACGGTAGTGTCGTAATAAGCAAAAGAAAAAAATGTTATAGATTACAGATAAAAAAAAGAATGTATGCAATTTGCCCTAAAAACCAACGGCTTCTTTTTAGAACGGATTAAGTAATTTCCTATTCCTGCTTCCAGAAATGGAGCATCAGAAATGAGAAGTATAAACCAATCATAATAAATTGTAAGGGATAGTAGCCATTTACAATGAGAATGTATGGCTCCAAAACGGTTAGATTTGTTTTATGTATTGATAAATATTGTATTGGACCATCCAAGGTTCGTGGACAAAATACAAGTTGCAAAATATAGCAACTTAATATAATAAGGATTAAATAAAGTTTAGGTGATCCTAATATACGTTGTATGTTGTATCGTGTGAAACAAAAAACTTCATGCCTAATATTTGCGTTAGCCATTACGAAGTTTCCTCCTTATGCAGTACCGATATATCAGTTGACATATTGCTAAAAAGCAAAAGGCATATAAAAAGGTTCCGAGCATTCCTAACTCATATATGTTAGTGCCGCTTAAACGGTAATGACTTGGTTTAATCCAGAAATATCCTGTTAGATCTCCAAAAACATCAAGGAAACGTATTACTACAAATGGTGCCAAAAATATGATATAACGATTTTTAGTAAATGTGGATGCAATTAAACTGATCCAAGGAGAAAGCGTAGCAATGACTGAAAAGACAAGAATATGACACATATAATGTAACCAATAGTGATTATTTTCAACTAAGTGTTTTAAAAGTAAAAGATTTGTCCCTTCATAACTAAATCTTCCATCTCCAATCGGGTGGCCTGTAAGTATCATTGTGAGCGTATATATAAATGTGGAAGAAAGTACAATTAGAATGGAAGACAAAAGAGAAGATATAAGCTTTCCATTTATAAAAGATTTTAAATTAGAACGTATCAGTTGGTAATAATGAGTACAAATAGTTTCTTCAGAGGCAAACCACGCAGTCGGCATGGTAGTTAAAAATGGCAGTGAAGTCAATCCAATACGCCCCATTCCTGTTTCTAACATACTAGATATTTCGTTCTCAGGATAAAAATCACGAATACCTAATAAAATAACAAAATAAAGAGCTATGACGCTAAGTAGGAAAAATGGGCTTGCAATTAGCTTTCTACACTCTACTTTATACATAAAAACCCCGTAGCTTATGATATGTGGAATTACTCCCCAGGCTTGGAAGCCTGGGGGAGTAATAGATTATTGAGAGAGGTAGCGGCGATCTGGCAAATAGAGACGCACCGTAAGTCCTAACTTCACACTTTGAGCGAAGCAAATGATATGAGCGGAATAAATTTAGTGTGTCTTGAGGTGTTTTCTAGCGAAAGGCCCTTTATAGAGACTATTCAAGTCTTCGATTTAGACGGTGGTTATGATTAAGGAATCCAAGTCCCTTTTATTTGGATGTCCTTATTGGACCCCGCCTCTGGGGAACACTCAGCCCGAAGGTAATACACTTCACCGGTATCTCCAAAGCCACTCAGATAATCCAGATTGCGATATGTTACCTCACCACTAATGCGTTGCTCAATGGTTGCCCGACGGCCGGTATAATAATCAACACCATAGGAAACAACATCTGAATCGGTCTCATTCCTAAACTTTGTTACTTCTACAGAGGCATCTCCTCTGGCGCCTTTGATACAAGGATTACTGACATCATACGTGTTTCCTGTGAAAAAGAAGTCCACATAGGTAAAATCTTCATAAATACCTTCCGCTGCGGAGGCAGTAGGAATCAGTATTGCTCCAAGAGCTAAACAGCAGACTAATAGCTTTGAGATATGTTTCTTCATTGGTTACCTCGCCTTTCTTATAACATATTTTTCCTGTACTCTTTTGCTTGGTTTACTCAGTTTTATTTTTCCTGCTATTTTGGGAGAGCTTAATGCTTGCACAGATAGCAAGTAAGGCAAAATAAAGTGCTGGAGTTACCAAAAGCCATGTGTACGTTCCCAATTTGGCTAATAATCGTTCATCTGGAACAGCTTCATATTGGATACCAAATGAAAAGCCTGCTCCAGCAATCGAAAAGTGCAGGATCATCAAGAGAGTCAAATTTACAATTGCTGCGAGCATTGGAAAGGCCGATTCAGATTCAATTAGAGAGCGGCGCCTCTTTAGGAGGAAGGAAACATTACAGACCATGATAAAAAATGTAAAGGCCAACAAATAATCATGGAATTGTAACGGGAAATTTTTTGTGTAGTTACAGGAAAGAGTGGTGATCCTCTTTTCGCAAAAAAAAATTATCCAACTGGCTTGCTATTTCTGCGTCACTTGCATCAGGGTCAAACTCATAGTATGAGCGGAACTCACCATCCATCGTTTCAACTAACAATGGTACAGTAGTTACCTGATACTTCTCCAAGATCAAATCATATCTCGGATTATCCTTCCAGTATTCTGTATCAAAATAGTACACGACCCAGCCGCTTTCATCCAGATATTTTTCCAAGTAAGAAGCGAATTCTACACAACTAACACATGTTGGACGGCCAAAGTAGATGTAATATCGCCCGTGTAAATTGTTGAAGAAATACTGGCTGGAAATACCTATAATACGTCCACTGGTTTGCGCACTTGACGTACTCTCATTGTCTGTTCCAGTTGTTGCGTATCCTGTAATGGTAACTGCAAACAAAGAAAGAATCAGACATGTAATGGCCAAAAAACGCTTTATATTTTGCTTCATATTTTACGGATCAGTCGTGCGGGTTGCACTTATTGATCGCAAATTGGAAGAGACCCGTATTGGGGCGGATAGGTTCAAGATCCCAATCCCCGACTGCTTCACACAGTCCGGCCCGATGGGCAATCTCACCATAGAAATGGCAAAGGAACTGCTGGCTCAGGCTTCCCTCATTTGTCCAGTATCTGCTGCTGTCACAGGCATCCTTGACCAACGCCCATGCCGCAAGTGCCTCTTCCTTATCATTTGTATTTTTCATTACAGATGTAGGAACCAGTTTGAGAGAGATCAGGTCGTCATAATAGTCATCATCATCTCTGGTCCACCAATAGTAATTGCTAAAATAGTAGCTCAGGGCCGGGGCTCGGGCAACGATTGCCTCGATTTTTGCATAGAATTCCTGAATCTCAGCTTCGGTGACTGTGACTGGCACGTATGCATAGGTGCTGGCCATTCCATTTGCTTTATCGGCAGCCAGGATATTGATTACGTCATCACGAGTAAAGGCTTCATTAAACATTTCCATCGTAAGTACATGCATCCTCATTTGTGAGCTGAGGCTGCTCCAAGATTGCTGCACTCTCAACTTCTGGGATGCTAGTGGCGGATACAGGAAGGAGGGCCAGACTAAAAACAGTTGCCGTAGAAAGCAATACAGAAATCAGTTTCTTCATAATTGGGGTTCTTCCTTTCTATTTGATTGTTTTGTTTGCTTTAGAAATTTTCCAAATAATTATTAGATCTGCATTGGAATCACCCTCCCATAACGCCGTAGAATCAGATTAGGTGAATGATTATTGCGACGTTACTTTGAAATGGACATTTACCCTTTGCCCTTTCACTCTATAAAACGCTTCTAATAGAGAGATGCAACGGGATTTTTTTGTGTTTCTCAAAAATTTAAGAATATCTTTTAATATCTGGAAATGTTTAATGCGTCGTTGATTTCATTAGCTTTAGAATAGATTGCGTTATTACCATAACGTCCGAGATGGATGCCCAATGTAAGTCTGGTATTGGTCGAGCCTATGTAGGAGTACACAATTCCACCGCTGTCTCCGCCTTCGGAATCATAAGTGGCTTCGGTTAAGTTAGTTAAAAATACTCCTGTATCTGTGTCAGCAGATACATCAGTGGCTACAACTCGGCCAGAAGTATGCCCACTTGTAAATCCAATTTTATTAATTGTAGTGCCGACACCAGGTTCACTGATAGTGGTGGATAATGTATTACCTGTACCATATAAGGTGTTTGTTGCGTCATGCGAATTGATCATTTTACAAAAAACAGCATCGCAACTGCCGCCAAGATTTCGAATTGTAGCTTTTGCAAAACGATCTCCATTCCAAATTAGTTCTTCTCCCATCTTAACGGCATGAGCAGCTGTAACAATGCCAATAGTTGAGCCAAATTTTGCACGATATCCTAGAGTGAGAGCCCCTTGATCTGATGCATTTCTTGCGGGTTGTCCAGGAGACCATGATGACTGGGTTTCAATTGCTCCAAAGCCCTGTGCAAATACGATTGCATCTGAATCACATACATTTTCTTTGAATTCCTTTATTTTTTCTTCATTAAACTCTTCAAGATAAACAATGACTCTGTTTTCAGAGTCGTAGAGGCCAAACTTTTTGAAGTTGTTTGCAATTTCACTCCCTTGATTATTAATCTTGTAGTTGTTTAGTAAATCCATAATATTATTGAGGTCAGTATAGGAATATTCGCATGGTTCGAGCACATAGTCAGCTGTTGTACTGTCTAAAACATTATCTGCGGGAGAAAAATTTGAAATATCCTCAATAGTAGAATCAATATCGGAAGAATCTTCAATTTTACTCTCAACAACATAGATTACCAATTTGCCACTATCATTTATGTAGGCACCTCCGTATGCATCAGGGTAACTAAGCTGCGACGGAGTGGAAGAATTCTTACCATTTGCAGAATTAAAGGCGGACATCAGAGATTCATATAACTGATTAGCAGATTCTTGTACACTTACATCAGTATAGGATTCACTATTCTCCAAAGGGGTCAAGTAAAGTGACGGGTAGACAGACATGAGAGAATAGTGGTGGAACGTTTTGAGACGTTCCGGCACTATTAACTATTAGGCGGTGTATCCGGATGGCGAGCAACGAACTGAAACACCATGCGGGGGGTCAGAAATGGGAATTGGCGATACAGAACTGCCGGGGTAGCGGGCTGTCCGTGCGGGAGTGGTGCCGCCAGTGGGGCGTCACGCCAACAACGTATGACCGATGGGAAAGAGAGGTTCTGTCCGGTATAGGTAGGAAAGACGCCGAGGGACGTTCTGGGGGCACATTTGTAGAACTGCCAGCACCGCAACCATTGCGAAATAATTCGGAACGTACCGCTACACTCAACATCGGGAGTAGCAGCATTGATCTGTATCAGGAAATGGGACCGGAATTGCTGCGAACATTGGTGGAGTTGCTGAGACGATGATGAACGATTTTACCGAAGCGGATAAGGTGTACATCGCCTGTGGATATACAGATCTGCGCAAAGGGATCGACGGTTTGGCCACGATGGTACAGCAGCAATTTCAACTGGACCCATTCACCAACACACTGTTTCTGTTCTGCGGGCGAAAGCGGGACCGAATAAAAAGGGCTGTACTGGGAACGGGATGGCTTCATCCTCCTCTACAAGAGGCTGGAGCAGGGAGCGTACCAGTGGCCGAGATCCGAAGTTGAGGTGAAGATGCTGACGCCACAGCAATACCGCTGGCTGATGGAAGGGCTGAAGATTGAACAGCCCAAAGCGCACAAAGCAGTGACTGGCCTGAGTATGGTATAGCATTGAAAATTGGATGCTATTTTCTCGCAAACCATTGAAAGAACTGGTATTTCAAGGGTTTTTATGTTATAATAAAGATATGAAAAACGAAGTGAACATTACCACAAGCAGCACAGAAATGATGACCATTTCCCGTGCGGAATATGAGTCTCTAAAGGCGGAACGAGACGAACTGAACCAGAAGCTGGACTGGCTGATGGAACAGGTGCGTCTTGCCAAAAAAAAGAAGGTCTATGGGACATCCTCCGAGCAGACGAAGGAGGAGTTGGTTGGCCAGCTGAGTTTCATGTTTGACGAGACGGAAGCGTGGCTGTCCACCAGAAGGGGTGCCACAAAGGAAACCAAGGTTGCCGCTCATACGCGGCAGAAGCGGTCCTCCCGTGTGGAGGAGGCCCTGCCGGACAATGTACCTGTTGAGGTGGTAGAGCACCGCGTCCCGGAGTCTGAGTGCGGCTGTCCTGAATGCGGTACGCTCATGACAGAGATTGGGACAGAGGTTCGCCGTACTCTGGTGGTGATCCCTGCCCAGGTGAAGATCCGGGAAGATGTTTATTTTACATACGCCTGCCAGAACTGCAAGCAGATGGGGACAGAAACACCGATCCTGAAAGCCCGCCAAAGAGCCTCCCCTGATCTCAGGCAGCTACGCCTCCCCGGAGGCTGTGGCCCATATCATGGTGCAGAAGTTTGTGATGTACGCTCCGCTGTACCGGCAGGAACAGGAATGGAATCGTGCTGGGGTGATGCTCTCCCGGCAGACGATGAGCAACTGGGTGCTGCGGGTGGCGGAGGACTGGCTGCGGCCCATCTATGACCACTTGCACCGGCAGTTGCTTCAGCGCGAGGTTCTCCATGCGGATGAAACAACCTTGCAGGTGCTGAAGTTGGAAGGGCAGACAGCCAGGAGCAAGTGCTATATGTGGCTGTACCGGACTGGCGGAGACGCCGAGCATCCCATAGTTCTGTATGAGTACCAGCAGAACCGGAAGGCGGAGAATGCCGAAGCGTTCCTCAAGGGCTTTACGGGCTGGCTCCATGCGGATGGGTATTCCGGCTACCACCGATTGCCGGAGAACATCCGGGTGGTTGGCTGCTGGGCGCATCTGCGGCGGAAGTTTGACGAGGCGGTGAACGCCCTGCCAAAAGAGCAGCAGGTTGGCTGTGCGGCGTTGGAGGGGCTGCAATACTGCAATGTTCTCTTCGCCATTGAAAAGGAATTGGCGGATCTGCCGCCGGAAGAACGGTATACCCAGCGTCTGGCCCGGTCCAAGCCGGTGATGGACGCTTTGTTGGCATGGGCGGAAACGAAGACCGCCCCGCCCAAGTCCTCTTTAGGAAAGGCGCTGTATTATCTGCGGGAGCAGTGGCCATACCTGAAACGCTTTTTAGAGGACGGGCGTCTGGAAATAAGCAACAACCGGGCGGGCGGAGCATTAAACCCTTTGTGATGGGGCGGAAGAACTGGCTGTTCGCAAATACGGAAGGCGGGGCCCAGAGCAGCGCCATTGTTTACAGCCTGATTGAAACGGCCAAGGAAAACGGCCTTGATCCATACCGGTATCTGGTTCATGTGTTTTCCAAGGCACCCGGACTGGCAGTTACCGACAAGAACTGGGCCGCAAAGCTGCTCCCGGAAAATATTCCCCAGAATGTTGTATTACAAAGAAATAGAATATATCTTGTGAAAGCGGGATTGCCATTGGTAAGCCCGCTTTTGCTTTTTCCAATAGGGATTATTGGCACCGCGGTGTGGAAAAACAAGGAAGTTTTGTCCTGTTTTATCCCATGTCGTCTATCTGTCTGATCTTGTCATATTATGGAACTATCTTATGAAAGGTGGTTCTTTTATGGCAAACACAGAAATTTTCCTGCGCAATATTTTTGGTACAACTCGTCCGAATATTCGTCCACTCGTTCTTGCTCTAAACATTACCAATGACCTCTTATTTGAACAGCATATCTCCATGTCCGATATTAAAGCAACGAAACATATTTACCCCGATGTTGCCAGACTGCTTCATAAAAAGCCTGAAACTGTGTACAAGAGCGTGATACGCTTGGCGCATCGCTGCTGGGATGCACTTGTGGAACAAGATTTGGTTCTTTCTTATCTGGGACGCTCTATGAAGCAGGAACCAGATCCCAGCGTTTTTATTACCTATCTAGCTGTCTACATTCAATCCGATATCCCGTTTTTTGAATTCATTGAGCGTGACCCTGGTTTTCTTTTCCGAGACTCGCCTGACATATTCGGAATGTCTGATATTCCGCCTGAATCGACTACAAAGTTGCTGCTGCGCAACAAACCGCTCCTGGTTTCTCAAGCAATGGCTTTTACATCCCCGGCCGGATTGACCACATTTCCTGTCTGTCCCGCGTGTATGGCCACTTTGGAACGTGAAGGCCAGAACTTTTGTGACCATTGCGGACAACGCCTGGATTGGCGTTGGTACAAGCACGCCCAGATCATCTACCCCGGGCAAAAATCAGCACTCAATATTCTTGACAAGGATGATGTTCTAATCTCCACTTAAAAGGGATTGAAATATTTAATAAAGTCTTTAGAAACCATATAAGGAGATGATACGATGGTTGCCTCCTCAGCCATTTGTGATCTATTATACCAGCTTGGAATATCCGCTAATTACAAAGGATTTCTCCATACCGCTTATGCAGTATCTTTGTGCGTGGAACAGCAAGACAGGCTTTTGTTGGTGACAAAGTGGCTGTATCCCGATGTCGCCAGGAAGTATGGGACGAACTGGAAGGCGGTGGAACGAAATATTCGAACTGTATCTACTATTGCCTGGAAGCACAATCTCCCCTTGTTGGAATCTCTTTCCCATAGACACCTTGACAGGCGCTTGCGTTCCGCTGAATTTCTTGCTGTACTTTTCCATGCAGTCTGCTCTGACGAATTTGAGCGCCCTGCTTAAATTGTAGTCTCAAAATTTTTATTGCTTCCAGAAGCAAAGAATGAGAGCAGACAAAGTATTGGCTGCTCTCGTTCTTTTTTATCTCATATTATATTTGACGCTTACCGTAATTCTCTCTTAATCAAAGAAGATGCGGAAATAAATTCATGAATTATCTAATATAAATGACTAAAAATAGAGAAGAAATAATAAATTGCAAAATTGTTTACCACCGATTTACATTTCATGATTGGTTGACTCCTTATAAGATGAACGCGTTCAAAATAAAATATAAGGAGTGAATAATCATGGCGTTTAGACCGGATACGAAGTATTATATTGGCAGTAAAGAATATGATACCATTTATGAAGCATTTGATGCTGTCCGTACCATGGCAAAAGGGCACGGTGATAAAGGACAAAAATGGGACCACTGTATTTACAAAGGACAACAATTCTAATACCTATCACCTTTATCAGTTTAACGAGTATTATGGAGAGTCGGCAGATCAGAACTATTCCTCTGGAGAGGTGCTTCCTGGCCTTACCAACAACAGCTATGGAAAGATGCTGACGTGGTTGAATAACTTTGCATATAGCAAGGCAGTTGACGGCAATGGTGAGCTCTCTAACAGCAGAATTAGGACGTTCTTTAGACACAGCGATGTTTCCCTCAAAGCCATTTATGAAGAAAAGCAGGAGAAGGCGTCTGGCGGCTACTATTCTGTGGCGACCCTTTCTTCCGCATATGACGGGAAGCAAAATAAAGCTGCTAAAGTTGTTGTAAATTTAAGCGGGATTCGAACCAATTTGACCAATAATACCAATGCGTATTTCTTTGTAGGTATGCATTCTGGGACCAATACGTTTGAATGTGGCCTCCAGCTCCGAAAGTCTGGATCTTCCTATAAGTGGTACGCAATCTGCAACTCCACACTAGATAAGTTTGAGACCCTGAGCGCCACTCCTATTGCCAACATCAACGGCGGAGGAAATGTAACGGTTGAGCTGGTGAAGGAGGATGGGAAGATTACCTCCACAGTGTACTATAATAATGTGGAGAAGTGTAGCAAAGTATATAAAGATTCCCAGTTTGCGGCCAGTCGCTCTAATGAGTTTTATCGTACAATCTCCTTCTGCCCGCCTGACTCTAACGACAATCCCACTCCCAATCTGAACAATGGAGAGTACTTTACAGGAACCGCATTTAAGGAGTGCTATATTAAGCGTGGTAGCGACAGCTATGTTGCGTGGAATTATAATTCTTCCTTTAACCAGTATGCGGTGGCGTTCAATGATGAATTCATTGATGTATCTGTCGGCAGTACGGAAAAGGCGGATATCAGCTACAAGGGACGAGACAACAACAGCAAGCTGATCGTAACCTAATGGGCCTAGAGAAGAAATAAAAAGTCACTGACATGGGGGCGCATGACTGAATCATGCGCCCCCCATACTTTTGAAGAAGAAAATAATTTATTGTTGCATTGGCTTTTGTCAGGCGTATTATATAATGGAAAGTAATATAGACATTAGTTCATCGCTAAGATGGAGAGCATATTATGAAACATAGGATTACCTATCTGGATTGTCTGCGCTGTATTGCCATCCTTTTTGTCATCGTCCTGCACGCCATGTCCCCCATCCTCTCCAACCCGGTCTATTACGGCATCTCGTCCTGGTATCTGTGTCTCCTGCAAAACCCGCTGAACCGGACTGGAGTCCCCCTCTTCTTCATGATCAGCGGATATCTGATCCTCCGCTCCCCGGATACCCTCATCCCGTCCACGTTCTATCGGAGACACCTTCTGCGGCTGGCGCTCCCCCTATGCGCCTGGAACCTGATCTATCTGCTTGCCGATGCCCTGCGCACAGGAGTGCCTGTTTCCCTTGATGCCTTTTTTCTCCTCCCTGCTGAACCGCGGCCAAAGCTACCACATGTGGTTCGTCTATACGATGATGGGGATCTATCTGGCGGCTCCCTTTCTGAAGCGGATCACAGACGCCTGCACGGGCAGACAGCTGTCCCTGCTTCTCCTCCTCATTATCTTCCCCACCTCTATCCGCCCCCTTCTCAACACAGTACTGCCGGTCTACATCTATCTGTTCGACCCCATCCTGGAGGGATACCTGGGCTTCTTCCTGATGGGGTATCTGCTGGGCCATTACAGCCCTGGCAGACGCATGAGGGCCGTGATTTATTGCGGCGGTGTCATAGGATATCTCTGGGGCGTTCTGGGCAATCTCTGGACCTCGTCTCCCAAGCAGGTCCCTCTGCCCTTCAACGGCGGGTATTCTCTGAATCACTATCTCTGCGCGGCAGCCCTGTTCCTGCTCTGTAAAACGGTTTGCACCCACCATGAGAGAGACCTGCGCCCTTTGGAGAAAATGCTGGCCTCTGCTTCCAATCTGGTATTTGGGGTCCATTGGATACACGTGCTAATCCTTGATTCAATAGCGGATTTGCTTGGCGGTTCTGTGTCTGTAATTCAGCTTCTAAGTTTGGAAATAAGCCTGACAGTTGTTATCTCATTTTGTGCTGCGATGTTAATAGCAAAGATACCATTTTTGAAGAAAATTCTTATATAGCTAGCAAAAGCCGCTGTCACTAGCTTTTGGAGTGACAGCGGCTCTTCACAATAAGTTTTTGGGATGCGCTACTTCATTTGGTTTTTAATGTCTCGAGATAACAGGTTATTGAGTTTACCGGGAAGCGGAATTCCTATTTTCCCAATGTTCTCAAAGATACTTATACCTTCATTTTATATAGTCAAACTTTGGTCTGGCTTGATGAAGAAAATCACTATATTATCCAAATCACATCAACAGGAGAGGCGAAAAATGCTCTCACATCAGATCAGCTGGTAATGCTGGCCGAGGGCCTTCGTTGGTAAATATAAAAATTTTTGGTTGCGTTTTTCCAAATGTTGAGTCTTATATTATGAGCAGAGCTCAAATAAGACTTGAAAGGAATGACGACTAAATGAAAAAAGCAAAACAGTTTGAGGAGAATTTTTACCGGGCCATTGGTAGTATGTATGCTGGCAATGATGCTACTACCAGCGGCAGCTAGATTTGTAGCCATTCGATCGGTAACTGTGGACCTATCTATTAACAGTAGCGGCTATGCCTCCTGTGATGGAACATGCACGGTAGCATCTGGGTATGAAGCTGAGGCAACACTGGAGCTGCAACAAAAAGATGGATCTACATGGAAAACGATTAAGGAGTGGAGTGACAGCGGCGATGTGATTAGATTCAACAAGGCGCAATTTGTTGCCCGTGGATACGATTATCGCCTGAAACTTACCACAGAAGTTTATGACGCCAACGGGAAATTCGTAGAAGATGACGTCACATATTCCGGTGTGGAGAGTCATTAAGTAATATGACAAAGGGGCCTGAAGACCAAAGTTGGTTTTTCAGGCCCCAGCAGTAAATAAAGGAACCATAGACATATAAACAGTTTTCTTCCAAATTTACGACCAGATGGGAGAACAGTATTTGACTTAAAGAAATAAAATGTAAGTTACGATGCCATAAGGGTAAATTACTTTCTGACATCTTACAAGCGGCCGACTTTGTACCAGATTACAAAGTCGGTCGCTTGTTTCATAAGTGGCTCAGGCATAGAAGCAGGGCACCACCGCCTCCGATCTGTTTTCAAAAACAGATCGGAGGTAGAAAAATTGTGGAATTATCGCAAAAATGATTATGCAGCGAACAAATACAGCCCTAATATTGTGTATCGCTTTAATGATGAAATTATAGAGATTTCTCTGGAGGATTATTTAGAGGAGAATCCAGATAGAACGGAGCAGGACTTTTTGAAATTAAAAGCTCTGTCTGATGAGATTTATTATGAGCAGGACAGAGCAGAGAACACCCAGACCCGTAAAAAATATATCTATCCAGGGAATGGAGGAGATGAATTGTTGTGCTACCCGCTCACTAGAGGACGAATGGGAAGAATTTGAGGTAGAGCGTCAAAACTATCGCTATGCTAAATTAGCCCTGGGACAATTGTTTACTACAAATATACTTACGGAAACCCAGAAACGGCGATTTCGACTCAATATATTTTATGGACTATCCAGTCGGGAAATTGGTCGAATCGAGGGGGCTAGTCATCAAGCGGTGGCAAAATCGTTAAAAATTGCTGTTGAAAAATTAAGAGTTATATTTGCGGAACAGGGTTGACACCCTATTAGTTTCATGACGATAGGTGAAGGGAGTTCTTCCGAACTTACTTTTCCTGCTCCTTGACAACCACATACTCATTCATCAGTAACATCCCTTTGCCAGTGCGATGAGCAAAAGCCGATTCAGAAGCCGCGCCATGAGGTATGGTATGGATGAGTAGTTTCTACTGATTTTTTCTGTCATCCTGCCTGTATGAGCGAGAAACGGTGGTCTGTAAAAAGGGTGGCTCCCGGTGCGGCCATGACCGGCAAAGGGTACAATGGTACTCCTGCCCAGCCACAGCCCTGCTTGACCGCAGGATCACGCAATGGGGGCAGCTCGGAGAGATCCTCGGAGGGGTGAGATTCCCGTGGGCCGGTTCGCTGCTGGCCGCTGATGACTTCCCATGTGCGGGGTGTCGAGGACAAATAGCACAATAGAAAGAAAACAGATTGGAAAATTGCGTCGGAAACAGGGTGGGCTTTTAGGGGCCCACCCTGTTTCCAGCTTACTTATATTCAGGAGGTCATGACTATGCGGGAGGAAGGCAATCCGGCGTGGCACCTTGTTCTACGCTGATTTGGACCCAGTAGTTGGCTCGGAACAGGGAGGTACACGCCCTGTCCTTGTGCTTCAAAAACAATGTAGGTAATTCCTTCAGCCCAACAGTGGTAACAGCGGCTATCACCAGTCGAAGGGACAAGACTAACCTTCCTACTCATGTTTCGCTTGAGAATGTTCCGGGCCTCGCTCCCACATCCCTGTTACTGCTAGAACAGATACGGACGGTTGACCGCAGGAGGCTCAGAGGTTACATTGGGCATATCAGCAGGGAGAAAATGAAGGAAATTGATAAGGCGATTTCTGTCAGCCTTGGCATAAAAAACCACTAAGGAAAGGAATACGCACCGTGAATGAAAATGGCCATATGATGCTGTCCCCGAAAGATGCTTACCGCCTCATGTTGAAAGATTACCCTGATGTGATGGATATTGGAGAAATGTGTAAAGTGTTGGGGATCAGCAAAAGACCGGCTATAAGCTGTCGAAAGATAGGAAAATCGAGTCCTTAAAAATTGGGCGCGCTCGAATCCCTAAAGCTCATATCCTTGGCTATTTAAAAGTCTCCTACTCCGTTATAATGGAATGAGGAGTTTTCGCCTCCTACGGTCAGAAAAATAGACGCAGAAAATTAACAATTTAGATCCCGGTTTACCTGGAGTTTTGTTCTGTCCAATGATACAATATAGGTGTCATTGGTAGGTGAACTCAATGCCGCAAAAGGAGGATCAATCAAATATGCCAGCGGTACACCTGCAAGAAAACACGAAGTTGATTTCCGGCCATGTGGCCGAGAAAAAAGGGTATCTCTATTGGGTTCTAAATATCACTGAAAATGGAAAAAGGAAACCCAAGTGGATTCCGACACATAGGAAAGTTAGGGGAAATAAAACCTGGGCAAATAATATGCTTCCTGCTGTTCGGAAAGAGTGGACAGAGAAACTGCTGCGAGAAAGCACAATCACGGATAACTTCAGTCTATTGGCATCAAAGGAAAATCAAGTAATGGCAGAAGTGTCGTTTGTAGATTTCCTGTACCAATGGTTAGAGCATAAGTATAGGACAGCTACTGGGCGAGCCATAGATGCAAAGCCCATTGAACTTTCCACCTACGCTGGTTACGAACAGCAGCTCAACAATCCTATCGCTCCGTATTTCCGTGAGCATCCTATATCACTTTCTGCTCTGACCAAAGAAGATATCCTTGCCTTTTTATGAGAAGGAATTGGAGCGGGTTAAGCCGTCTACTGTCAAGCACTACCATGCTCTAATTCATGGGGCGCTGAACTATGCGGTGGACAAAAAGCTAATCCCCAATAATCCTGCCGACCGAATCATCATTTCCAAGCCTGAAGCCTTCAAAGGGGGACTACTACCTGGATTCCGAAGTCCTACGCCTGTTTGAGATTATCAAGGGGCACAAGATTGAGCTAGTGATTCTTCTAACTGCATTTTATGGGTTGCGCCGCAGTGAGGTCATTGGACTGAAATGGAACGCTTTTGACTTCAAGCACGACTGCGTTTCCATCCGGCACACGGTCACGATTTGCAATGTTAAAGGAGAACGTCTTACGATCAAGAAGGACAAGGCCAAAAATAAGTCCAGCCTACGGACTTATCCTCTGATTCCTTTTTTAAAGGAGCGGTTGTTGGAGGCAAGAGAACAACAGGAAGAAAACCGCAAGCTCTGCGGCCGCGCTTACAACAAAGAAAAAACTTGGGTTATGTCTGCGTCGATGTAATCGGCAATCTGATTAAGCCTAATTATGTGTCTTCGACTTTTGGGAAATTGCTTGAGAAACATAATATGAGGCATATTCGTTTTCACGATCTTCGCCATACCTGCGCATCGCTTTTGCTGGCTAACGGTGTTCCGATGGAACAGGTAAAGGAGTGGCTGGGACACAGTGAGATCTCGACAACGGTGGATATTTACGGGCATCTGCAATATGCCACAAAAAACAATCCGCCGCAGCCATTGAGCAGGATATTGTGACCCCCATGGTGCAAAAATTTGTCGGCGGATGCACCATAAAGAAATGAGGTCTACCAGCATTTCGCTGGCAGACCTCTTGGCGGAGATGGAGAGATTCGAACTCTCGCGCCGGGGTTGAGCCGGCCTACCGCATTTCGAGTGCGGACCCTTCAACCACTTGGGTACATCTCCAAATATATGTTATATCCCTGGTCCCGACCCGCCGACCAATTCAGCCGGTGGAAATCGGGAAGAACAACAGGATAGAACAAGCAACATTATTCA
>VOFD01001620.1_pt1 | contig 27857 bp, 43 predicted proteins | sample 5384101 | NCBI WGS metagenome assembly VOFD01 (sample SAMN12384723, study PRJNA508395) | human gut metagenome | isolation source: healthy gut C | host: Homo sapiens
AAGAACACCAATCATGTCCGCGTCATACTGCATCACCTTTCGGGAGAGGATGTGGATGTGAATCAATTCGCCTTCCGTATAGAGGACGAGAACGGTTTGATGGCTCATGACAATGAATTGATGGAAGACGATGAACATTACCTACCGTCCTGGGAAAACGCAGAACGGCGAGGCTGGCGTTGGAAAAGATGATACCCGTGCCGTCATCCAAGTAAAGGGGGCCATCGCCGACCTGACCGTGGGACGTATGATGGAAACACATCGTGAGAAGATGTTTCTGACCATCGCCGGCAAAGACGGCGAAACGGTGGCCCGCATCCCGGTGATAGACTATGCGCTGTTGGCAAAGGACTATTACGAGGAAGAGTACAACCGTTCGATGACCGACCAGGAGTTCCTGGACCGCGAGGACGACTATGTGATGACATTCTTCCTTGACGAGGACAACCAGTGGATCAACAGCTACATACTGATTCACTCTTGGCGTGTGGTGCCGAGTAACATTGAAATTGAATAATCAGGAAGAAGGGTTGGACTGATGAAACCGAACATTATACATAGCATTGTAATCTGCCTGACGGCATTCGCATTGCTTTTTATGGTGGCGTGCAGCAGTCAGGAAGAATCCTTGCCGGACAACGTTACGGAAGCTGCCCTGTATCTGAATATCGCCACCATAGGACAAACAAGGGCGAGTACGGCAGAACTGCCCGACAACGAGAAGATGAAAAGCGTGCGTGTGGTTGTATTACACGCGGCTGATGGAACGGTGGAACATAACCGCCATTTTCGCTGGAGGGTGCGCAGGCACAAAAACCATCTTGCTCAAGGTAACACCGAACGAAAAGAAGAAAATATTCCTCTTCGCCAATGAAGAGAGCGTGTCCACGGTAGAAGGTGCAACTGTAAAGGATGAAAATCAAACGCTGACCGCTTTCTTCAACAGTTATACAGAAAGAATGTCCGGTTTTGAAGCCGCGGTGAACAACCTATACTTCGCTCGGACTATTCGGGCGGAAAACCCATCCCGATGTCTTCCATGTACGAGATAGATTTTCCTGAAAAAGGGAATTTCGACGGGACGTTCTACGTGGTACGTGTCGCCACCAAATTCATGGTGAACTTTATGAACTGGCGTGGAGAGGAAGTAATTGTGGACAATTTCACCATAGCGAGCCATGCCGACAAGAACTTTCTGATGGCGCATGTCAATGACAGCGAACAAAACGAGCAACTTTTCAACGGAAAACTTGGATAGATTGGTTGAAGGAGGTTTCCGACGCCTCGTCCGAAAATGACGATTACGCCGTCACGGAAGCCGCCGGCTGGCTGAAAGACTACGAACTGCCGGCACAAGCGGATAAGGCAATCACCTATACCCACGGGACGGTTACCGTTGGAAAACCGACAGTGGATATAGACAACCCCGATAACTCGAAACCGGGTGTGGCGAAGAATATTCCCTGTTTTCTACCTGCCCGAAAGCAAAAGCCCCAAAGCGGGAGCAACAGACGGCGAGCAGGAGTACACCCTGACAATCAAGATAACCGGAAGGGATGAACCTTTCGTCTGCAAGTTACCCAACTTGAAGGCACTTTTCCGCAACACCCATGTCGTGGTGGATATAACAATGTATAATAGTAATGAAATCATAGTGGATGTGATTCCATATAGCGAGGTAATCCTTGAACCGGAATTCGGATTATAAAACAATAAATAAGTATATGAAGCATTTTGTACGACATACCGTTCTCTTCCTGATGATTTCAACCGTTACAGGTTGTTATGACGAATTTATGAAGGAAGAAACCATAGGTGAAGGCAAGGCAAGTATATCTGCCACGCTGGACTTCAAACCCATGTCCTCGGCACTGAGCCGGACACGGGCTGCCGGAGATGCATTAAAGGGTATCAATAGCTTGCATATATTGTTGTATGATCACAGTACAAAGAAGTTAATAAACAGGATAGAAGAATATTCCGTGTCCGATGAAAAACGTGATGATACGAATGCTGAAAACGGGAACAGTGCGGAAACAAGTACCAAACGCGCCACTTTCAAGCTGCCGGAGGAAATCAACTTCGGCAAATATTATATGTATGCCGTGGCGAACATCCCAGACCTGCTTACAAATACGGCCTATTCTGATGCCATACAAACGATAGACGAGCTCAAAAGTATTCCCCTCACATGGGACTCCGGAAAACGTGACCAACAATGGCCAGATGATTGGCTTTTTCACTAAAAGCTCCGTTCCTGCTCTATCGGCGGACGACGAGTCTCTTGTAGTAAATGAAAAAAGCATAAACTCCACGCGTGGCTACGCCGTGCGGCTTCTAAAGTGACCGTGGCGACGGTAGCGCATTGAAAGAAGAGTGTTTATCTATCTCCAATCGTGCAGATTAAAGACATTCCTTCGCAATGTTATTTGGGAAAGGATAATAACGTGGGAAAAAGAGGGGTACATCTTGGCTGTGCCAAAGAACGGGCCTGATATGATTGATGGAGAAATCATTACTTATCATGAAGGAGATATAGCAGAGGATTTTGAATACGGGGAAGGCTGTGCAGACCATCGTGTCACGGTAGGTAGCCCCCATTTCGGTTCTCACGATGAAACAGCTCCCGCGCTGTATTTTTACGAGAATATACAGGGAGCGGGTAGTAGTATGCCTGACAAACGGCAGGATGCTGACAATAATGGAATACTTGACTTTCCGGGATTGCCGAACAAGCCGGAGAAATACCCTAATTACCGCCTAAAAGATAACGTACCTTACGGTACATACATCGAGGTACATGCGCACTACATCTCCAACAATTCCGAGCGATTGGGTAACGGGCACATCATTTATCGTTTCATGCTGGGACAGGACGTGATTACATGATTATAATGCCAAGCGCAACTGCCACTACAAACTGACGATGAATTTCAAAAACTTCGCGAACGAGGCGGACTGGCATATCGAGTACGAGGAGCCGGAGCCGGGCGTGATGACTCCCTGAGCCTTATTATATCTCATACCTGTACAACCATTCCATGATGTATCCCATTAAGGTGAATACTGGCGGTCGAAAGATAGAATACATAAAAGCGGAAATTTTGGAAAACAATTGGGCACCTTATAATGCCAGCAGCGATATTTATTATACGGGTGCTCTGAATGGTGTTGACAGCACCGTGGAACGGTTTCCTGTCATTACATAAAACAACGGAAACGGTCCTATATGCAGATGAAATCGGATCAAATGAGCAATACTACAACACAGATCCTAAACGAGGAGAACGTGAATATAAAGATTTTGTTTTGCCTGAGGGCATAAATATCCAAAGATTTTACGACTGCCGGTTCTGAATCGGACGATAAATACCGTGTAGAAAAACACCCCACGGAAGAAATACATACAACATCTATATTCCCTATGTACACGCGCGCCAAGCAGATGATATCAACAACCGGATACACGGGAAACAATCCATACGTGGCATATCAGAGAAAGGCGAGAGTCAAGATTACAACCAAGCTGGAAGGGCTGGATGAGTGCTTCGATAATGAAGTTCCGATATACCAGGTACGTCGTGTTGTGAATCCGAAGGGGATATATAGATCTCTCAAAAATAACAAGTCGTTTCATGTCGTGTTGAAACGATTGCCGGGAGAAGAATCAACAAATGTTCAAAACATTCCAATCTGAAGGTCCCTGGAAAGCCTATGTCATCAAGAGAAACGAATGGAAAAGGGATTACTTTATCGGTAACATCGGACTAATACAACGGAGTTAAAGGATGATCCGGAATATGGAAAAGCCATATATGGTAAAACCGGCAGCGTAATTGATTTCAAGGTGAATTTTGAGCAGTCGTCAGATAATCCGTCAGAGAACCGTTACGCTATTATCCGCGTGGAATATCACAATTATACCTGCCAGCATCTGATTTTCATACGGCAAGGTGACAAGCCTGACGATTTGGTTACAGGCGGCGTGAAGTGGTATGCCAAGAATATGAAGACTTCGACCGACCTGGCTTCCACTCCGTTGGACGAAGGGTCGCTGTTCAAATTCGGAAAATGGAATCATCCGATAGACGCATTGAGTAATAAAAACGCGTGAGCCGTGGATAAAAGTTACACCGGAAGATTTCAAAATATATCCTGAAGATGGCTTTTACCAATGCGGCAACCGGAGATAAAATGGTGTGGACAGACATTATTCATAGTAATACGATCGACGGGTTCGGTAATCCTCAAATGGCGAATGCCAGGGTGGCTACAGCCGCAGACTTTTGGGAATTGAGGGCGGATAGTTATGTAGAGCAGGGATACGGTGTATTGTACGGAGATGATGCCACGGAAACGGCCGATGATATCGTAGATGCTTACGGCTATGACTATAAACATAATAAGTCAGGACGTGGAATGAGAGGCTGTTTTTGCGTATAACAGCGATACGGGCAAAAATCTGTTCTTCCCCATTGGCGCCTCCGGCTACGGACACAGAAAACAAAGCTATACTGCCAGTTGGGGAGATCCTGAAATCCTCAATGGAGTATTAAGATATGCTGGCGGCCGAACAAAATTATATCCCAGTCCCGTGGAGCGTCCGTTGTTTTATGACTTATACAAACGACCGGGAGGCATCTATTGGTTAAATGCGGAAATTCCTAAAAACTACTTTACGCCGACGGACGGTGCCAGCCTGGGATGGGATATCAACTATTTCTCATTTGATTTCAATTTTATCAGCAAAGGGCAACCTGATCAGAAGCGGTGGCTCTGACGCGTGTTTCGTGCGTTGCGTGGTAGGTCCATGATTATGAGAGAAAATTCTTATTTTCAATATGGCCTTAAAAAGAACATAAATGCCACTACACCAGAGGCTGCAGGCCGGAGACGGAAGCCAAATACCGCCCGGCTTTTTGAGCTATATACCGCCACAGACCTCTCCATTGCCGAGATTTGCCGACAGTGTGGGATTTCCATCAGCGGATTCTCCCGTTATATCGGTATCTACCATCGGCATCTGATGCTGGAACGCAACGGCATCAAGTGCAGCCGGGAGGAAGCGGACGGCATCAAGATGAACCAGCGGCGTGGACAACGACCAGAGACCCATGCCAAATACAAAGGAGGCTATCGCGGCGTGTGACAGCATGGACTATATAGAGTACAACGTATCGCAGATAGCCCGTGAGTTCGGATTGAGCGGTACGAACCTTGGCCGCCAGTTGCGCACGCACTATCCCGAAGTGCTGGAGTTCCGCGAAAGGGCACGGCAACGGCTGGGGCTGGATGACGGCCTGCCGCGCGGCACGCGCCCGTGGTGCAAGGAACAGTATGCCGAAGCGGTGGGGCTGCTGCAAGCTGACCGTTATGTCACGGTGCAGGAAGCCGCCGAGCGGTGCAATGTTTCCTACCCGGATTGGAGCAACACTTGATATTCTACCACAAGGAACTGGTCGGAAACCGTATCAAGATACGCGAACAGGCCACTAGACAGCAACGTAGGGGCAAGATAACGGGACGCGGTACCCTTCACGCCCCGAAGCCCGAAACGATAGAAGTGTATGCCGAAGCCCTCCACCTCTACCGTACCACCCCGATGTCTGTCCGAAAAATAGCCAAGCAGACCGGCGTGTCGCTAAGAGGTCTCTACGACTACCTGCAAACCTGATACAAAGGATTTGGTCTGTGAACGGAAAGGCATCCCTTACGAGGAAGGCAAGCCAGTGGAGTGGTCATCCGTGCGAAGATACAATCCTGCCACCGCTGCCAAATATGCGGATGCTATTACCCGGCTGAAAAAGGCGGGCTTTCTACGGCAAAGGTCGCCGCCGAGTTCAGGTTGCATCCGGAATGTTTCAGGCAATACCTGAAAGAACACGAGCCGGAACTCTATGCCCGGCAAGGTATGGTCAAAACAGAAAGCGGTCGTTCTATGGCAAACCATAGCATGGGAAAATACAAGGAGGCTTTGCACCTTTATGCTACGACAACCAAAAGCGTGAAATCGCTGGCAAGACGATTCGGGTTCAACGACTGCTCCTTCGGCCAGTTCATCAGAAGACATTTCCCCGAACTGCACGAACAACACCAAAAACTGGTGCAACAGACGAAAAAAGACTGATTAAGTTCACACTATGCTGATACGTTCTTTGGGGCCAAACCGGACTAAAGTTGAATCCTGTTGATGAGTTCTATTGCCGTAATGTCACGCATGAGGGTGAACCCGAACCATTTTCTGCCCAAATCCTTGATTGAAGCCCCTATGTGGTACACTTCATTGTCTATGAGCAGAAACCGGTCGTGTGCCTTGTTGAATCGCTTTACCTCGATAAGCGGATATTGGGCGTTGTGGCGGTCAACATCAAGTTGGAACTGGTTGCTGACACGCTGCGTGTAGATAGTGGCTGATACTCCTTCCTTTCTTTTATCAAGCAAAGTCAGCACGGTATCATCCGCATAATTGTCAATCAGCACAACGGACTGTTCAGCCTTCCGAATTAAATCAGACACGAAACGGTAAGCGTCAAACACCTGCCCGTCATAGAAGATGCCCTGCACAGGAGGAACGTCGGCATCCAAACGCTTGAAGACCTCGTCGATGCGTCTGTCGGTCACGTCCTGATGCTGTTTCATTTCCAGTTGGTGATACTCTATAGTCTCAAGCCGTTGGAATAATTGGGCATTGGTCGCAATAAAGCGGCGCATGGACACAAAAAGGCTCTCATAATGCGAATATTGGCTTCAATGGCTGTTTGGGAACGAAGTACACTACTAAGCATGGCGACACCATTTTCGGTAAATGCGTATGGTAATTTTCTCGCTCCCATAGTGATGGATTTGGATGTCGCAAATTGCGACTTCCATTCTTCAAACTCTTCTTTGGTAAGTTGAAACATGAAATCATCAGGAAAACGTTCGATATTTCGCTTTACCTGCTCGTTCAGACGTTTGGTTTCCACTCCATATATTGCTGACAAATCCCTATCAAGCATAACCTGTTTCCCTCTGATTATTCTAATCATCGGTTGAATGTTGGTTACTTCGGGCAACTGGTCGCAATTTATGACCGATTCGTTTACTATGCCGTTTGTATTTTCCCTTTCTTTCGCCATTGTCCTGCTTTTATTGCTCGTTTTCGTTCAGACCTTTGATAATTTCGATACTCAATGTGTTTTCTATTTTGCAAATGGTTTCCAATGACATATTCTTTTTTGTCCTTTCAGCATCTTGGATATATATTGCTGAGTGCAGTTCATCTTTTCGGCAAGCATTTTCTGTGTCAAACCAAGTTCAGACATCCGCTTTTGACATGAGGACGGCAATAGCCCGTGAGTATTGCGTCCAATCCCTTTTATCCTGCCCTGATTTGACAGTCTGCGATTCAGTCTCCAAAAATTCCACAAGGCATCTTGTATGTCACTGTATTCATTGAAACGATTACATTGCTTAATTCAGTTGCAAAGGTAGCACAAATATTTGAAATTGCACAACTTCCGGGTTGTTGTTCCGTGGAAAGAAACGAAATGCCATGCCTAAATCAAAAATTTAGGGAAGTAGAGACTTGTCGCCTTCCCATTCATAATGGTAATGAACTTCCATGCTGTTGATTCCTATCTTCTACCATAAGAACAACGTTTCTCTATTTATTTGTTGTGAATTTGTTGCGCATAGATTATATATCTACTTGTTATGGTTGATTATCAATATATTAATGTTTTTGCAAAATCAATGATGTTGAACTTACATCCTTTGGGCAAATTTCCGAGCTTTTGATTCTTCTTGTAATGGTAGTACAGTTTGGTAGCCAATGTCGGAAATTTGTAGTAGTAAACTACTAAGGCAAACCCCTTTGCTGAATGTTGACGAATAAACGGTTCAATAAGCGAGAATGTCTTGCCACTTCCTGGTGTGCCAACCACCCATGTTCCCCTAAAAGGGTTGCTGATGTTCACCCAGCCCTTGCGGAACTTTCCCTTGTAGTAGTACCGCATGGGGATATTCACGCTGTACTTGTTCTCCATCAGTTCCGTGCATTGCTCGAAACTCTCGTTCTCAAAATTGAAGCGGTCTTTGAGCAAACCATCTTTAAGAAACTTGGAGATATTGTCAAGAGCGATATGAACCAGCACCACGCCAATCACGGATGCGAACATATAGAGCCAGATGTTCAGGCGCAAGGTATAAAGCCTTGTTCCCATCGGATAACCATACAACCAAACAGACAGTACAATCAGCCCTATACCTGTTATAATAGGATAGAAGACTTGTTTCCGACCATTGAAATCCAAATTCTTCTTGTTCCTCGTGCCTATGCAGGTAATGCAGATAAGAAGGAATGTGGCGAGCTTACTGTACGCAAGGTTGCCGTCATTGTAGATTACCCACCGCTTGATACGCCCGTGTATGTCGCAGAGTATGCCGCCCCAATGGTCAAGCATGGCCGGGTCAATGGCATACTCGAAGAACTCCAGCAGAACGGAGATATAGATGACCGAGCGGAATATCTTGTAAAAACCCTGTAATTCTTTACCTTATGGAATTCACAAAGGAACAACTTTCGGAGCTAATAAGCAAGCATTCGGAAAAAGAAAATGGCTTACAAGACCTGATGGAGATGGTGTTGGAGCGTCTTATGCTGTTGGAGCGCAGGAATACCTTAATAAAGAAGGCCTTCGCGGCAACAAGTGCAACGGCTTCCGTCCGGGCCGTACATACGGTCACGGTCGCACCTTGAACTTCCGTATCCCCCGTGACCGGTACGGCAACTTCCACCCCTGCATACTGGCAATCCTCCGCGAGCAGGAGGATGAGTGCGAACGCCTTGCCGGCAGCCTGTACAGCAAAGGCCTGACGCAGGAGCAGGTGGCCGAAGTGTTCAACGACGTATACGGCGAGCATTACAGCAAGGCGAGCATATCTCGCATGGTGGAGTATCTGCGCAAGGACGTGTCAGAATGGTTGGAACGTTCCTTGGAACGCCGTTATCCCATAGTGTTCATCGACTGCGTGCATATCAAAGTCCACCGCAGGCACAGCGTTGAGACGGAGGCCTTTTATGTCATCCTGGCCGTAAAGGAAGACAAGACGCGCGAGGTCCTGGGCATATGCAACAAACCAACGGAGAGCGCAACGGGTTGGAAAGAGATTCTTGAGGGCCTGCATGAAGAGGGCTGGAACGGATAGGCCTCCTGTGCGCCGACGGCCTGAAGGGTCTGGACGATGTCGTGGGCGAGGTATTCCCCGGCACCGCCCTTCAACGTTGCACCACCCACCTCAAACGCAACATCATCGGCAGCGTGAGGAACAGCGACAAGAGAGAAGTTGCCGAAGAGCTGCGGCAGATGTTCCGCACTGGCGACAGCAGTTATACCGCGGAGAAAGCCTGGGAGTGCTGGCAGCAGTTCTGTGCCAAATGGGGACGCGACTACAAGAGCATAGGCAGACGTGGCAACGACCCTTCCTACAAGGCATATTTCACATACTTGAACTATCATCCGGCGATACAGTCGATGATATACACCACCAACTGGATAGAGCGCCTGCAGAAGGACTTCCGGCGCGTCACGAGGATGCGTGGGGCAATGCCCAACGAGGAATCCGTAATTCTGCTCATGGGAAAGACGGCCATGGTTTTGTACGTCTCGTTGGCCGACTTTATCTTTCCTTTCAACTCAACAACGGTCTTGCCCTTGCCGATGAACAGGTTAACCAGGTCGATGGCTTCCTGCATTGAGCCGCCGCCGTTGTTGCGCAGGTCGAGCACTAACTGTTTGGCTCCTTTCTGCTTGAGGGTCTATCACGGCGCGGCGCACGTCGGTGGCAGCTCCCTCGGGAAACGAGGAAAGGTAGATGTATCCGGTGTTTTCGGCTATCATGCCGTAGTAAGATATGGGGGAGTCTTTATTGCCCGCCTGGTAAGTTTTATCTCGCGCGGTTTGTCTTCGCCCGGGCGTTGTATCTTGACGATGAAACTCGTTCCCGGTTCGCCCGCGCAAGGCATTGCTGACCGATTCGGTGAACTCGTTTGTGTTTTGCGAGCCTTTAGGGCCGAATTCCTTGCCTGCAATGCTCAATATCACGTCGCCTGCTTTCAGTCCTCCCTCGGCAGCGGGCATGTTTTCGAAAGGTTCGGAGATAATGCAGCGGTCTTCGTTCTTCGAATAGTGTATCAGCGAGCCTATTCCGGCATACTTGCCCGTGAGCATTTGCTGCAGGTCGGCGCGCTCGTCGTCGGGGTAATATTCGGTGTAAGGGTCGAGGGTGTTCAGCATTGAGCCGGTGGCTGTCTTGACGAGTTTGTCGGCTTCGAGCGTATCTACGTAATACAAGTCGAGCTGCTTGAACAGATTGTTGAATATCTCGAGGTTCTTTGATACTTCGAAGTTGTGGTTTTTCTGCGCCGTGGCGGGCAATACGAGCCATGCGGCCAGGATGATGAGCTTTAATGTCCGTTTCATCGTATATGTTTTGCTCTATTAACAAATTTCGTTTATGCGGCGGCGCACTTCGTTCCAGCGTTCTTCGGGGAGTGTGGCCCCTACAACCTGTATTATTTCCGACGAAAGCACCGTGCCGGCCTCCAGGCACTCTTCGAGCGTGCGGCCGTGCACCAGGGCGTGCAGGAATCCTGCCGCGAAGAAGTCGCCCGCGGCGGTGGTGTCGGTTACGTGTTCCACTTTTCCCGCAGCTACGGCAGCTTTTTTCGAGCGTTCCTGAACTTGCGTCGCGCCGGGCGGCTGTCGAGCCTTTTGTCCCCTAACTTCACTATGGCTATGTCGCACATGCCGGCTATGGTTTCCAATGCTTTTGCTGGTTCGAGGCCGGTAAAGGCGAGGCTTTCCTCTTCGTTGGCAAAAACAATGTCAACGTAGTTGCGCACGAGCGTGGTGAAATATTCAAGGTCCGACTCCACGATGTTGTAGCTTGCCATGTCGAGGCATATTTTCATTCCCATGCGTTTGGCAGTCGACACAACGCTGTCCACGAGCGCGTGGTTCTGCACGAGGTAACCTTCGAGGTACAGGTACTTGTAGCCGGCAAGCATGTTGTCGGTTATATCGTCGGCCGTTAGCTCCACTGCCGCCCCGAGGTAGTCCAGGAAAGTGCGCTGGCCGTCGGGCGTGATAAACGTGTGGCCACGCCGGTCGGGGTTTCGGAACGTTTGAGCAACGTGTCCATGCCGGCCTTGCGGCATTCGGCTTCGTAGAAGTCGCCGTCTTCGTCGCGCCCTGTTTTGGCAATCAGTCCGGAGCTGTTGCCAAGGTTGGCGAGCGCGGATATTGTGTTTGCCGCCGAACCTCCGCGTGCACGGGCGGGATTCATTGCCGCAATGGTATTGCGCGACTCGATAAATTGTTCTCTGCCAATGAATTGTGTTGAACCCTTGGGCAGGTTCATAGCCGCCAGCCGTTCGTCGCTTACGTGTACGAGCACATCCACAAGGGCGTTGCCTATGCCTATAATTTTGTCCATTTGGTAATTTTTAATGCAAAGATATTCTTTAATTCAAAAATAACGTGTACTTTTGCACCGCAAAACTATAAAAAAGACTGCTTCAGTAGCTCAGTTGGTTAGAGCACCTGACTGTTAATCAGGGGGTCGTTGGTTCAAGCCCATCCTGAAGCGCAAACAAGATTTGAAAGCAAAAGACTGCTTCAGTAGCTCAGTTGGTTAGAGCACCTGACTGTTAATCAGGGGTCGTTGGTTCAAGCCCATCCTGAAGCGCACGAAACGAAAGGAATCACCTGCAGGTGGTTCCTTTCGTTGTTTTATGCAACAAGCGGCGCGCGGCAAGGCGGACATTGGGTGACGCAAAACCGGGGCGGGAAAATGCCGTTTCGGGTGCGGAAAATTGAAAAACTGGTTTTCAGTGATTAAAACCCACGTGGGAGCAAGGAAAAATTAGTGGCTCGGATTTTGAAATCCGAGCCACTAATTTTAAAAAAGCAAGGCAACATATTTTTTACACCTTGAAAAACTTGTTTTAAACCCGGGCGGAAAATGCAGACAAATATCACGCTTTTTCCGTGCCGCGCGCGGTTCGGCGGCGACGATGCCTGCCTTGCGCGGGGCGAAGCGGCGGGCTTCGGTGCGCCCTCTTACCTGTTGCACGAGGTTCAGCACGCCTGTTATGGCAAAGCCCGTAAGCAAAGCTGCCACGGCGAGCAACAGGAACGTAACGTTTTGCTCTACGAACAGCAGCAGGCCCGATTGCGCCCCGAGCGAGAACGACTTACATATTTCGGGGTGGGTGAGTATCAGGGCTATGGAAGCCCCGCCCATGAGGATTCCCGCCACGAAGGCCGCCAGCATGGCGTATTTGTAGCGCCTCACCTCGCGGTCGTGCATTTGCTTTATGTATTCCACTGCGGCGAGCCTGCGCTCCAATTTTTCCATGAACAGGCGGCTGCCCCGAGCGTGGGGTTGAAGCCGTCGAATATCTTTTTCAGTTCGTCATTCCTTTCCATAGTCTCCGAGTTTGGATTTCAGTTGCATTCTTGCGCGCGACAGCTGTTTCTTCACTGCGTCGTCGCTGCCGTCGGTAATGGAGGCTATCTCTTTTATTGAATAGCCTTTGATGTAATAGAGCAGTATGGCCGTGCGCTCCTTTACGGGCAGCGCGGCAATGGCTTTGTACAGGTCCTGGTACTCGTAGGCGCGGTCGGCGGCAAAGGTGTCGTCCTGCACGAGCGTGGCCTCGTCGAGTGTGTCGGATTGTTTGCTTGCGCGTTTGCGGTCGAGGAACGTGTTGTATGCTATCTTGCATATCCACACGCCGAACTTCCTTCGTCGTTGTAAGAGGATGATGACAGGTAGGCTTTGACGAGCGCGTCCTGGGCTATGTCGTCGGCTTCGTCGGCGTTGTTGCCGCAGCAGAGCGCGAGCAGGAAGCGCCTCAGGTGCGCCTGCTCACGTTCCACGTAAGATATGAATTCCCCGCGCTCCACGAATCAGTTCTCCTTTTCCGCTGTTGCGGGCTGTTCCGCGCCGTCCTGCCGCGCGTTGTCGCCTTCTTCGGGCGCGCCGGCTCCGGCTTCGCCGCTTTTATCCTCAAGGCCGAGCTCCTCGGCCAGGAACTTGCGGCTTATGAAATAGGAGATGAGGAATGCCGCACCAACGAGCAAGCATACAATCCCGACAAAGGTGTAGGCACTTATTTCCTCGGGATTGCTGCCGCCAAAGGTAGCCTGTTATAGCTGCAAAGGTGCAGAACGCCAAGCCTACGCCCATGAGTATGAACGCGGTCAGCAGCTTTTTCATCAGCTTTTCTTTCAGCGCCGTGCGCGTGGTTTTTGTCGGTTTGCCCGTTTTGTCGAACAGGCCGAGCAGTTTTTCGGCGTTTACGTCAGAGCCTTTTTTCTATCGCGGCCAACATTACTTCCGTGCGGCGGTTGGTTTCGTTTGTTTTCTTGCGCATTACGAGCCATACTACAAGTACGGGCAGAACTACGCATACACCCAACGGTATCAGGATGTCTTCTAAGAATTGCAGTGAATACATGTTTCTTTTGTTTTTGAAGTTTTACGTTTCGTTTTCTTGAGCTTGCTCACATATAAAACGATGTTGCAGGGCGAAAGGTGACACGCGGACGCGGATTTTTTCATGAAAAACGGCTTTGCAGCAAAAAACTTCCCGCGTTGTGCGGCATGGCGCCTGGCAACGCGGGAATGTGCGGTTGTTTCCGCCCCGTGGCGGTCAGAGGTCTTTGAAGTAAGGCGCTTCGCTTGTGCGGGTGGGGTGGTTGTTTTCCATGTACGGCCATCCGTCGCGCCACTGCACCTTGTCGATGAACACCACGCGGCCGAGGCCGTCGTTGTCGCGCAGGTAGCCGTGGTAGGGAATCCACGTGTCGCCGTTGTCGTCCACAACGAATTCGGCGTTGTGCCCCGGTCCGGCCACGAAGTCGTCGCCGGTGAGCAGTGTTTCGGCCTGGTTGTCGAGCATACGGCCGCCGCTTTTTGTTACATACGGGCCTTCGAGCTTGTCGGAGCGGCCGTAAATCACTTGGTATGTGCTGTTCGCGCCCTCGCAGCACGAGCCGTTGGAGCCGAACAGGTAGTAATAGCCGTCGCGCTTGAACACATAAGAGCCTTCCATGAACGTGCCTGCTATCTGTACTTTCTGTGCTCCCGGTTTTATGTGCAGGCCGTCGTCGGTAAGCTCAATCATGTATATTCCGGCAAAGCTGCCCCAGATGAGGTAGTTGCGGCCGTTGTCCTCGATGAAGAACTGGTCGATGGAGTTGTTCACGCCCTGTGTGGCGGGGGTGCAGGATGACGCCGCGGTCGATGAACGGGCCTTCGGGGCGGTCGGCCGTGGCCACGGCCACGCCGCTCTTGATGTTGCCCTGTCCCCACACGCCTATGCCGTAGTAGAGCACGTATTGGCCGTTGATGTAATTGATGTCGGGCGCCCACATGCCGGCGCTCTGGTTGCCCGACTCGCCCGTGCCGGGGCCAACGCATTTGGGGCGCGAGGCTTCGGTGAACGCCGTGCCCACAAAAATCCAGTCGATGAGGTTGCGGGAGCGGTAAATGGGCATGTTGTGCGTGTCCTCGGTGCCATAGAGGTAGAAGAAGCCGTCTTCCTCGCATTTTATTATCGTGGTCTGGTATGTCTTGCGCCTGATGTTGTCGTGGCTGCGGCGGTGCATACGCCCGCCGCGAGCAGGATGGTGAGCAGGAATGCCGGTTTGAAAGGATGTTTCATGATTGTTGATATGGTGTTTGGTTTGTTGCCATTCTTTTGGCGGCCAATGGATTGTAGCTCATTGCAAAGGTAGGGAAATGCGCGGGGAAGGCAAAAGATAGCAGGTGTTATTTTGCGTCAGGCCGTTGGTCGCCGATAACGGGGACGCGATGAATTGCGTCTCTACCATGTTGTTTCAATTTGTTCCCCGCCACTGCGGCGGGTTGTCTGTATTTTGTCTGCATTCCGGGGCGGTTTTCAAACGGGTTTCCGAGGGGCGGAAAATATGTGCCTTGTAATTTAAAATATGTCTGACATAATTCGAATTATGTCAGACATATTTTTGTTTCTCAATGTGGGTATAATGCACTGAAATTTAGTTTTCATTTTTCCGCACCCGAAAACGGCAAATTCGACGTTGGTTGTAAACAAAACCTCGGGGCTTCCGCACGGAAGTCCCGAGGTTTGCATATCGTTGCGGCGGGGCGGCGTTGCCGTTCATACCCGCCCGTGTGGCGTAATGTTATTGCTGGTCCTTGAAGTAGGGTGCAGCGCTCGTGCGCGAAGCGTGGCCGTTCTCGAAGTAAGGCCATCCGTCTTTCCATTGCACCTTGTCGAGGAACACCATACGTCCTTCGTTGGCGCGGTCGCGGACGTAGCCGTGGTATATCATCCACGTATCGCCGTTGTCGTCTTCGATGAACTCGGCGTTGTGCCCCGGGCCGGCTACGAAGTCGTCGCCCTCGAGTATCGTCTCGAACTGGTTGTCGAGCGCGCGGCCGCCGCTTTTTGTTCACATACGGGCCCGCGAGGTTGGTGGAGCGTGCCACTACCACGCGGTATGTGCTGTTCGCGCCCTCGCAGCATGAGCCGGCCGAGCCGAACAGGTAGTAGTAGCCGTCGCGCTTGTAGATGTACGTTCCTTCGGTAAGGCTGCCGGCAAGCTGTATCTTTTGTGCTCCCGGTTTAATGCGCAGGGCGTCGTCGGTGAGTTCCATCATGTATATGCCGTTGAAACTGCCCCCAAGCGATGTATTTTTTGCCGTTGTCTTCGATGTAGAACTGGTCGATTGAGTTGTTCACGCCCCTGAACGGCTGGCATTACCACGGTGCCGCGGTCCACGAACGGGCCTTCGGGGCGGTCTGCGGTTGCTACGCCGAAGCCGCTGATGTCGCCGTGTCCCCATACGCCGATAGAGTAATAGTAGACGTACTGGCCGTTGACGTAGTTGATGTCGGGAGCCCAGAGCATTGCTTTGCCCGTGGGCGTGAGGCTCTTGGGGCGGGTGCTGCTGTTGAACACCGTGCCCACGAAGCTCCAGTCGATGAGGTTTTTGGAGCGGAAGATAGGTCCGTTGCCAATGTCTTCGGTGCCGTAGAGGTAGAAGAAACCGTCTTCCTCGCACTTTATCACCGTGGGGTCGGGCACCGACCTTTCTATAATGGGGTTTTCGTATGTTTTGCGCTTGACGTTGTCGTCGGCTGCGGCGGACGGCGTGCCTGCTACGAGCAGCGCGCCTAACAGGAAAGCTAATCACACTGGTTTTTTCATTGCTTTTGTTTTGCTTTGGTTACGTTCTGGTTTTGCGCCGGCCGGGCAGGGGCGTTTCCCTCCCGCCGGCGTAGGGTTTTACTTGCGGCGGATGAGTACCTTCTTGCCGTTGTGTATGTAAATGCCTTCTGAAGGATTCTCGACGCGGATACCTTCGAGGTTGTAGTAAACGTCGTCTTCTTCCTTGTTGGCTTCGATTCCTTCTATGCCTACGGGGTTCTCAGTTGAGATGTACCACTTGGCAACGTTCCAGCCTCTTTTCGTAACGGTAGTTGGTAACGGAGCCGGAGGGGCAGTACATTGTGTCGACCCTGGAGAATGTGTTTGTCTCCACTTGTATCGGTTCGTCCCAGCCTACGAACAGTTTGCCGATGTTCGAGCCGTTGAATGCGTTGGTGCCTATGCTGGTGATACTTTCCGGCAGGGTGACGTATCCGATTGTTCCGCAGTCGGCAAATGCCGATTCGCCTATGGTGGTAATCTTATCGGACAAGTCGAAGCCCCTCAAGTCCGCCTGTGCAGCCCTGGAAAGCGCCGTCGCCTATGGAGGTTACATTCTCGGGAATGTTGACATTCTTGAGCGAGGTGCAGTAAGCGAACATATAGTCGCCTATGGCGTCGATGCTGTCGGGCAGTGTGACGTTAGTGAGCGACGAGCAGTAGCTGAATGTTTCTTCGCCGATGTATTTTACCGAGTCGCTTATGTTCATTTCCTCGAGCGAGGTGTTGCCACGGAAGGCGCGGTCGCCTATGTATTTGAGCGAATCGGGCAGGTCGTACTGGCTCATGTTGCCGCAGTAGGCAAAGGCGTCGTGCCCTATCTCTTCGATTTTAGGCGAGAGCTGAATGGAGTACATCGAGGTGCAGGCCATGAATGCTGCCGGGCCTATTATGCGGCATTCCTCGGGTATTCCATGTTGGAGAACTTGTCGCAGCCGTAGAAAGCGGCGTGGCCCACTTTGGTGTATGCGCCGTTTGTCTTGAGGTGGTAAGGCTGGTGCACTGGTTGAATATGCCTTCGGGTATGTCGCCCTGGTAGTTGGACATGTTTACCGCTCCGAGGCTTGTGCAGCGCATGAAGGCGTTACGGCCTATGTTTTCACCGACTGGGGTATCACAATCATCTTGAGCGATGTGCAGGCGTGGAAAGCGCCGTCGCCGATAGTCTCCAGTGTGGAGGAAGTTGATTGAAGCGAGCTTTTTCGCAGCCGCTGAATGCGTAGTCGCCTATCTCCGTGTACTTGGGGCTGGTGAACTGCACGGAGTTGAGTGCGTTGCAGCCCATGAAAGCGCGGTCGCCTATTTTTACAACTGTCGACGGGACCGAAACCAGGGTAAGGCCGGTGCAGAAGCTGAACGCGTCGTTTCCAATGCCGGTTACGCTGTACGTCTGGCCTTCGTAGCTTATTGAAGACGGGATTCTCACGCCGCTCTTGTACACGTCGTTCTCGTCGGCGGGTTCGGCTACTTCGGCCGTGCCCGTTTCGGGGTAGAGCGTGAAATAAAGTGTGTTTACCTTAACTGTGGTTTGTGCGAATGCCCAAGCCGGCAAGGCAAGCATCAGCGCCAGCACCAGCAGAGCCATGCCGGATGTCGCGCCTGTGAGTGATTTTTTTGTTTTTTGTAGAGATAATTTATCCATACTTATAATGTGTTTGATTGTTGTTGCTGTTGTTTTTTTTTTTCATCGGCTTGGGCGGAAGTGCCAAGCACTATACGCTACAAAGATAACTCTTTTTAATATAAAGTGCAGACGCTTTTGCGTTTTGATAACTTTTATGGTTTAGTTGTATTTTTTTTTACGAATGTAAAAATCCGGTTCCGCGATTGACGGATAAAGTGTTGCAGGAGCGGTTTTCTACATGCCCGAACAAGGCGCGGCGCGGGGGAAGCATTGTCATCACCCTTGCAGAAGTTCGATTCATCGCGCCTTCTCAAATGAACCGGCACGGGCGCGATAAATAGCGCCTATGCGATGTCGGCAATAATCGGAAGTATTGTCGTTTTCGGGCAGGGGCAATAAAAAATTGAAAACTAAATTTCAGCGCGTTATACCCACATGGGAGCAAAAAAAAATTAGTGGCCCGGATTTCAAAAATCCGGGCCACTAATTTTAAAAAAGCAAGCCACTAATTTTCGCGCCCCTGAAAACCCGTTTTGAAAATGCCCTAAAAGTGTGGACAAATACGGACAGGCGGATTCCGTACCGCCGGGCGGGTATGTGGTGCAGGTTATTTTACGAGCACTTTTTTTTCGAGCCTACTATGTACACTCCTTCAGGGAAGCCCGAGGTGGCCGAGGAGTGGTCGGCATTCCTGCGGACGACAACGCCGTCGGTGGTTACGACGTCAACAGTCTTGTCGTTGCTGTCGGTTTTACGGTTTCAATGTCGTTTATAACGCCGTCCATCTGGTCGGTGCGGAACGGCAGCACGGGCAGGTCGTTCTCGCCATAGAGGTTGCCGTTTGGAAAGTCGGCCCAGTTGTAGCGCACTGAGATTGGAGCGCCCGTGAATGTGCCGCTTACGCTTATGGTGCTGTCGTTCTCGAGAGTGCAGCGTCCTTTACGAACGAGCCGGTGGATGTCGCATGATGAAGCCGCGCGGCAGCGCCACTTCCTTTACGGTGAGCGGTGCGGAGAACGTTAGCACGGCCTTGCGGTTGGTGAAACTGTAGGATTTCAGTTCGGGAGCCTTGTCGATGATGTCGGTGAAGCCGTATGTGTTTTTTTTCAGCGCGAGCAAGGAGAGGCGGCGCGCCACCTCCTGTTTGTTCTTGGGGTGGATGTCGTCGGTCTCGCCCACGTCCACGGCTGTTGCCATGCCGGTGTTGTCGAGTTCCAGCGCCTTTTGCTGCGCCCAGCGCAGAGCCGCCCACTGCGAGCCTGGCTGCACCTCGACGGGTTGCTGGTAGCCGGCCAGCTGCACGAAGTAGAATGGGAAGTTGTTGCCCCATATCTCGCGCCAGTTGTTGATGAGGCCTTTGAAGAGAGGGGCTCGTATTGCACGTTGTTGCCCACGTTGTTCTCGCCCTGGTACCATATCGCACCGGCTATGGGCATAATGCGCAGCGGGTGAATCATGGCGTTGTATTCGAGCGTGGGTTTCTGGAAATGTTCCGCGCCGGGGTCGCGCGCCAGTATGGCGTCGCGGTCGAAGTTGCATTCCTCGTACATGTTGAGTGTGCTTTCAAAGCCTCCCACGGCCTTTGCAGTCTCGAAGCTTACCCACGACTCGCAGGGCGTGCCGCCCCAGGCGCTGTACACGAGCCCTATGGGCACGTTGAGCTTCTTGTAGAGCTCGCGGCCGAAGAAGTAGGCCAGCGCCGAGAAGTTGGCCACCGTGGCGGGGGAGCATACCTGCCACCCGCCGTTGTTGACGGCCGCGTCTTCCTGCGGCGAGAACGCCAGTGTGTTCGACACTTGCAGCAGGCGTATGAAAGGGTAGGCGGCATTGGCCACTTCCTGCTCGTAGTTGAGCACGCAGCCCCAGCCTTGCACGGGCATTTCCATGTTCGACTGCCCGCCGCACAGCCATACCTCGCCGGAATAGAGGTCGTTGAGCAGGGTGGTCTCGCCGTCGTTGAAACGTATCCAGAACGGTTGCTTGCTTGCGTTGGGGAACTTCGAGGCGGAAGGTGAACTTTCCTTCGTTGTCGGCCTTAAGTTCAATTTTTTTCGCTTTGCAGGCTGAGGGTTACGGTTACGTCTGCTCCCGGCGTTGTTTTGCAGGGAATGGATACCACTGTGTTGTGCTGCAGCACCATTCCGCTTGTGAAGAAAGCGGGCAGTGTTACCTTTGCTGACGTGGGAAAAGCGAGCGATACTGCGGCAGTGGCCAGTAGAGTTTTGAATTTGGTCTTCATGGTTTTCTTATAATGTTTATTGTGTTGTTCGTTCGTTGGAGTAGGTGTGGTACGTGGCCGGGCGTCGACCGGTTATCCTACTGTTCCTTCGAGCGAAACGGAAAGGAGTTTCTGCGCTTCGACGGCGAATTCCATAGGTAGCTTTGTCTAGCACGTTTTTTGCGTAGCCGTTCACTATCAGTCCCACGGCGGTTTCGGTGTCAATGCCGCGGGCGTTGCAGTAGAAGAGTTGTTCTTCGGAGATTTTCGAAGTAGTAGCCTCGTGTTCCACTACTGCCGAATTGTTCTGTACGTCGATGTAGGGGAAAGTGTGTGCCCGCATTTGTCGCCCAGCAGCAGCGAGTCGCACGAACTGTAGTTGCGCGCTTTTTCGGCATTCTTGCCCACACGTACCAGTCCGCGGTAGGAGTTCTGGCTCTTGCCGGCCGATATGCCTTTGCTTATTATGGTGCTGCGCGTGTTGCGCCCGAGGTGAATCATCTTTGTACCGGTGTCGGCCTGCTGGTGGTTGTTGGTTACGGCAACGGGTAGAATTCGGCCTGTGAATTGTCGCCTTTGAGCACGCACGAGGGATATTTCCATGTTATTGCCGAGCCTGTTTCGACTTTGTGTCCACGACAGTTTGCTGTCGTTGCCGCGCAGCGCGCCGCGCTTGGTTACGAGGTTGTAGACACCGCCGCGCCCTTCAGCGTCGCCGGGGTACCAGTTCTGTACGGTGGAGTATTTCACCTCGGCCTTTTCGTTTACGATTATCTCTACAATGGCGGCGTGCAGCTGGTTCTCGTCGCGCATGGGGGCTGTGCAGCCTTCAAGGTAGGGACTGACACAGCCACCGTCGTCGCACACGATGAGTGTCCGCGTTCGAACTGTCCCGTACCGCGGGCGTTGATACGGAAATATGTAGAGAGTTCCATGGGACAGCGCACGCCTTTGGGTATATATACAAAGGAGCCGTCGCTGAACACGGCGCTGTTGAGGGCAGCAAAGAAGTTGTCGCGGTAGGGCACCACCGTGCCGAGGTATTGCCTTACGAGCTCGGGGTGGTTCTTGACGGCTTCGCTTATGGAGCAGAATATTATGCCGAGCTGCGAGAGTTTTTCCTTGAACGTGGTTTTGACGGAAACGGAGTCCATAACGGCGTCGACGGCCACTCCGGCAGCACCATGCGCTCTTCGAGCGGTATGCCGAGCTTGTCGAACGTCTTGGCGAGTTCGGGGTCTATCTCCTTTTGCCGTTGCCTTGTGTTTTGGGCGAGGCGTAGTAGGAGATGGCCTGGTAGTCGATTTCGGGCATGTTGATGCCCCATTTGGGTTGTTTCAGGGTCTGCCAGTAGTGCAGCGCCTTGAGCCTGAAGTCGAGCAGCCATTCAGGTTCGCCTTTCTTTGCGGATATGGTGCGTACAACGTCGTCGTCGAGCCCTTGGGGGTATTATTTCGGTGGATATATCGGTGGTAAAACCATATTCGTACTTCTTTTCGGCTATGCTGCGGACGAACTGGTTTTTATTGTTTCCTTCGTTGTTTTCTTTCATTCTCGTTGTTGTTTTTTCTTTCTGTGGCTGCACTTGCATGCGGCACGTATGAGGTGCGTCCAGGGGAGCAGGAAAAAATATGTCTGACATATTTTTAAATTATGTCAGACATATTTTAAAATACCTCAGAGATATTTTTAAATTACCTCAGACATATTTTTTCAGTGCAGCTTTATCCTTGTTTTGCAGTCCGTGCCGGGCAGGCTGTTCTTTATCCTGCCTGCGGCGTGAATAATGCAGTGTCGTCGTTATCCGGGCTGCTGTCTGCGTTGTTGTTCCTGTTATCGTTTATGTATTCGAACATCTTGCCCAAGGCGTCCTTGACGGGGTTGTAAAGCACCGAGTCTTTGGTCTTTTTCGGGTCCGGTGATTCCTATTGCGCTCATTACATTGAATATGCAACTCATCAGCACAAGGTATTTCATTGTGCTGAGCGCTGCGCCCAGGATGCTGTTTGGCAGCCCGAGCTTCATTCCCTTGAGGGCCTTGGTAAGGATGTTTGCTACCATGCCGAGCAGTATGGGCACTACCACCCAAATCAGTATGAACGCTATAACGTCGCTCACACCTGGCGAAGCGCCTATTTTCGGGGCGAGGTATTCTCCGAAGTTGGAGTAAAGAGCGGCGGCCAGGAAGAGTCCCACAAAGAAACCTATCATCGATATGATTTCCTTGAGGAATCCGGCGCGCCAGCCCCGGTAGACTGCCCATATTGCGAGCAGCAGTATTATGAAATCGATGAATGCCATGTTGTTAAAGCTCTGCCTTTACTTCGACCTCTTGAATGTTTCGATTATGTCGCCTTCCTTGATGTCGTTGCAGTTTTGCAGGCTTATGCCGCACTCGTAGTTGGCTGCCACCCGCGCGCACGTCGTCCTTGAACCTCTTGAGGGCTGCGATGTTTGCGGTTTGTATCACTATACCGTCGCGTATGAGGCGTGCCTTGTCGGAGCGCGACACTTTTCCGTCGGTAACGAATGCTCCGGCCACGAAGCCTACCTTGCTGATGTGGAATACCTGGCGCACTTCTACTGTGGCGGTCACTTCTTCCTTGACAACAGGTTCGAGCATTCCTCCATTGCGGCTTTTACTTCGCCTATTGCGTCGTATATAATTGAGTAGAGGCGTATGTCGACGCCTTGCTGGTCGGCCTGCTTCCTTTGCGAGCACGCTCGGGCGCACCTGGAAGCCTATTATGATGGCCTGCGAGGCTGCGGCAAGCGATACGTCGTTCTCCGAAATCTGTCCTACGCTCTTGAGTATGACGTTGACCTTGATTTTTTCGGTAGAGAGTTCTTTTCGAGCGAGTCGCTCAGTGCCTCGACTGAACCGTCCACGTCGCCCTTTACAATAAGGTTGAGCTCTTTTTGTGCCTCCTCGTGCAATGCGTCGGCCTATCTCGTCGAGCGAGAGTACGGAATGTGCGCGCAGTGCCTGCTCGCGTTGCAGTTGTTCGCGCTTCCAGTGCAATCTCGCGTGCTTCCTGCTCGGTGTCCATTACGTGGAATATGTCGCCGGCCTGCGGTGCCCCGTTAAGACCGAGCAGGGTGGCTGCTCGGCCGGGCCGACAGTGTCGATACGTTGGTCGCGCTCGTTGAATAGTGCCTTTACGCGCCCGTAGTTCGTGCCTGCCAGCACGATGTCGCCCACGTGCAGCGTGCCGTTGCTTACCAGGATGGTTGCAACGTAGCCGCGTCCGCGGTCGAGCGACGATTCGATTATCGTTCCTACGGCCTTGCGGTTGGGGTTAGCCCTTTGAGGTCGAGCATGTCGGCTTCGAGCAGCACTTTTCGAGCATTTCGCTTACTCCTATGCCTGTCTTTGCCGAAATGTCCTGGCTTTTTTGGTATTTTCCTCCCCATTATTCGATCAGGAAGTTCATGTTGGCCAATCCTTCTTTTATCTTGTCGGGGTTGGCGTTTTCCTTGTCGATTTTGTTTATTGCGAATACGATTGGCACGTTTGCCGCAACGGCGTGGCTTATGGCCTCTTTGGTTTGCGGCATTCTGTCGTCGTCGGCCGCAATGATTATTATGGCCACGTCGGTAACCTGTGCTCCGCGGGCGCGCATGGCGGTGAATGCCTCGTGTCCCGGGGTATCGAGGAATGTGATGTGACGCCCGTTCTCGAGCGTGACGTTGTATGCTCCCTATGTGCTGGGTAATACCTCCGGCCTCGCCGGCGATGACGTTGGTTTTGCGTATGTAGTCGAGCAACGATGTCTTTCCGTGGTCAACGTGTCCCATAACGGTCACGATAGGTGCGCGTGGAACCAAATCTTCCTCGTTGTCTTCTTCTTCGGCAATGGCTTTCGGACACTTCGGCGCTGACATATTCGGTTTTGTATCCGAACTCTTCGGCAACGATGTCGATTGTCTCGGCGTCCATTCTTTGGTTTATGCTCACCATAATGCCTATGCTCATGCAGGTAGCTATGATTTGGTTCACCGGAACGTTCATCATTGCTGCAAGCTCGTTGGCCGTAACAAATTCCGTAAGCTTGAGTATCTTGCTCTGCGAAGCCATTTCCGAAGCAGCTTCTTCGGCGTTGAGCCTTGCGTTCTCGCGTTTCTCGCGGCGGTATTTTTGCGCCCTCGAGTCTTTTCCCTTTGCTTGTAAGGCGTGCCAATGTCTCCTTAACCTGCTTTGCTACGTCCTCGTCCGAAACGTCAGGCTTCAGCGGCTGGAGCTTGCGTATTTTTTCCTTTCTGGCGCTTGGCGTCGTTGTTGGCGTTGCGCTGCTGGTTGCGGAGTCTTGCTGGCGTGCTCCGCCGTTGCTGTTTACTTGCTGCCCTACGGCGTTTACGTCCACGCGTTCCTTTCCTATCCGGTTGCGTTTTTTGCGTTGTCCGCCTTGTGTGGCGGCTGCATTCTGCTTGTTCTTTTCTTCGCGTTCCTTGCGCTTTTTCTTCTTTTGTTTTTTTCTTCGGGCGCATGGACTGGTTTATCGAAGAAAGGTCTATTGTCCCCAATACTTTCGGGGTGGAAAGTTCTACCTGCGGGTGAAGCTGGAAGATACCGTCCTTTACTGTGCCGATAGCGTCGGCTTTTCTTTTCGGCTGTGTCGTTTGCGCTTGCCTGTTGTTCATTGGCTTTTTTCTGCTTTCGTCTCAGGTGCGCTGTTTTTCGTGCCTTCTTTTTCTTTTTCGGGACTGCCTGCTTCTTTTCCGGTCTCTGCTGCGGGTTGTTTTTCCTCACCTGCTTTTGCTTCGGGGAGTTTTGTCTCCTCATGCTGCTGTGCTGGTTCGGCTTTCTTTTCAGTTGCCGGCTGGCTTTCCTTGTTGCTTTTCCCGGCCTTCGGTTTTTCTACGGCGGTGGCGGCTGCTGCCGCTGCTTTTGTTTCTTCAGCAGGTTTTGTTCTGCCTTTTCCTGTTTTTTTTGCAGCTTCCGGTTTTGCTTCGATGTCGATTTTGCCTACCGTTTTAATTTTAGGCATTATGTCGGCAGGGATTTCGGTTTTATAACTTCCGGTTCTTGCGTTTTTGCGGCGCAGGTGCTTTTTTCTTTTGCCCTGGTGTCCAAGGATAAGCTTTTCGGCTTCCTTTGCGGAGGTCTTTGTCGGCGCCGAATTCTTTTTTCAGGATTTCGTATTGTTCGTCGGTTATTTTCTCGCTTGGCGAAGCGTTTACTTCGAAGCCTTTCTCGCGCAGGAAGTCGACTATCGTGCCGATACCTACGTTAAATTCTCTTATTATTTTATTTAGGCGTATACTCATATAAATTTATTCGTCCTCAAATTCTGCTTTCAAAATGCGTAATACTTCATCAACGGTAGATTCTTCGAGGTCGGCCTTTTCAACGAGCATTTCTCTCGGTGCGTTGAGCACTGCTTTGGCGGTGTCGAGCCCGAGTGCTTTTATTGCGTCGATTACCCACTGGTCGATTTCGTCGGAGAATTCGTCGAGGTAGATGTCTTCTTCATCCTGTGAGTTTTCAACCTCGCGGAATACGTCGATTGTGTAACCGGTAAGCATTGAGGCGAGTTTGATGTTCATTCCTCCGCGCCCTATTGCGAGGGACACTTCTTCGGGTTTCAGATATACTTCGGCCTTTCTTTCTTCGGTGTTGAGTTTCAGGCTGGAGATTTTTGCGGGTGCGAGCGAGCGTTGTATGAACAGCGATTCGTTAGCCGTGTAGTTGATTACGTCGATGTTTTCGCCTCGCAGTTCGCGTACTATGCCGTGTATTCGGTTGCCCCTTACGCCAACGCATGCTCCTACGGGGTCAATGCGGTCGTCGGCGCTTTCTACGGCAATCTTTGCGCGTTCGCCGGTATGCGTGCCGCGCGTTTTATTGTTATCAGTCCGTCGGCTATTTCGGGCACTTCGGCCTCGAGCAGCCTTATAAGGAAGTCGGGCGACGTGCGGCTCAGGTAGATTTTCGGGTTATTGTTGGCGTTGTCCACGCGCAGCACTACGGCGCGCACTGTTTCGCCTTTCCTGAAGAAGTCTCCGGGTATTTGTTCGCTTTTTGGCAGGAGCAGTTCGTTTCCTTCGTCGTCTACGATGAGCATTTCGTTTTTCCACACCTGGTAAACCTCGCCGCTCACTACCTGTCCCACGCAGTCCTTGTATTTGTTGTAAAGGGCGTCGTGTTCCAGTTCGAGCACTTTGCTTGCCAGTGTCTGGCGCAGTGTTAGTATGGCGCGGCGGCCGAATTTTGCGAAATTGATAGGTTCGCTCACTTCCTCGCCTATTTCGTAGTCGGGGTCGATGGCGTGTGCGTCGGTCAGGGCGATTTGTTTGTTGGGGTCTTCAACTTCGTTGTCGGCTACTACTTCGCGGTTGCGGTAGATTTCGAGGTCGCCCTTGTCGGGGTTTACTATTACGTCGAAGTTCTCGTCGCTGCCGAACATTTTGGCAAGCACGTTGCGGAAGCTCTCTTCGAGCACGCCCACGAGCGTGGTGCGGTCGATGTTCTTCGTTTCCTTGAACTCGGCGAAGGTACCAATCATGCTGATTGCGTCTTCTTTCTTTTGTGGCATTTTTGTATTGTTTTTATTTTTCTTCGTCCTTGTCGGTGTGCGGCGTGCCGCCGCGTGTTTATTTGAAGTTTATCACGGCGCGTGTGAGTTGACGTCGGCAAATGCGAGCGTGCGGTCCTGGTCTATCATTTTTGCCCGCTTTGCTCCTTCGGGCTTGAAGCGCACCTTGGTGGTCATGGTAAAGCCCTCGCCGGATATTTCCTTCAGTATGCCCTTGAGCTTTTCGCCTGCGCGTGTCTGCACTTCCACTTCCTGGCCCACGTGGTTTTCGTATTGGCGAAGCACTTTGAAAGGCTGGCCTATTCCGGCGCTTCCCGCCTCGAGTTCGTAGTCTTCGGTGTCGCGGTCAAGGTGTGCTTCGATGTACTGGCTCAGCTGCACGCAGTCGTCTATCCACACGCCGTCCTTATGGTCTATTTCGACTACAATGCGGTCGTCGGGGCTGACTGTCAGGTCGGTAAGGAAGTAATCCTGCCTTCAAGCCATCCGTTTACGATGGTTTCAACTTTCGATTTTTCTATCATATAGCTCTTGGGTTATTAACAATAAGTGAGGAACTTTTGCAAGCCCCTCACCCTTGTCGCTGCAAAATTATTATTTTATTTTTAATATACAATGTGTTGGAGGGCTTTTTTTGCATACGTGCGGCAAAAATTAGCATAATCGTAACTTTTTTTTGCCGTTTCCGCCCGTGTGCGGCGGTGTGTGCCGCAAAAATGCCCGCCTTTGTCGCGGTTTTCGCGGCATGGTTGCGTGCGGCGCAAGGGGAGTGCCGTTTTTGTCCGCATTTTTCGGGGCAGTTTTCAAACGGGTTTTCAGAGGGAGGAAAATATGTCTGAGATATTTTGAAATATGTCTGACATATTTCGAAATATGTGCCTTGTATTTTTTCTTTGCTCCCATGCGGGGTAAACGCGCTGAAAACCAGTTTTCATTTTTCGGGCGCGGAAAACGCCGTTTTCGGGCTCCGGTTTTACACTCGGGCGTCGCGTTTTTTCTTGAAGATTTTTTGCTGCGCGTTTTGCCGTTCCGGCAAAAGGTGTTACCTTTGCAGCCGATAAGCACGAGAGTGGATAGATTTGTACTGCTTGCAACCACTAAAAAACAATGCTAAAACGTCGGCCCCGCCGGGGATTCCTGTTGTACATGGTTTTTGCGGTTTGAGCTTTCAAGCCTTTTGCTCCCCGAATGCTTAAGAAAACATATTATTAACGGCATGCAGATTGTTCTGT
>VOFD01002121.1_pt1 | contig 27843 bp, 38 predicted proteins | sample 5384101 | NCBI WGS metagenome assembly VOFD01 (sample SAMN12384723, study PRJNA508395) | human gut metagenome | isolation source: healthy gut C | host: Homo sapiens
TCCATATCTACGGCATAGGCTATGCCTTCCAGATTGTTTAGATAATCCAGGGACGGCCGACTTTACGGTTTCATACGCTAGCCTGGACCGGGAAATAAGCTGACGGTCCAGATGGACCTGATAGTTATCCAAAGCTATAAACCGTGCCTTGAACGGCGAAACGATTGTTCAAGGTACTGTCCAACCGATGTAAGACCTTTTTGATATAACCAGCTGTCGGAAGGGATCCGGTGGGATTGTAAAAGCCGACATTATGGGCTGCTGCATGATCGGCTGTCAGAAAAACGGTATAATGATCCGGCCGATTTTTCTCGTCGAGAAACTCAAAGAACAGACCGAGATCCTGATCTAACCGGAGATAGGTGTCTTCGGTCTCGATGGCATTCGTACCGAATTGATGACCGATATAATCTGTAGCCGAAAGACTGACAGCAAGAAAATCGGTTTCTTCACGCTGGCCCATTTCCTCTTTTTCGACAGCTGTTTTCGCTATTTCCAAAGTGAAGGTATTTCCGTAAGGAGTTTGGCGGATCATACTATATCCATTTGTCTTCAATAATTTGGAAGTCGGAATAGGAAAAACAGGTTTTTCTCCTTTTTATGAATGGGGCTTCATAAGGAGTATCGTCTTTTGTACTTTGTTTATATGTCCCGATAGGATACAACGTATTCCAGTCTTGTTGCAATAGTTGGGAGGCTCGGTCCGGGCATTGAAATCTTCGACCCAGCGGGGTAATTTATCGGTGTAATAACTACTTTGTAATCCATTTGCCGGAATCGTAGTCGAACCCGTAGTAAGCGGCATTTGCCGTGTGTCCTGCCGGTAGAATAGCGGCCCGGTCTTTGAGAGCGATCCCGATAACTTTAGAATGGAAATTTGTACCCAGACGTAATTCGTCGGTGATTGTCGTTACCCATAAATTCCGGGGTGACATCCGGCCGGCTTGTGAGTCGCTACCGACACATTCGACTGTCGGATCGGCTGTACAGTATAACTTTTTCTTTTCCTTTTCAATATAGAAATCATTGGCTGCAATACCGGTCACCGAGGAACAGAACCGGTGTAAATGCAGGTATGCCCGACGGCTGTGAAAGCCGGTAAATAATTCAATTGAGTGTTTTCACATGTAAACCCTTCTTTCAGCAAGCGTTTGAATCCACGGTCTCCATAACGGTCGTAATAACGGTAGAGGTAATCCCAGCGCATTTGGTCGACTACGATGCCTACTACTAATTTGGGACGCGGAAGAGAAGATTCGGCCGGTTCTGCCCCCGAGGGACAGCGAAGTGAGAATGAGGATCAAACCATAAAAAACTTTATTTTCATAACAGTAAATGTGAATTTTATTTGCAGCAAGATTACCCGAAATTGTTTCAAACAGATTACGATTTTTGCTACAATCGGATGTATTGTTCGGATTCCGGGTTGCATAAACAAGGGGGTTTTTCTAATTTTGCCATTCCAAAATTTAATTCTTCCCTTATGACGAACGCTGATACCGATATTCAGGAACTTTCTAATTTTTTACTTGATTTCGCTACGACTTTGATGGGTGTGGGGAGCCATACTTCGGGTAGTAAGGAATGTAAATCGCATTGCCGAGTCGTTCGGTTATGGGGTGGATATGACTATTTTTTCAGCGTAATATAACCATGACCGTAAAACATGCCGACGATTATTCTATCCGGCGCACTTATGTAAGGCGTATCCCGGCTTTGGCATTGAATTTCAGGACGATATCCGATTTGAGCTCGTTGAGTTGGGAAGCCTATGATCATGATTTGCCTTTGGACGAATTGAAAAAACGTTATGCCGTAATTACGACGCAACCCCGTATGTCGCGTTGGGTAGTGTTGATTTTGGTGGCTTTTGCCAATGCTGCTTTTTGTCGTTTGTTCGGTGGAGACTGGATCGCTATGGGATTAGTGTGGATGGCTACTTTGACCGGTTTTTTTTGTCAGGCAGGAATTGACGGTCCGTAAGGTCAATCATATGTTGATATTTATTGTTTGTTCATTTGTGGCTTCTCTGGTTGCGGCGCTCGGTGTGTATTTTGATTGGGGTACCACTCAGGATGTCGCTTTAGGTACGAGTGTACTTTTTTTAATCCCCGGAGTTCCTTTAATCAATTCTATCCTGGATATCCTGGAAGGGCATGTCCTGATCGGTTTTTCGGGGCGATCAATGCCGCTATCTTGATTATATGTATTGCCTTAGGGTTGTCGATGACTTTGCTGATCCTGGGAAAAGAAGTGTTGTAATTTAGAAATGATAAATATGAATACTGAATTTGGGTTGTCGGTCTTGTTCGACGGTTTTTTAGCTGCAATTGCCGCTATCGGTTTTGCTGTGATTTCGAATCCTCCGAAAAAAAGCGGTCTTTATTGCAGCTTTATTGGCAGCGGTTGGGCATGCTTGTCGCTACTACCTTCTCCATCAGACTCCTTTGGATCTTACTTCTTCTACCCTGATCGCTGCTTTTACGATTGGGATGGGAAGCATGTGGTTCGCCAAATTGATTCATTGTCCGGCCGAGGTATTCTCTTTCCCTTCTCTCTCGCCTATGATTCCGGGTATGTATGCTTATAAAACAATTTTAGCTCTGATTCGTTTTATGAAAATGACGACCCGCTGGTGTTGCAACAGTTGATCGTAGAAATTTTCCGGAATGGCTTGACGGCTTTATTCGTACTGTTTGCTTTGGTCATCGGAGTTTCGCTGCCCTTGTTTATATTTTATAAACAATCTTTTATGATGACCCGCCTTTTGCATCGGAAAAAGTCGGCTTGAAGAAACAAATTTAAATCGAAAAAATATGTCACGACCATCATGACCACCGATCCCTTGGGATTACTTCGCTGAATAAAGCTTTTTGTCATAGGTATTGTTTTAAATGCCGGATTTGTCGTTGCCGAATTATTGCCGGTTTTGGTATAATTCATTGGGATTGATTTCGGATGCCGGGCATAATCTGGGAGATGTGTTCAGTTTGGTATTGGCCATGCTGGCTTTTCGTCTGGCTAAAGTGAGTCCGACTTTGAGATATACTTACGGTTATAAGAAAAAGTACGATTCTGGTTTTCTCTGCTGAATGCAGTTATTTTGTTGGTCGCTGTCGGATTTATTTTTGGGGAGAGTATAGATAAATTATTCCATCCTCGTCCGGTAGATGGAGATGCCGTGGCGTGGGTAGCCGGAGTCGGGTGTTGGTCAATGCGCTGACTGCTGGTTGTTTGTGAAAGACAAAGAAAAGATCTGAATGTAAAAGGGGCCTATTTTGCATATGGCTGCCGACGCATTGGTTTCTGTCGGGGTAGTTGTCTCGGGAATTGTTATTCAGCATACCGGCTGGTATATGATGGACCCGTTGACCGGCATACTGATCGCTCTTTTATCGTCTATTCCACCGGGGATTATTGCGCGATAGTCTTCGTTTGTCGTTGGACAGGGTGCCTCAGGGGAATCAGCTATGACCGGATCGGGCAGATTATTTCAACTACTCCGGGGTGGATAGTTTCCATCACATGCATATCTGGGGTTGAGTACGACAGAAATTGCTCTGACTGCGCATATCGTCGTTGCAGATATGGTAGAAATGGAACAGATAAAAAGTGAACTAAAATGCCGGTTACAGAAGGCCGGCATCGGACATGCTACTTTAGAATTGGAGCTGCCCGGACAACCTTGTCAAAAGGAACCCTGTCATTAAATCTATTTTTGCTGGCAGGAAATATAAAAATGCTTAATTTTGTCGATGAAATGGTGATTAAACGCTGAATCGATATGGCTAATTTTCTGAAATCTTTATTCTTCGGAGAAACAGATGAATCCGAAGAGACTAAATTGAACCGCAATTTCGATGTATTGAAATACGATGGTATCAAAGCATTGAAGATCGGTAAGAATACTTATGCTATCCGTTGTTTCAATGAAGCATTGAAATTGAAAGAGGATGTGGAAGTACTCGAACATTTGGTCGGGGCCTATAACCGCGAAGATCGGATGGAAGAAGCGATAGAAACGGCAGGACGTTTGGTCGATATCGAGCCTGATAATATTCCTGTCTTGTTAATGAGGGCCAACCTGAATTTTATGGCTGAAAAAGATGAAGTGGCCATTGCCGATTGTAACCGGGTAATTGCTTTGGATGCAACCAATGCTTCAAAATTATCTGGCTGCGAAGGCTAAAAAGCTGCTGACGATGTATTGGGAACGATCGTCTCTTTGTCTCAGGCGATTACGATAAAGGAGGATTTTGCCGAAGCATTGTTGCTGAGGGCAGAGATGATGCTGTCTACTCGGGATTATAAAGATGGATTACAGGATATCGAAAAGGTGATCGGTTTGATGCCCGAAGAAGAAAACGCTTTTTGATCCGGGGGCGTCTGCATGAAGCTTTGGGTGACGATCAGGCTGCAGAGCAGGATTATGAAGTGGTGACCGGGCTGAATCCTTTTAACGAACAAGCGTATCTGCAACTGGGAACGCTTTATATTGCCCGTGAACAACCGGATAAGGCCATCGAACTATTCGATGAAGGATAATTGAAAACCGGAATTTGCGCGTGCTTACAGTGAGCGGGGACGGGCAAAACTGATGAAAGGAGATAAAAACGGTTCTGTCGAAGATTTGAAAAAAGCACTCTCGAACTGAATCCCAGGGAGAAGAAGCACAGAAAATAAACGGAAAGTTTTTAACTTCGAAGACATGTATTCGAATCGGATTTTATAAGCTCGAACATTTTCTTTCTTTTTTCGTAAGGAATAGAAAAAACGAAAGAATATGAAAACGAGATTAATAGTTGTATTACTTGGATTTTTGGGTTCGGGTATGTTCTAGCTTCGCCGGGACGATGCTTCGGATAAAGATGACGATAGGCCGGGGAAAGCGGTAGAATTGGCTTTTCAGGCTAAATATCCGGGTGCTACCGGTGTAGAATGGGAATCTAAAGGAGTTTTCCGGGAGGCCGACTTTACCTTGAACGGACGTGAATATGAAGCTGGTTCAATACCTCCGGGATCTGGTTGCAGGCAGAATATGCGGTCACTTATACCTCGGTTCCTGCTGCGATAAAAGATTTTTTGCCAATAGCATTGATTATCCTCCTACTTTATGGACGCCGGATGCGCTACAGAAGTGCTCGAACGGAAAAATTATCCCGATTGGTATGCGGTGGAATTGGAGAACGGGGCGAATGAGGTGACGATTTGGGCTGATGCCGAAGCTTATCTGCACCGGGCAGTCGTTGAAGATTATAGTGAAACGATATTCCTCAGACGATTCTTACTTTTGTTACTCCAAAATTATAGGCAGGCTTTACTGACTGAAGTCGGGAAATGGTCCGACGGGGCATATCAGGCGAATATGCTGGACGGCAACGAAGCTAAACAAATCTATTTCGATCGCTCGATGAACTGGCAGTATACAGAATGGCCGGTATTGTTTTCCAAGTCCCTGCGGTGGTGAAAGAAGTCCTGAATAGTACCGCTTATGAAAACTATACCGTACGGAGCGTCGACTATCGGCAATTCCCTCAGGGAGATCGGTATCATTTTGTTTTGACCCCTAAACAACAACCGGGACTCGATATGGCTTTGGATATAGATTTGCAAGGGAATATTATTACGCAATAGAAGAAATAGATTTCCTATTCTCACGGTCTTTCGTTACTTTTTGCCGGACATTAAAAAATAGGATGATGGAAGACCGGATACAGCGTGCCGTCGAATTATTCCGGCAAGGCTACAATTGTTCACAGTCGGTATGTGCTGCTTTTGCAGACGAGTATGGTTATACTTTCGAACAGGCATTACGGATGTCGGCTTCGTTCGGTGGAGGATCGGTCGGATGAGAATGACTTGCGGTGCTGCTTGCGGAATGTTTATATTGGCAGGCCTCCGAAACAGGTTGTGTAGAGGGAAAAGATAGGGAAGGAAAGAAGCGAATTATAGACTGGTACAACAATTGGCAGAGAAATTTGTGAAGCGTAACGGTTCGTTGATCTGCGGTGAATTGTTGGGGGTGACTCCCTCAAGAATCGGAGTTCGATCCGGTGCCTGAAGCCCGGACACCCGGAAATATTATAAAAACGTCCTTGTCTCAAAACAGTGGAAGAAGCAGCCCGAATTTGGGTGGAATATCTACAAAATGAAAAATCAAAAGTAAAAAAGACGAAGAATAAAATATCAATGCTGAAAAATATTAACTCGATTAATTTTTTGGATTTTTATTTTGGAAAACTTTTTAAATGTTTGATTGCTTGATGATTTGAATTTTTGTTTTGTAGTTATATGTTGATTATCAATAGTTTGAATGTGCCGGATTCTAGATTAAAAGATTTTGTATTGGAAAACTTTGATAATCTGTTACTTTGAAAAAATGTCAGAAAAGTTTCTGAAAATATTTTCTCTTCGTAAAAAACTTTCTATTTTTGTCTTGATTTCGGTTCTTATCCTAGCGTAGGGATGAGATGAAAGGGAATCGGGTGAGAATCCCGGACAGTCCCGCTGCTGTAAGCTCCGCAGAGCGGTTTAAACCCGAGAAGAACCACTGCCGTTATTGGCGGGAAGGTTGTTTAAACCGGGAGTAAGTCAGAAGACCTGCCGTAATTATTGTTTTCTGAGGCTTTCGAGGAAAGGCCGGAAAGAAGGATTCGCTTGTCTTTTTTTTGTCCCTCTCCTTGCCTTATGAGTTATCGGTTTATGATTAAAAAGTAAAATAATGATTCAGACTGTATTGAAAAGAGATGGCCGTGTAGTTGGCTTTAATGAGGAGAAAAATCGTTGCTGCAGTGAGAAGAGCGATGCTGCATACCGATAAAGGAAGATATGCAATTGGCACATGAAATTGCCGATCGTATCGCTTGCCGGGGACAGGAGCAGATGAGTGTCGAAGATATTCAAAACTGTGTGAAATCGAATTGATGAAGAGCCGCCGTAAAGATGTGGCTCAATTATATATTGCTTACCGGAATCAGCGTAGTGTGGCCCGTAAAGCGAAAACCCGGGATATCTTTTGGAAATCATAGAGACGAAATCGAATGAGGTGACCCGGGAAAATGCCAATATGAATGCGGATACGCCTGCCGGGATGATGATGAAATTTTCCAGTGAAACGACAAAGCCGTTTTGTCGACGATTATTTGTTGGTAGAAGAAGTAAAAATGCCGTTCGGCAAGGATATCTGCACATACACGATAAAGATTATTATCCGACCAAAAGTCTCACCTGCGTACAGCATCCCTTGGATAAGATCCTGAAAAACGGATTCTATGTCGGTCATGGTGAATCCCGTCCGGCAAAACGGATCGAGACGGCTAGCATCCTCGGTTGCATTTCGCTCGAGACGGCTCAGAATGAAATGCATGGCGGACAGGCGATTCCGGCTTTTGATTTTTTATCTGGCACCTTATGTGCGGAATAGTTTTTATCGAAGAGGTGAAAGTATTGGAAGAGATTACCGGTGAAGATTACAAACACATGCCATTTTCCCATCAAAGATTATGTCCGGATTGAGCTGGACGGTTTGAGCGGGGATGAGCGGGTTTACAACATGCGATCAACCGGACGGTAAGTCGTGTACATCAGTCTATGGAGGCTTTTTTATCCATAATATGAATACCATTCATAGCCGGGGAGGCAATCAGGTTGTTTTCAGTTCTGTCAATTACGGTACGGATACTTCTGCCGAAGGCCGTTGTATTATTCGGGAAATGCTGACCTCTACCTATCGGGGAGTGGGAAGCGGAGGTACAACTATCTTTCCGATTCAGATCTGGAAAAAAGAAACGGGGCGTGAATTATTTACCTCAGGATCCCAATTACGACTTATATGTTTTTGCTTGTAAAGTCAGTGCCCGGCGTTTTTTCCCAACTTCATCAACCTGGACGCTACTTTTTAACCGGCATGAATTGTGGAAAGCCCGACGATCCGGAGCGTTTTCGCTATGAGACGGCTACCATGGGATGCCGGACCCGGGTTTTTGAAAACCGCTTCGGAGAAAGACTTCCATCGGTAGGGAAATCTTTCTTTCTCGACGATAAACATTGTACGTCTGGCTATCGAATGTATGGATATTTCCGAACGGGAAGAAAGAATCCGGACATTTTTCTCGAAGTGGACGAACTCCTTGAGTTGACGGCTTTGCAATTACATCGTCGGTTTGAGTTTCAGAAAACTGCCCGGGCAAAGCAATTCCCTCTCTTAATGAGTTCTCTGTGGGTAGGAGCGGAGAAGTTGAAACCTGAAGATACGATAGAGGTGTTATAAATCCAAGGGACACTGGGGATCAGTTTATCGGTTTGGCCGAATGTTTGGTCGCGTTGACAGGTAAGCACCATGCAGAAGATCCGGCTGCGCAGCAGTTAGGGATCGAATTATAACCCGTTTCAGGATAAAAAGCGAATGAATTTTCGGGCGCTGGCAGCACAATTATAGTGTATTGGCTACTCCTGCCGAAGGATTGAGCGGGAGATTCACTCAGAAGGATAAAAAAGTTTCGGAATCATCGGGAGTGACCGACCGGGAATATTACACGAACTCGAATCATGTGCCTGTCTATTATCGATGCAGTGCCCGGCATAAAGCAGAAATAGAAGCTCCTTACCATGATCTGACCCACGGGAGGCATATCTTCTATGTAGAGATCGATGGAGATGCAACCCACAATCGGATGCGATTATGTCGGTGGTAGAACATGATGGACCGCTATAATATGGGGTATTGTTCTGTCAATCACAACCGTAACCGCTGTATGGATTGTGGACATGAAGACGCGCGACCGACGGTTTGGAAGAATGCCCCAATTGCGGGAGGACATCATATCGATCGCCTGCAACGGATTACCCGGATATCTGGTCGGTACGACAAATCGCTGGAATCAGGCGAAACTGGCTGAATTGAATGATCGGGTCAGACATAATTAGTTTAGCGATGAACCTGTTTTTTATTGGATATTATCGAAGATACCGTGGTAGATGGTCGGGATTCCGGACCTCTCTCTCTATGCGGCAGGATGCCGGCATCATTGCCCTGGTTGTCATAATCCCCAATCCTGGGAACGTGAGCATGGGCATGCGGTCGGAGTAGAAGAGGTGGCCGAACGCTTGCTGACCGATCCTTTTTCAAATATTAGTGGGGGGAGACCCTTTGGAGCAAGTTGAAGCATTTACTGAATTGGCTAAGTTGATTAAAAACAAAAGCAAAAAAAAGAATATTTGGTGTTATACCGGTTATCGCTACGAAGAGGTGTGCCGGTCTGCCCGGTTGGCACAAATCTTGCCTTATATCGATGTTTTGGTAGATGGACGTTTTAATCAGCATTTGTGGATACCGATTTGCTTTTCAGGGGAAGTAGCAATCAACGGCTGATCGATGTTCCTGAATCCCTCTTGAAAGGGAAAATACAACTTTACGATTTTCACCTGCATCCCTGTTATTGCCGTATAGGGCTTCAATCGTTTTCAATGCGATTTCCTGTTTTTGTATAAATATGCTCTTTCTTGTATAAATATGCCTGTGTCTTTGTTGTTTAATAGATTGATATACAGATATAAACAAAACATGTTGAAAAATATTTTATGCCAAGAAAATGCCGAAAACAATTCGTAATTTTGGCAGCGTTAAATCATAAATCAAAATCATAAATCTAAAGTCAATATGGATTTGTTACGAAAGAGAAATTTCTCTCAAAGATTTTTTTATAACCTATGCCCGGTTGTTGGGTGGATGTTTTTGTTTTTGCCCCTGGGGGCGGTGATGTTTGCTGAGAGCCCCCTTATGGGTTTGCTCCCCGGAGGAACTTTACGGATTGTCATGGTATTTTCACCATTTGTGGGGGTGGGAGACTGAAATTGCAGCCTTTTGTATGGACGTTCCTTTACTCTTGTTGGGAATTTATTTTTGGGAGGGTATGTTTGGGGTAAAACCATTATCTGTACGTTCGCTATTCCGGCATTTATGCGGTCTCATCCATCATTTTATGGTTATGATGCCTTTGTTGGAGCCCGGTATTACGGATCGTACGTTGTTGAACGAACAGTTGTTGTCCGCTATTTTCGGAGGAATTGTTTATGGTATCGGGATCGGTATGATCTTTTAAGGCACGGGCAACTTCCGGAGGATCCGATATCATTTCTATGATTTTGAATAAATATACCCACATATCGCTTGGAACTTTGGTGATTATTGTCGACTGTACCATTACGTTGTCGACGGTTGTTGCTTTTCGGTGACTGGCGTTTACCGATGTATTCCTGGATTATCGTATTTATCGAAGGAAAAGTGATCGATCTGGTAATCGACGGTGCTGCTGTACATAAGACCCTGATGATTGTCACTGATAAGTTAGATCCGGTGAAGGATGTTATTATCAAGGATATCAACCGGGAGCTACCTTATTGCCGGCTGTCGGTATGTATCGGGGAGAAAGCCGCAATATGATCTACACCATCCTCACCCGGCGTGAAATGATGATTTTACGGCATCGGATTGCGGAAATCGACCCCGAAGCCTTCATCAATGTAATCGATTCGAAAGAAATTCTGGGACGCGGCTTTAAACCGCTGAAAGAAAGTTGAAACTATTTTACTGCCACTTAGGCAGATTGTCGGTTGTGGTTAAGAAAGAGAATTTTTGAATAGGGTCTGTGCAGTTGCTTTTGCGCAGACCCTATTGAGTTTTCGGATTAATACATATCGGTAATATCCCAGACAAAAGCCCGGATACCGTTTTCTTTGTTTACTTCATCCAACGCTTTGACGTATTTCAGAATCAGGGGCACCATTTCTTCTTCGACGATGGTAATGGTGGCGGAGTTCATTTCCGGCCGGTATGAGATCCCATACGAGGTTCTCCGGTTTCTGTTCCTGCTCCGTTAACCAGAGGCCATTGTGTAAATCCTTTGATCTGTAATTGATCGAGGAGAAAAGCTACTCGCTCTGTCAGGGCTTGGTTGTATGTTATGAATACTGCTTTCTTCATATTTGATTTTTGATTTTGATTTACAATTTCAGACTTTAATATCGGTCTGAAACTGTAAATCTGCATTATCGATTACTTTTGGGTAGATCTTTTCAGGATCGAAGTCTTTCATAAATTTAAATTCTTTGGCCAGTGCCTTTTCTTGTCACGGCTACCGCTTTTGTCCATAGCAGCGTATACGGCCGGGACGATGATCATCGTAATGATGGTGGAGAAAATCATACCACCGATCACGGCAACACCCATCGGGCGCCATGTCTCGGAACCTTCACCTGCACTGATCGCCATCGGCACCATACCCAGAATCGTGGTCAACGAGGTCATCAATACCGGACGCAAACGGGAACGACAAGCCTGAGCAATAGCATCGTACAGGCGGATACCTCTTTCACGCATCAAGTTGATAAAGTCGATCAACACGATACCGTTCTTGGTAACGATACCCACCAGCATGATACCTCCCAAAGGCGGCAACGATACTCAACGTCGTATTCGTGATCAACAAGGCCAGAATTACTCCTGTGAATGCAAACGGAATTGCCAACATGATGATGAACGGCATCTTGAATGACTCGAACTGTGCGGCCATCACGATGTAAACCAACATCAGGGACAACAGTAACAGCCAGATCAAAGAACTGAAGGATTCCTGCTGGTCTTCGTAGTTACCACCGATGTAAAGATTACGACATCCTGAGGTACATCTTCCAGATTGTCGATAATCTGTTGTGATGCCTGTGCGATATCTCCCAAAGCTACGCCAGCTGCCGGAGTGATAGACACTTTCAGGATACGCTGTTTACTTTTACGCTCGATATTTGGCGGTGAGAAGTACTCTTTGATTTCACCCAATTCTTTCAGACGTATTTTTTTTCGCCGTGGCCGTCTATGATCAGGATATTTTCGATCTCCGTCAGAGAAGAACGGTATTTCTCATCCAGGCGGACGATGATGTCGTATTCCTCTCCGTCTTCTTTGAATTTACTGTTACGGAAACCGTAGATCCGGTTACGGACATAAGAACCGACTTCTGAAGTGGTCAAACCATGACGAGCCAGTTTATCCTTATCTTGATCTAAAGCAATCTGAGTTCGGCTTTGTCTTCATCCCGGCTGATTTTGATATCTTCAGCTCCCGGGATCTGACGGGCTTTCACTGCGATATCCTGAGCCAAACGGGTGGTTGTGTTGAAATCGTGACCCATAATTTCGATATCGACAGAGTTGCTACCCATAGAACCACCGCTGGATGAGGTACTGACTGTATATTGCAGTACATCCGGGAAACTCTTCAAGATAGAACGAACCTGGTCGGCAATGACGAAAAATACTCCGTTCACGGTCTTTAATATCTACGGTACGTAAACGCATATTCAGGATATTGTTACCGGTACTGTTCATCATAGAAGCGAAGGAAGCTTCTTCTTCACTACCGTACGACAAGTTGATGATCGTAATTTCCGGTATATCTGCCCGGATCATTGAGTCGATCTGTAAAGCGACTCTTTTCGTCTCTTCTACCCGTTGACCGGATTGCATTTTTGCATATACAGTCATATTGCTCTGGTCGTTCTGCGGCATAAAGTCGGTTTTGATAAAAACGCGTAAGGCTGCAAGACCCCAGGAAGATGGCAGTCATGAAACAAATGACGAATGTTTTATGATGCAGTACCCAACGGATCAGTCTTTCATAACCTGAATCCAGCCTATCCAATTGCCGGGATACGAAATTGTAAAAAGCTGAACTTGCTGTTACGGGTCTTTTTCCTGTATCCGCATTAATTGTGAACAAAGCATAGGAGTCAGAGAAATAGCCGTCAGTGTCGAGGTACATACGGTGATACAAACGATCCATCCCAACTGTTTGAACAAGATTCCGGTCATTCCGGTTACCGGGGTCAGGGGAAGAACACAGCTACGGTTACCAGTGTGGTGACGATTACAGACAACCATACTTCATTCGTTCCGTATTTGGCTGCTTCCACGTGGCCGGCTTCCCCGGTCGATATGTTTCGTTATGTTTTCCAACACTACGATGGCATCGTCTACCACCATACCGATTGCAATAGAGGGAGGACAGTGAAATTACGTTCAGAGACTCACCCGTTGCAAACAAATAGATGAAGGCGACAATCAGTGAGATCGGGATGGTCAGAGCAATGATAAAGGTGGCCCTCCATCGTCCTAAGAACAGAACTACGACCAATACCACAACGATCAAAAGCGTACATCAATGTTTCCTGCAGGTTGTTGATCGACTTTACGATAAAGTCCGAGTTATCCGCAATGATTTGAAGTTGATGTCCGAAGGCAATTTTTCATTGCCAATTTTGCTTTTTTCGCTTCTTACGGCAACGGCATTGGCGTCGGTTTGTTTGGTGATCATCAGTACACCACCGCGTCCCCGGTTGATCGTTTGTTCCAGTGTGATGTCTTTGATCGTATCCCGCACGACAGCAACATCATGCAAATAGATGGTTTTATTGTTTTGAGTGCCGAGTACGATATTTTTGATCTGGTCGCTTTCCTCGAATTCACCCTCTATACGCAAAGCATAGTCCATCAGCCCCATTTTCACATTACCGGAAGAAACATCCTTGTTCTCTGCCCAGAATTTTGTTACCGATCTGTTCCGGCAACGATCACCACACCGTCTACCCGGTTCAAGCAGGTGATCAGTTTGTCATCAGAATCTTGTCTATACCGAGGTTCGGCCGTGCATAAATCGGAATCGGCATGAGGCGTGTTATTCATAATGGTGGTCGGTCGTATCGTCCCTAAACATTTTTCTTCTTTATCGACGCGTCACGTTACGTCGTTGAATGCTTCGTTGGCTTCCCATTACTCGATTACTCTTTGTTGGATGAATACGTTCAATTGATCTTCAAAGGATTTTTGGTTATTTTCCTCAATATCCGAAGCATTCGCAGTTGCCATCCTGTCCAAGTTTCAACACAGCGATAGCAGGAACAACAACGGTTTCGGTATTTCCGATAAAGAAATTGATGGTTCCGTACATACCGGGACGTAATGTATTTTCGTCATCATTCGGAATCTTCACCGTCTTCAACGGTGAAAAGTTCTCGAAGCCGGATCGATCGTCGGATAAACGATACTTACCTGTCCTTCTCGAATATCCGGTCGGGGTAAAGGTTACTTTTTCAATTCTACTTTCGTGCCTTTCTTTACCGATAAGAAATATTGTTCCGAAAGATTTACGTAGGCTTTCAGGGGATTGATTTTTTTCAATTGCAATGATCGATGGTTTGGAAGCACCACCGAAAGCTTTCTCCCCGTATATACTTCTCCGTTTTCGAAATATTTTCCGGTCACTACTCCGTTGAAAGGAGCCAACATCCGGGTATTTTCTTTCAGGAAGTCTACGTTCGATTTAGCTACCTCATATTGGGTCACTGCAGCATCGTAGGCTTGCTTTACTGATACTCTGAGTTTCATTCAGCATTTTTAGCCCGGTTGTATTCGGTTTCCAGATTTTTAACTGGACTTCGGCTTGTTGCAGATTCGTCCGGTCCATTTCGACTAATAATTGTCCTTTTTAATCCGGTCCCCAACTTCTACATAGATTTTTCAATACGTCCGGTAGCTGCAGGTGCATAATACACTTGCTCGTCTGCCTGTAAATTTGCTGTGTAGTCCAGGGTACGGGCAATGTTTTCTTTTTCCAGTTTTTGAACTTTCACCGGGATAGCTTCAACTACGCTGGTATCTTTGTCAGAATCTTTCTTTCCTGAACAACCGGCTAATACAGCAATCGCGAGGGTAGATAAAATTACGTTCTTTATCATTGTTTTCAATATTTAATTTGTTTCTTTTTCAATTACAGAGCTAAAAGATCGCTTTCCGACTATTCACTCCTGATTATTTTAGCTCGTTATACAGTTTCTCCAGTTGAGTTTGTGCCTGTAATAATGTTAAACAAGCCGAAGTATAGTTGTTTTCTGCGGTCAGGTAATTATTGTTGGCCTGGGTCAGATCTAAACTGGATACGGCTCCGGCATTGTATTTATACTGGTAATTTTCCAGCACTTTCCGGGCAACCTGAATATTCTCACTTTGCAGGTTATAATCTTCCAAAGCATTTTTCAGGGCGAATTTATATTGCTCTTCTTGTAAGTTCAATTGATCCGCCAATAAACTCTTGTTCAGCGTGGTTTGTTCCAGCGTGATTTTCTCCTGATCGAGCTGCGCTTTACGTTGCAGACCTGAAAAATAGGAATACTCATCGTAATGGTAGCTGAATGTTTCGGACTGAAATCCAAGTTAGGTTTCAGGATTTTATAGGTGTAACCGTAGTTTGCAGAGATCGTCGGTGAATAAGCCCATTTTTCAATCCTACCATTTTCTTTTTGTAATTTCCTCCTGGGTCTCCATCAGTTTGTATTGGGCATTCTGGTTGATATCGAATTCTTGGCCGGCCAGTTTCAGGAAATTACCGACTTCCAGAAAAATTATCCAGTTGATCGGCCGTGGTGATCGGAGTCCCGGCTTGTAAACCCAGTTGCAGGCGCAGTAAATTATAGTTTACGTCTACTGTCCGTTGCATAGCCAGAAGGCTGTTTTTCAACTGTCCGACAGTGATGCGGATCTGATCGACGTCTGTCGGCTCGGCAGTACCTGCTGCCAGCATATTTTCGGTATGACGCTGTATCTGGCTCATATTTTCCAGGTTCTGCTTTACGATTTCCATCAGGCGTTCGCTCACCGGGATGGTATAATACGAATTATAAACCGTTTCTTTAATATCCAATTCGGTTACATCCACTTGCTGAGAAGCAATCAGTTTAGCAATCTTACTGGTTTTGTATTCCCAATATCCATTCACCACTGAATAGCAGTTGGTTAACGGTAACCCCGACGCTCGACTGGTCTTTCAGTACGGTAGACGATTCCGATCAGGGAAACTCATCTTATATCTGAAATTGGTGCTATAGTTCAGATCGCCGTTGATTTGAGGCAAACCTTGAGAAATGGCTTCTGTCACCATTTTATTTCTCAATTCGATATTCATTTGGGATGCCTGTAGTTCTTTGTTGTGCTCTACGGCAAAATTTACCGCTTGTTCTAGCGTCAGACGCTGGGGATCATTCGGTGTGGTCTGGGCTTGCAGCAAACACGGAATGAGAATCGCAACAAAAATGATTAATACTCCTCTTTTTCATTCTCTTTAATTATTAGATTTTTGATTTTGATTATACACGTTTATATCCCGAAATTCAGCTAAACAGCATAGCTCCGGGAAAGTTAGATCTGTTCTTTTCATGGCTTAGTTGTTTTTTTTCATGAGGTTTATTATAAAGTAAATGTTCCAATTCATGCATCCCTTGGGGAGTCGCGAAACTGCGGATAATATTTTCTACAATCGTAGAGACGATCGTAGAAATCGGATATTTCAATTCACTGATCATTTCCGGCTCACCGATGAGAGACATTTGCTTTACAAACAGGTAGACTGATCTCACGATTGATATCAGACCGGAAATAACCATCCCGTATCCCTTTGTCGATCACTTCGTTAAATAAATTTTGGATAAAATCTGATCTTTGTTATTTACTCGTTGATAAACATCCGGATGGTATTTCTTTAAATCGAATAAATTCGCCGGCATCCTGCTGTTGAAGCTCCGGATGATATGGTCTCTGATCGTCAACATGATCTCTATAGAATTATGTTGTTTCAGTTCTTCGATATCCTTCTGTGTACGGTAATTATTTCTACGGTGCATCATGATCTGTTCGACAAGATCGTCTTTTATTACTGAAATATTGGTATAAAGTTTTTTCGAGATCTTGAGATGCGAACAGATATCGTCCATTGAAGTACTTCTTAAGCCATATTTTAAAAATAACTCAGAAATATTTTCTAATAGTTCTTCTCTTGTCCGATTAAATTTCGCTTTCTGTCATGATAAAATTAAATTTGCACATGAAAACGTTTTGAATATATATCGTTTCCATGGGACGCAAAAGTACAAATATTGTGCCAAAAGCGTGATTGTAATGTAGTTAAAATACTGTGAAATATAATAAATAGAAAAACCTTTTACTTTTTACCTTTTACCTTTTATCTTTTTCCTTTTTTACCTCTTACCTTTGTACTATGATTGATCAAGCGACGATACAGAAGATTTTCGATGCTGCAGATATTTACGAAGTGATTTCCGACTTTGTAAGTCTGAAGAAGAGAGGGGTGAATTATGTGGGCTGTTGTCCTTTTCATAATGAAAAAACAGGTTCTTTTTTTACGGTCTCCCCGTCGAAGGGTATTTATAAATGCTTCGGATGCGGGAAAGGCGGGAATGCGGTGAATTTCATTATGGAACACGAACAATTGTCTTATGTCGAGGCTTTTGCGTTGGCTGGCGGCTAAATATAATATTATCATCGAAGAAAAGAGCTCTCGGAACACGAAAAGCAAGAGAAGAGCGAGCAGGGAAAAGTATGCTGATCGTGACCAATTATGCCGAAGAATTTTTTCGTACAGCAATTGTTGCATACCGATGAAGGGAAATCGGTGGGGTTGGGGTATTTTCGCCGTCGGGGATTGGATGATCGGACGATCGAGAAATTCGGTCTGGGGTATTGTCCCGAAGCTTGGGACGGTTTCACGAAAGCAGCTTTAGAAAAGGATATAAAAAAGAGTTTTTGGTAAAAACAGGACTGACCATAGAATCGGAACGCGGACTGTTCGATCGTTTCCGTGCCGGTGATGTTCCCCGATTCGTGATTTGGCCGGTAAGATCATTGCTTTCGGTGGCCGGATTATGACCAACGATAAGAAAAGTGCCAAGTATCTCAATTCTCCGGAATCTGAGATTTACCACAAAGAGCCGTACGCTGTACGGGATCTATTTTGCCAAGAAAAAGTATTGTACAGCACAATCGTTGTTATTTGGTAGAGGGATATCTCGATGTGATCTCTTTTCACCAAAAGGGGATAGAAAATACCGTGGCTTCTTCGGGTACTTCTCTGACGATCGAACAAATCCGTCTGATCCGCCGTTTGACCCCGAATGTAACGATCATCTACGACGGTGATGCTGCGGGAATAAAAAGCGTCTCTACGCGGGATCGACCTGGTACTCGAAGAAGGATTGAATGTCCGGGTGGTTTCCCTGCCGGAAGGCGAGGACCCCGATTCCTATGCCCAGGCGCATACTGCCGAAGAAGTGTTGGAGTATATCTCCGGGCATGAAACGGATTTTATTCATTTCAAGACAAAATTATTGTTGACACAAGCGGGTAGTGATCCGATAGAAAGAGCGAAGTTGATTACAGATATCGTCAGGAGTATTTCGTTGATTCCCGATACGATCACCCGTTCGGTATATGTTCAGGAGACAGCGAACCAAATGAAGGTGGAAGAAAAGCTCCTTTACAATGAGATCGCCCGTATCCGGAAAGAAAAAGTCGGTGATCCGACCCCTTTGCCCTATAAATCGCCCACTCAACAGCCCCCTCGGGTGACTCTGACTCCGGCCAAGACTGTTCAGGTGACGCCTTGCGACACCGAAGAAATGGTGTTGGTGCGTTATTTGTTGCTCTTCGGAGGACAGGAGCTTTACGAAGAAAGAGCGTGACGGGATGCCTTATTCGGTTACTGTCGGGGAATATATCATTCACGAACTGGCTGAGGACGAACTGGAAATGTTGAATCCCCGTTTGAGAGAAATTCAGAATGAATACCGGAAGAATTATCGGAATCCTGGATTTATCCCTTCTAAGTATTTTATCGGTAACCCGGATGTGTCGATTTGTGAACTTGTCGCGGATATTCTGAGCGAACCCTATGAATTGAGTAAACTTTGGACCCTGAAAGATTCCTCGATGCGGACCGAGGAGATGATGCTCGACGAACTATTGCCTAAAATTGTAGATAATTATAAGATGCGCCGGATAGAAATCCTTTGCCGCGAGGCTGACGAGAAGATTCTGGAATTTCAAAATGCAGGCGATATGGAACGGCTTGTCGAATGGATTAAGAAAAAAGAATGCCATGATTAAAGTCCGCTCCAGAATCAATGAGAAATTGAAAAGGACGATTTAGCAAAACAACTGTGGTTGATCCAGGGGACATTCCTAAAATATTAGGAAATTAGTCGACTGATTCATGTGCAAATTATTGCGAATTAGTTGACTTTTTTTTATCTTTAGGTAGGATATTTACTGAATATCGATCTATCGATTTACTTTTTTGCCAAAAAATTATGATTAATAGAAACGCCATCTGTACTGGAAGATACGTTACGAAATTCCCAATTAAATTCTCCTGTGTGATTATCTAAAGCATATAACCAATCATATTCATAATTACCATTATTTTCTCCAATTACACCTAATCCATTTGCACCATTATGGTGTCCCCATACCTCATCATAAATCATAAAAGACCAAAAGAAAATGGAAATATTGACATGTGTTATAGATGTTATGTGAGCAGTGCCACTTTGGAAATAACAATGACTATTAGCTGCCATTGAAGCTAACAATACATTTCTTTCTGTTGTTCCTCCATCTTCGCTTGAAGCTTTTAAACGTGGGGAAAAGAATATTTAAATTATTTGTCGTATTATGTTTTGTGAATATATATACATAAACTTATTGCCGAAGATAATCTTTTATATTATACCGGGCGAGTTTTGCTATAGGAGTGATGTAATATTTCATGGCTTTACAAGTCTATTGAGTGATGATATTTTCATGATTAGCTAATTTTACATTCCTCAACAACCACAGATACGAGTCTTCCAGTAGAGGAGAAGTATGTACGGCATTGGGAACCGGTTGGGTCTCCGACAGACACCTGACTTTGATATTCTCTCCGTTCCGGATATGATGTACCAATAACAGGTCGGAAGGCAATTTTACAAATTCCCGGGCCGGAATTTCGAAAGTCCATGTCACATCTTTAGCAATTTCCACCATTTCGGAAGGAGTTCCGTGATATTTCAACGACCCTTTGTTGATAACACCCACCTGGTTACAGGAACGGCGATATCCTCGATAATGTGGGTAGAGAAAATAACGATCCGGTTGCGCGACAATTCTACCAAAAGATTTCTGAAACGGATTCTTTCCCGGGGGTCCAATCCGGCAGTCGGTTCATCGACAACCAGAATGCGGGGCAGGTTCAGCAAAGTCTGTGCAATTCCGATCCGTTGTTTCATACCTCCTGAGAAACCTCCGATCTTTTTATCTTTGTTTTCATACATATGAACCGCTTCGAGCACTTCTGTGATCCGTTTGCTCCGGGTTTTGGGATTATAAATTCCTTTCAGGAGAGCCTGATATTCCAAAAACTCCCAGGAGGTCAGGTTTTCGTAAGTACCGAATTCCTGAGGCAGATAACCGATCAATCCCTGCAATTCTTCCCGTTTTTTCTGGGTATCGATGCCATTGATGAATATTTTTCCATAGCTCTGCTCGAATATGCCGCAGATGATACGCATAAGGGTGGTTTTACCTGCACCGTTAGGTCCTAACAAACCGAACATACCGGTATGGATCTCCATAGAGACGGCGTTCAAGGCTTTGAACGGTTTTTTCTTGTATCCGATCATCGGAATTTTTGTGGCGATCTTATATACTCCTTTTTTCAATTCCCTGAACCGACCGTCGATCATATCGATGTTGATATTGTATTTATGGATCCGCTCCGATAAATAGCGGGCAACTATAGCGACATACCAAAGGAGACCGAGTAAAATAGCCATGCCGGAATCCGAGAATTTTATAGAAGCCCATATGAGCGTAAACAAGGGCGAAAAGTAATAAATGAAGATTCCGCATACCCGTATACACCAGCTCAAGCTTTTGATTTCATGAGCTTTAAAATATTCACCTCCGATGGCAATCAATTTTGTCAGCAACATCCAGGTGCAGACGGCAAAAATGATGGCCCAGAAGGTCAATGTTTGATAGAAATAGGTGAAATAAATCAGGAAGCCGGTGATAGGTAACATCCATACCAAAGGTTTTAAATCCGACCATTGCCGGTATTCTTCCTTTAATCCCAGCCGTTCCCGTACACGTTGGCCGGATTGCCATTCCCGTTGAAATTCATTGGGACGGCCGTAGATCTTCACCAGATTACGGATTGAAATATGGATTTCCTGATCCGGAGGGATAATCCGGCTGTTGGCCTGACGCAGACTAGTCTCCATAAACCGGTGGCTGCCGGTATCAGTATAATGGCTCCGACAAAGTAACCCAATTGCCATATCAGCGAGTCGGTTATCATCACTATGCCGATGACTGCCAGGATCAAAAAGGGTGAGTTGAATAATCTTCAGGGTTAAACTCTGGGTACGCAGCCGATGAAGTGCTTCTTCCAAACCGGAATATAGGGTGGGGATAATCACCGGGGTCAATAATGTACTCATGGTCAATCCTCCGATCACCGTGATGGCGAAAGGAGCTCCGAGTCCTGATACAAATTCTCCTTGTCCCATGGCTAACGGGAACATGGCCACGATGGTGGTGATGGCTGTGATCAGGATAGGACGTACCCTCGAGATTCCGGCGATGATGAGGGCTCGCGGTTTACGGTTACCCTGTCGCCGCAATTGCGAAGTGTAGTCGATCAGGATGATACTGTTGTTGACGACGATACCGATCAGGATAATGACACCGATCAATACATTGGCATTCATCAACGAATTGCTGGTAAACAATAAGGCCGAAGGAACCGATGGCAGCCGGGGGAATAGCGAACATCAATACGATCGGGGCTGTAAGTGATTCGAAAACAGACGCCAGGATCATGTAAATGATCACAAAAGCAGCCAGAATCAGAAAAAGTGAATTCGCTGGTTTCGTCCTCTTCATGTACCACCTCGACAGCGATGCCGGTAGGAATATCGGTATTCTGCACCAGTTCGTCTATCTCTGTCCTTGCGGCTTCCAGAATATTCTTCGATTCGTTTACATCGGAATTGAACCGGTAGTTCACCGTGATTTCTTTATCTGGTTGACCCGGTTTATGTTTCCTTGTCCCCGGGTAAGGTTGATATTACTGAAGCTACGTAATTCGGTAAAGGGAATTATTCGTGTTGGTGACTTGCATATTGCGCAAGTCTTCCAGCGTACGTACCGGATCCTGGTTTTTCTTCTTCTTCTTTTTTCTCGGCTAGCCGTTTGTCTTTGATGATGATATCGTACTCCTGATCTCCCGCTTTGTATTTGATCGAAGTCGTATTTTGGGGGGCGAAATTATTGAGCTCGGTGACGACATTATTCGGAGTTACATCATTGATTCCCATCAGATATTGGTCGAACATGATCCGGCCGGGTTTCCCGGGATGAACTGACCGATGAATAGCTGATATTGTCCAATTCTTCCAATTGAATTTGAGCAACTCGGCCAGGTTAGCCATTTTTCGAAATCCTGGCCCTTGATGACAATTTTTCCGTTTGGTACCCATACCCATTTTTTTCATCAGTTGGTCGGCACCTCCCATGAGTGAACTGCCACCACCCCGGAAGTTTTCGCTGCTCTCGATAGCTTCGAGGCTGATATCGCTGACTCTTAACCCATCGGAGAGGGATAGAATCGTACTCTTGAGTTCGTTCAGTGTTTTTTGTTGATCTTTTCGAAGTCCTCTTTTAGTTTGATGGTGACACCGGCATCCGTGGAATAGATCTTTGTACTGTATTGTTCGATTTCCGGATATCGTTCAAGCGTTCTTCATAAGCTTTTATCGTTTCGTCTGTCCGGTTGAGGGTATTCCCATTGGGGAAAGTCATATAGACATTGAACGTATCGGCTTCGATTTCTTTTAACGTATTCATGGTCAGTGTCAAAGATAAAGCTACCGTGACGATCAATACCAATATCGCAGTAAATACGACTGCTGCCGGTTTGCGCAGGCACATTTTCAGTAAAGCGATATAAATCTGTACCGGCCGGCTATGAATCGATAATGTACTGAAATTTACCCCGGTCGCCCTGGCCTTTCATGAATTGATTGACGGCCATAGGGATCAGTAGCAAAGCCACGACCAACGACAGGATAAGAGTCGTGATGATCGACACGCCGATATGTTCACCGATCAGCTTCAGGATAAAATCGTCTGAAAACAGGAAAGGAAGAAATACAGTGATCGTAGTCAGAGTGGCGGCGATAACCGCTTTGGCCACCTCCTGAGTGCCCCTTACCGCTGCTTCCTGACTATTGACTCCGATCGCACGCAACCGGAAGATATTCTCCATGACGACGACCGAATTATCCAACAACATGCCCACAGCGAGGGCTATACCAGTTAAAGTCAGTGTATTGATACTGATACCGAAAAGTAAAAGAAATAAAAAGCAGAGAATACTGAAATGGGGATTGCCACGGCAATGAAAGTGACGATCTTGAAGTTTCGCAAAAACAGGTAGAGAATGAAAAATAGCCAGAATTGCTCCGGTCAAACCCAGATTGATGATGGTGTTGATGTTTTCACTCATCGTTTCGGCTGTGTCCGTATCGACTTTGATAGAAACTCCTTTGGTAGCCAGTTCTTCATTCAACTGGGCGATTTCTTCCCGTACCCGCTGTGAAAGATCGATGATATTGACCAGCGGAGATTTGGAAATAACACAGGTGATAACTTCTTTCCCATTCACCCGCGAATAGATTCTTCTTCTTTAATGCCGAAATTGATGTCGGCGATGTCTTTCAACAATACCGGACCTTCGGATACAACGATGTTTCCCCAGGTCTTCTGTCGCGAGATATTCTGCCGTAACGTTGACAAAAAAACGTTTGTTATCCTGAAATACCGAACCGGCGAAGGTCTTTTCAGACATATTCTTGCCGATCAGTGAGCTGACTTGTGATGCGGTGATATTGAGCGCTTTGCATTTTTCATCGTCGAGAAGGATTTCGATGCTCTTCTGACGTCCGCCCATGACCGTGACCGAGGCTATTCCATCCGTACTTTCAAGGATGGGAGCAATGTCGATATCGGTGATATTCCGGACATAATCGACATCGTCGTCTCCCCAGAATCTGTAGAGTCATAAACTGATCACTGGCCATTCCGCTACCGGCTTTATTGACCGGATGGTGAAGTCTTCGGAATACTTTTGGTGATCGCTTTGATTTTTTCTTCCAGCTTCAGGTAAGCATATTTGACATTTGTATTTTTGGTAAAGGAAACAGTGATACGGGCGTTCCTATTGGAAATCAATGTCGTTATATCCTCGACGCCTTCCAAGCCGCTGATTACGCCTTCTACCGGAATAGCTGCCTGACTCTCGATGTACTTCGGATCCAGCTCGGTCTTGGTGGAAATAGTTACATTCAGGGAGGGAACTCCGCATCCGGATATAATTCCATCAGTAAGTACTGTACGAAAACAACCCCATCATGGTCAAACCGATGAAGATCATCGAAATCAGTACTTTACGATTTATTAGTTTGTTCATTTTTTCTTATTTAGAATCAAAAATGTCAAAAGCTCGAAAATGCCTTTCAAATCTTCTCTACGTTTTTGACTTTTTTGTCAAAAATGTAGTAAACACACGGGATCACTACTAATGTCATCAGGGTAGAAGTGAACAGACCGCCGATCACCGCCAAAGCCATAGGGGATCGCAGTGAAGCACCCTCTCCGAATCCGAAACACATCGGCAATAAAGCCAGAATAGTAGTCAGACTGGTCATGATGATCGGGCGGATACGCTGTTGGGCGGCCCTTTTATGGCCTCTGTCAGAGCGAATCCTTCTGCCTTGAGCCTGTTGGCTGCATCTACCAGTAAGATGGAGTTGTTGACAGCTATACCTGCCAGCATGATGATACCGATAAAAGCCATCATATTCAAAGAGGCTCCGGCTAGCAAAAATGCGTAAATACAGCCTACTCCGGCCAACGGATCGTCAGCAAGATGGTAAACGGATGACGCAAGGATTCGAATTGAGAAGCCATCACCATATATACCAATACGATAGATAGTATCAGAGCAAAGGACAAACCTTGAAACGATTCGGCCCGTTTTCTTCTTCTCCGGTAATTTGTGCTGAATATTTAGCAGGAATTGGATATCTTTCAACTGTGCTTTTGATTTCCGGAGTGACACTGCCTAATGTATAGCCCTTTTTCGAGCATTGCGGTGACTTTACCGATCCGGTTTTGGTTGCTACGGTTGATTTCTTTCGGAGCTGTCGTAATCGAAACCTCTGCAATCTCACCCAGACGATATTTCTTTTCTCCTTGTACGATTTCAACATTTTGCAATTCATCGAGCGATACTTCCGGTACTTTGATTTCGATATCGATCGGTTCACCTTCGATTCGAAATTGCTGGCCGTCTTCCCGTTCAGCTTTTCTTTTTATCTGACTGGCCACCGAAGCGATATCTACCCTGTAAATCCCGCTTTTCAACCGGTCGATAGAGATGTTGACTTCCGGAGCTCCTTGTTCCATAGAAGTTTTGATATCGTAGAGTCCGGGGGATAGAGGCTATTTTCTCCTTACCTCCGTGCTGAGTTCGTCGATCATTTCCAGTTCCTCCCTTTAATCTCGATAATTACAGAGCTCCTTCCGTTCCGAGGATGCTTTGTAAGGCAGATTGTTCCTTTTCGAACGATATCTCCACGCCCTCGGGAATCGTGTAATTATGACTCAGATTACTGATAATATAATCTGCATCGGCTTTGGCTTTGTTTTTCAATTTGACTTTTACCTCTGCCTGATTTTCGCCTTCGAGTTTCCCTGCTAGTCGTTTGGCTTTCGGTTGTTGTCGAAGGTCCAACCTGAGTAAAAATCCATTCCAGATCGTCTCCTGCCAACTCTATAATCATATTTTCGATGGTAGCGGCCGCATTATCCGTGCTTTGCAGACGGGTTCCCGGTTCCAGAGTGATGTAAGTCGAAAAATTCCCGGGAATCTGCTTTAGGCATAAATTCTTTATCGATCAACGGGAGCAGCAGGTAACTTCCGATCATGACCACTAACGCGGCCAGGACGACAGCGTACCGGTGTTTCAAAAGTTTACCGACAAACTGACCGTATCCTTTTGATTTTTAAAGAAGCCTGATTTTTGGCAGGTGCTTTCACATATTGTGAAGCTAACATCGGGATTAACAATACCGCAACAAAAGAGAAGACAATAGAGAGAACGAAACGGTCCAGCTCGTTCTTTAAAAGTTCTCCGGCAGCTCCCTGGATGTAAACGATAGGTAAGAATACCACTATGGTCGTGAGGGTTGAAGACGTGATAGCCCCCTGAAACTTCCGAAGCTCCTTTGATAGCCGCTTCCTTGGGGGAAAGGCCGTTTCCAGATTCCGGAAAATATTCTCCATGACAACAATGGCATTATCGATCAACATACCGGCTCCCAGGGCTAATCCCCCCAGTGTCATGATATTGATCGTCAATCCGTTGAAGTACATCAAATTGAACGTAGCGATGATGGACACCGGAATAGAAACACTGACGATCAAGGTTGTATTGATGCGGCGCAGGAAAACGTACAATACCAGCATGGCCAATAAAAATACCCATAACGGCAGAATCCTTGACCTCCCCGATCGAAGCTCCGATAAAATCTCCCTGGTTACTGATGACGTGAAATTCATAACCGGGCATACTTTTCTGCAATTCTTCCAGTTTGGCAGTGATATTTTCAACTGCCTTCACTGTATTGTATTTATTCTCTTTGTAGACACTGATACCAGACTACGTTCGGCATCGTAGCGCACCAGATTTTCAGGATCTTTATTTTTTAGTTCGATTTTGGCAACATCTTTCAGGTATACCGGAGCTTTTCACGGTAGAGCTGTTCCCCCGACTCGGTGTCGGTACTACCGGGGTTTTGAAAGCAACGATAATATTCCCTGATGTCTTCCGTGTCTTTTAATAAATTCACCCCTTTTTACCGTATATTGGATGTCGTCGTTTACAATGGTACCTCCCGAAACATTCGGTTCATACTTTCTATTTTTCGACGCGATCGTTTCGGCAGTCAGGTTGAAAGCTTCCAGCATATAAGAGTCGGTTTTGACCTCCACAAAAGCATTTTCCTGGCCGTTGAGTTGGATATCGGCCACACCTTCCAGTTCTGACCAGTTCGCTCCGCATATAGTTTTCTGCTATTTTTCCGGAGTTCGTTCATATCCTTGATTTCTTTTATGGCTCATGGAAATGATCATGACCGGCGTGGCATTGGCATCGTAGCGGGAAACATTCAGGGAAGTGATTTCTTCGTCCTGAGCGATTTGAGACATGCTGCGTTGCAACCAAAAAGGCGGCATCCATATCCTGATCCCAGTCGTATTCCACCGTAATCGTGGCTCCTCCTACCTTACTGCTGCTACTGACGTCTTTCACACCTTCCGGCGTGCTGCCATAGCTTCTATTTTTTCTACAAACTGTTTTTCGTTCTCTTCAGGTGGACGCTCACCGGCTTGCAAATCGATATATAAAAGCCGGATTTTTTAAATCGGGAAATAAATCTGTTCCCAATTTATTGTATGATATGATTCTAGCAGACATACCCCAGTGTGATCATTAATACACTGACCGGGTATTTTACTGCAAATTTTGTAATTCCCATAATTTAATCGTTTACCAATTTGGACGTTTACCGACAAAAGAATTTTTCAGACTGTCGTGAATACAGTTACTTCATCACTTTTACTTTGCTCCGGTTACGTAACCATTCGTAACCTTTCACGACGATCTTGTCCCCCGGCTTCGAGTCCTTTTTCTACTTCGATGTATTTATCGTCACTGATACCGGTATGGATGACTTTTTTTCTTCGGCACTGTTTCTGTCGACCGTATATACTAATTTACCTCCCCGGCGGTTTTTAATGATATCTTTGGGAATAGAGATGACAGAGTCTTTCCGTAC
>VOFD01002731.1_pt1 | contig 27831 bp, 27 predicted proteins | sample 5384101 | NCBI WGS metagenome assembly VOFD01 (sample SAMN12384723, study PRJNA508395) | human gut metagenome | isolation source: healthy gut C | host: Homo sapiens
CATTCAACCACGCCGACAATCTTGCTGGCGTCTATATCGACGTGCAAGGCGTGCCTATGCGGTCGTTCACATGCGTGATGGGGATAGCCGGCGCATGGGCGGGTCGAGCGGTTCGTACACGTCGTGCAGGTACTTCGCCTCGGGGCTGTGGAAAAATGTTGCTTTTGCCAGCCGCGCCACGGTGGGGCTGATGCCGCCTGCCGCCGTTCGGCGCCCCTTGATGGCCTGCGCGTTTGAGAGTCGCGTTCGTATCAGTGAGGCAGCTCTGGCAATACGTTTGTATGCCATAATGGTTTTATTTAGGGTTTAAGTTTTCAGAACTCTACATCGTGTTCGACTGCAAAGATAGGAATTTTCCGGCAATCCGGCAACTCACTGTCGGCGCTGACGGGCGACCGCGTCCGCGTAACCTTCATGGCGCGCGCCGGCAGAAACACATCAAGGACGGTTGGTACATGCCGTGATAAAAGCAACCGCCGCTTCGCCTACGAAGAGGTGCAGAAAATACTCGAAGACAACGGCGTGAAGGAAGGAACGGGCGAGCCTGCGCCGCCTGCCGGCCCCTCCGGCGGTTACCGCGGAGAGTATGCCGACGAGCTTTATAACGCTCGACCGAATAGCCAAGAAAGCTGCGCGCCGCAAGGTTCAAGAACGGCCTTAAGTTTGACCGTGAGGAGATGCGGTTCGACGTCGACGAGAAGGGAAAGCCCATACGATGCTACTTCAAGAAGTCGAAAGACGCCAACAAGCTCATCGATGCCCATGCTCCTTGCCAACCGGTGGCGTCGCCGAGAGCGTAGGCTGCGACACATAGCTCACGGCCATGTGGTTGCCGTCATACGGCGACACCAAGCGATACTGTTCTCCGTCCATTATCGGGGCTAAGCTCCTTCCAGTTTGCCACGGCTTTCACCGGCAGCCTTGACAAGTGCCGCTATTCCGCCAGCTTCGCTGCCGCGTTGGCCTGCCAGTCGCCAAGGCCTGACGTATCGTTGTTTTGATATTTGCTGTCAACCAGCCGTCGTCGAGCGCAGAACATGTCAACGCCAAGGTGGCCGGCCTCAGCGTCCGGCTACGGTCCCGTCGAAGCTGAAACCGGTGTTCTCCCAGTTGTTAAGCAAAGTAAGGCGCGTGCCCGTTCCGTCCTTCAGTTGGTACTTGCGCGCCCACGAATGCAGGCTGTGGCTGGCCTGTCCTGGCGCCGTTTTGGCTTAGGGTGAATATGAATTGGCGTTGTGAACACTCCTCCGCGCCGCAGCTTGAAAAAAGCCGACGCATACGGGTTTATGCGGCCGGAACGACGCGCAAGTTGCCAACGTTGTCAACCTCGAAGGTGCTGAAGTTGCCTGTCCAGCCTATAAGTGCCGGTCACCACGCGCGCCCCGACGGCGGGGGGCCGTCAAGGCCGGGATGTTGGAAGAAGGTTGTATCTGTATTAGCACGGCAATGTCGAAGCCAGTCGAGTATCTTCGTCAGCAGGAGTTTGCAGTTGACATCTGCGCCGCCTCCTCGCCCAGTCGCTGAACTCCGTGTAAGGTAATATTCAGGCTCGTTGAAGTATAGGCTTAGAAGCGTAGCGGTTGAGCGTCACCTCTCTCGTCGTGCGTAGCCCTGCCCACGCCTTTCACAACGTTTCGGCGGCGAGGCCAGCCGCAGTGCAGCGTCATCAAGCGGATATTTGCCGCCGCGCAGGCGTATGTCGTCTGCGTGCCGCCGTTAACGGCTTTGGTTTCCGACGAAACGTAATAAATAGGTTAGGCGATTGCCGTCGGCGGTGGTTGCCGGTTCAAAGTAGTTCCTCGTTTCCCGAACCGCTGTACACCCTCCCAGCCGCGCGTTGACACCGAGCCGTCAGACCCCTGCGTGTGTACGCTCCATTCGAGGTTGGCGCGATTATATGCGCAAACCGCTCGCCGAAATACACCTGATAGAGCCGTCCGTTGGGCGCAAACTTCGCGGGAAGGTCGGTCGCGCGGTCGATATGGCAGAAATTGCTCCGCAACGGCGCTGCTTCGGGTGTACTGCGCGGTCGCAACGATGGTTGATAGTATTACATGCTTCATAATGATATAGTAATTGACTTTGGTCCACATTGTGCCTTCACGCCTTCGCCAACTCCTGATCATCAAGACGTTGCTAAAACGGCCTGCGCTGGAAGGTTACCTTTTGCTGTCAAAGAACCTTAATGGGAAGACGGCATTTTATGTGTAAAATGCCGTCTTTGAAATTACCCCTTTTACTTTCCTTTTACCTTGGCAAAAGCGTTTTACCCTTTTTTACTTTTTTTTTACCTTTTTACTTTTGGCAGGTCAACGTCACTTTCACCCTCTCACCTTCTCACCTTTTTTCAACTATTTCCGGGGAAAGCACGGGCATCGCGCCGCTCTGCGCACACACGCATGCCGACACCGGACGGGCCAGTTAGGCTTCTGGGCAACCGGCATTCCACGGCAACATCGCAGAACGTTCCCAGAAACGAGTCGCCGGCGGTGTACCGAATAACCAGTCTACGCGGTGTCTCCGGAAACGCCGAGTAAACACGCAACTGCCGTTCACGCACGTAAAGCGCCGCTTACATGTCAAGGTTGTACTTGCCGAGTATGCTTCCAGCACTTTGTTGCCCGCGTCAAGCGCCCGATAATCGAAGAAGAGGCGGCCCATAACGACCAGCCCTCGTCGCGTTGATTTTCAGCACGTTGCAAACGCTTGAGCGAGTCTTTTTATTGCGTCCTTGGTGTAGAAAGGCCCTCAGGTTTATGTCAAATCTTCAGGCGGCCGTCGCCTGAGGGCATGGTGTCGAGAAACTTGTTGATGGTTGTGCGCGAAACGATGTTCCTTTGAGCCAGCGAACGAAGCCACACGCACGCAGTTGCGCGCCAGTTCAAGCCCGGGTGAAGGGATGTTGTCCACCGCCACGCCCGCGGCATGGTCGGTATCGCCCTCGTCGTCGAGAGCGTAACTCAAACTGTTCCCGTGGGTAGGTTCCGCGGTATGATGGGTCAAGCCCTTTTTCGTCCAAGGCGGCCAGCGTCTCGTCGCCCAACTTGTCCTTCCCAACGCGCTTACTGGCCACCGAACGGAAGCTTGAAACCATGTCCTTATATGATATACTGGCGCGCCGCCCAATTTCTTGCCTTCGGGCAACATTGTCCCTACGTTTCGCCCAGTCCTACGATGATGTCTGTGTTCAAGTATTTGCGTGAACATATAAGCCTCAAATTCAAGCCTCCCTGAGGGAGCGTGACAGGATGTACCAGATAGTTTGTTGCTGCCCTCCTCGGGGAGGCCGGAGGGGGCCGGTCTGCTTCATCGTTTCACCTTTATATAAGAACAAGTAAGCCACGCTGACGGCCATAACGGCTACGGCTCCAGCCTCCGTCCGATGGCGTCGGAGGTAAACTCATGAGCAGGCACCCGGTTCCCGCCGAAAGTCCACTATCATAAGGCCCGAAACCTCTGTTCTGCTTCGGGTTCAGGCACGCCTGCGAATAAGCGAGATGCCTGAGCTGCTGTAACCCATGGCGCGAGCGGCTGCGTAAAGCACCGCCTACCAGACGTGCCGAAGAACATCTCAGCCATGCTCAACGCCATCATAGTGACGCTGGATACAAGAAACGTCCGTTGTTCATGACACGCAGGAAGAACGACCCCGTGAGGCAGCCCACCGTTCAAAGATGAAGTAGTCGTGGTGAAGGCCGCCTCGTTGAGAGTCATGCCCAGACGCTCCATCAACAGCTTCGGCGTGGTTGTGTTCGTGCCCACGTCAATGCCGACACATGGCACATGATGCCGAGGAACGACAGCAGGCAATGACTGGCTGCCAGGTCATGACAGTCTCCTAAACCGACGCTTGCATTGCCAGCTGCTTTCTCCTCCTCCCCGATAGGCGTAACGAGCAGAGGCCGACAATACGCCTACAACGAAGTGACAAGGAAGAGAACCAAAGCCGTCGCTCCCCATAGAATATAGCGAGGACGACGCGATGGCCTTGTATGAACCGCATGAACGAGCGTACTGGCGGGCGGTTTCCGTTCTTTCTTTATTGATGGTTGAAATCAGTGATTAAGCGACGTCTGCATCAGTTGCTAAAGCGTCTGGTCCAGCAGGCTTATGTGTTTATCACGCCGAAACGTCCAAAAGTGCAACAGGAGAGATATTATTGCTCACGACAAGACAGACACGTGTTCTTGAAAACTACGTGTCTGATCAGCATGCCCGTGGGCACGGAGAAGCGAGGAACCAGAAGAAAACCATCGACGGAAAGACATTGGCTACATGGAGTCACTCAGCCCGGGAGGTCGGCTCTTCATAGTTGGAAGCTTAATGCCCACAAGGTCGACAAATCCATTGCGTCAAGAAGCATACGGGCACAAGCTTCATATGAGGGCCCCCCTCCGTCCTCCCCGTGGGGGAGGTGTGTAAAGTTTCCATAAGATATTGTTTCATTGTTGATTGTTAATTGATTATTGCATGGCATGGCGGCGTCAGCTTCGCCCCTCAGGGAGGCGGGAGGCTTGCCTGTAAAACATTCATCTTTTTTTCACTGTGAACGAGCCAGCATTTCCTGTCCCCAATTTGCTTTAGCGGCCCGGAGGGCACATGAAGTCGTCATTACCGACTTTCCGCCGTCCACGAAAGTCTTCGATGCTGGAGCGACAATACCGCTATATGATACACGACAAAGGCGATTATCCACGCCACCACCGTATTGTACACGAACGAGAACGCCGCCCATTTCCATCCTCCGGCCTCCTGCTTTATCGCCACGAGCGATGCGAGGCAGGGGAAATAGAGCAATACGAAAACAAGGAACGACAGGGCGTTGGCCTTGTTGAAATCGGATACGCCGGTTTGGGATTCACCTCGGTCAACCGCTGTGACAGCACCGCCGTATCGCCGTCATCGTCCGTACCGGCATACAGCACGCCGAGCGTACTCACCGTCACCTCTTTGGCGACAGCCCCGTCAGCAGCGCCACGCTGGCTTTCCAATTGAGTCCCAGCGGTTCGACGAGGGGTTCGGTGAACCGTCCTACTCGACCAATATAGGAATCCTCCTGCTGTATCACAGGGTCGTCATGACGCGGAAAATAACTCAGGAACCAGACACAAACGGAGGCCACGAGGATAAGACCGCCCATTTTCCGAAGGTACATGGCTGCCCGCTCCCACATGTGCCGCAGGACGCTCCGCGACGTAGGAACCCGGTAAGGCGGCAATTCCATGACGAAAGGCGTATCATCTCTTCGGAAAAGGAATCTTCGCAGCAATTTCGCCGTAATGACAGCCACTACGATACCCAACAGATAAAGGCAGAACAGCACCGTACCGGCATGGGCCGGGAAGAAGACGCCGGCCAACAGCACAAAGACCGGCAGCCGTGCGCTGCACGACATGAAGGGGTTTATCAGAATGGTAATCAACCGGCTGCTTCTGCTCTCGATGGTACGCGTGGCCATAATGGCCGGTACGTTGCATCCGAAGCCCATGACGAGCGGAATGAACGACTTGCCGTGCAGGCCTATCTTGTGCATTATCTTGTCCATAATGAATGCCGCACGGGCCATATAGCCGGAATCCTCCATGAGGGATATGAACAGATAGAGGATAAGGATATTGGGCAGAAAGACGATAACTCCCCCCACACCGCCTATGATGCCGTCCACGACGAGGTCTTTCAGCGGGCCGTCGGCCATAATCCTCCCCAGCCATGCTCCCAACGCACCGACACCATGCTCTATCCACTCCATCGGGTATGCGCCGAGCACGAATGTCGCCTCGAACATCACCCACATGATGAAGAAAAATATCGGATATCCCCACACCTTATGGGTGACGATGGTATCAATGATATTCGTCGTCTTCTCCTTCTCGTGCGTTCCCGGCGTATAGGTCTCCTTCAGGGCGCCCGCTATGAAACCGTATTTCTCATTGGCGATGGCCGTCTCGATGTCCTCTCCCAGGCTCTTTCTCGATACGTTCCACCTCCCGGTCGCGCAAACCGGCCCACTCGGCATAACCGGCCCGTGACGACAGCAGCCTCTCAACCTCCCGGTCACGTTCCAACATCTTCAGCGCAAGGTAGCGGGTGTGATAGTTCGCCAGCGAGGAGTCTTTCTTCATTCCGGCCGCGAGACGTCCGACACTCTCCTCGATACAGGCCCCGTGATTGATGTGTATATGGTGCGAGAGGGTGTCCTGACCGTTGTCTTCATACAACGCTATCACCGTATCGAACAATTCGTCGATACCTTTGCCCGTCTTTCGAAACGGTCGGCACCATCGGAACGCCGAGCAGTTCGCCGAGCAGCCGGTAATCCAGGCTCCGCCTTGTCGTTCTGCAGTTCGTCGTACATGTTGAGTGCCACGACCATCCGCAGGTTGATATCAATCAATTCCGTAGTAAGGTAAAGGTTGCGTTCGAGGTTCGAAGCCGTAACGACGTTCACCACCACATCCGGCGTATGTTCGAAAAGCTGGCGCCTGACATACACCTCCTCCGGCGTATAGGCCGACAGTGCGTAAGTTCCGGGCAGGTCGTATATATTGAACTCATATCCCTTGTAACGCATGTGCCCCAGTTTGGCGCCTACGGTGACACCGCTGTAATTCCCCACATGTTCGTGACTGCCCGACGCGATATTGAACAGCGAGGTCTTTCCGCTATTGGGGTTGCCCACCAACGCCACGTTTATCCGCTTTCGGGAACGGTCCACTGCCCGCTCCATCGCCTCGGCTGCAGACGTGCCGCGGATACTTTCCGCCTGCAACGCCATATCCCGGGCCTCTTCTTCCGTAATCACCTCTATCATCTGGGCTTCGCTGCGACGCAGCGAAACCTCGTACTCCATCACCTTGTACTTGATAGGGTCTTTCAGCGGAGCGTTTTGCAAAACCTCCACCCGCTTGCCCCGCACGAATCCCATCTCCATGATGCGGCGCCGGAATCCCCCATGGCCGAGCACCTTGAGAATAACGGCGCTCTGCCCTGTCTTCAAGTCGGAAAGACGCATATCGAATCTATTATTTGAGCCCACAAAGGTGGGAAAAAAATAGTCGGACGGACAATAACCAATTTCAGGTACGGCCCGCCATCGAAATCCACATTTCCGGGTATCCGGTCAGCGGCGGCATATGGGTGCGAAGTCGCAGAAGGTACACGGCCTGGTATCCCCGCACTGGCGGAACGGCACCGACGCATCGAACATTTCCGTCAGCAATCCGTCGAGATACGCCTCGAACTCCTCCCGGTAAGGCCCGTAACCGGTAATGCTCCGACCGTCCTTCAGGTTGAGCAGCGGCGAGTAGTCCGGCCGGTTCATCAACCGTACATAATAGAGCGACGGGCAGACATCCGTCCCCTCCATTTCACCTGCTTCCTGCATACGGGTGACCATCATGGAGTAAAGCAGCGTTTGGAGTACCGCCGGGTTCCTCTCGCCGGACTCCTTCCCGAACAGCGCCGCTACACCGGCAAAATCCGTATGGGGCGCTCCCGTTTTGTAGTCCACTATTCGAATGCGTCCGCCTGCTATTCGGTCCACACGGTCGGCAAGCCCGCTGAAGGTCACCGCATGTTTTCCTTTCGGGCCGAACGCGAACGGCGCCGTCAGCCGTTGTTCGAGAGCCGCCACGGTAAAATCCCGCAACCGGCTGTCGAACGGCAGCAGGTTGCCGTTCACGTAACGGATGACGATATCATGCACCAGCAACAGATTGCCTTCGTATTCGCTGCGGTTTGTCTCCCCTCCGTGGAAATAGACTTCGGAAATAGCCCGTTCGACGGTATCGGCGACAGCATCCGACCCTATCAGCTTTCCGATAGTCTGTTCCGGTGCAGGGACGTCTATCAACGGTGTGTAAAAGCAGCTCCATGGTCTTGTGGAGAATGGTGCCGAACATCGGCATATCCACCTCCTCCACCACTTCGTCTTCCGGTTTCAGTCCTGCCACATACCGGAAATAGAACTTCAGCGGACACTCCAGATAGGTATTCAGTGCCGTGGGAGAGAGGGTCTCGCCCCCGCTACCGAGATATCGTTCCAACCGGCGGACCACCGCTTCGTCTTTCGCCACGACAATCGGTTCGGGAACCGCGATACCGACATCAACCCTATCTCCTGTGCCGTACCGTATGGGGGATTCGTATTCCAACTGATAGATATATCGGCTCGGTTCGCCCGTACTGTTCTCGTCGGTGCGGGAGCTGTAAACCATATCCGCCCGCTCGGCCCGCTGCAGAAGCCGGTAGAAATAGTAGGCATATACCCCATCGTGATGCTGAGGAGTGGGCAGTCCGTAACCGAGCCGCAGATTATAGGGGATGGAAAGACGACGAAGCCGCCGGATTGCCGGGAAAGTTGTCGTCGTTCATCGACAGCAGCAGGACATTGCGGAAATCGAGGTTTCGCGTTTCGAGTATCCCCATCACCTGGATGCCCCGAAGCGGTTCGCCTTCGTAAGGTACCCGGAGATTCTGGAGCATGCGCCGGGCGAGCGACGCGAACACCGGCACATCCATCTCCACGCCGCACCCTTCCAGCGAATTGGCGAGCCGGCGCAGCGTATCCGAGATGATGCCGGCGTATTCGTACCGCAGCCGGGCTTCCTCATCCTCCCCGTTCCCGGCAACGGCGGAGAGCACTTCCATCACCCATTCGGCCACCTCACGCCACTCCCCGTGTTCGGTGAAAACGGTCTCCAGCAACGCCCCCTGCCGGAGGTCGGCCGCCTTGACGTAAATATGCGAACGCGCAACGATTTCACTGTTAAGCCGACCGGCCTGCTCCGGTTCGAGCTCCACGACAAAGGGGTGAGACAGAATACCCGTCACATCGGCATGATAAAAAGCCGATGTCCCGCCCTTGCGCCTGGCATGTGTCTGAAGCCGCAGCAGGCGTTCCACGAAACTGTACGCAAGGGTCTGCCGCAGCGGATAGCCCATCGTCACGTTGATTTCGCCCGCTTCCGGAGGAATCGCGTAAAGCAACGGCAGCAACAGGCTCTCGTCGGTCAGAACGATGGCCGTCTCCTTCCCTGCATACCCCTGACGGGCGATGACGTCACGCAGAAAGTCCGCCGCATATTTGCATTGGAGCGCCCCCGACGGGACGGAAACGGCCGTCACCTCCTTCGGCTGCACGAAGTTATCCGTACGGTTCACGAACCCCGCCGCCTGTCCGTAACGGGCGATATTCTCCCCGCACGAAAAGCCCGGCTTCCTGATGCCGGTCCTGCATATAATAGTCGTCGCAGTCCCAAAAGAACCGCGCATCGCATACATTACGCAAATGGTCGAAAAGTACCTTTTCGCACTCCGAGAGCGCATTGAAACCCACGACGGCCACGGGACGGCCATCGTCCGCCGACACCTCGCCGCTCCGCAGCCGCTCCGCAGCCCGGCGGTGCATCATCCCCGTATAAGCGAGCCCCAGCCTCCGCCAGACGCTCCCGGAACTCGTGGTATATCGTCCGCAGACTGCGCCAGATACTCAAGAAATCGCGTTTCTCATCAGAATACCCCTCCTCCGCGCCGAACGCCTCCCAGAAACGGCGCACCACAGCCCGCTGCTGCTCGTTGAAATAGCTGAGGTCGCCGTCCATATCCTTCAGGTCGCGCAGATTGGAGAAGAGCATGTCGGCATCCACCCTGTACTTGTCGATTTGGTCGAAGTCGTTAAGCAGCACCTCTCCCCAAAAATAGAACGAATCGAAGCCCTCCTTGTGATAGCGCGAATAGACTTTGTAAAGCTCCGCCACGGCACGCACCCGTTCCACCGGTGCGTACCCCGCCAGACTGCGCATCACCTCGTCCACCGTGGTGTAACGGGGCTGCCATACGGGCCTCCGGATAAGACGCCCCAGTTCGTCGAGGAAAAAGAGCCTCGAACGGGTATTGGGCAGCAATATCCGGACGGAGGATATATCTTCGCCGAATTCGTCGTAAAGCGAACGGGCCACATTGCCGAGAAAAGTTTCCATAACCGTATTCCGGGAAGAACCCCTGCGGGCGTTCCGGCACGCCAAGTTAGCGCTTTTCCGCCGAAAAATCCAACCGAAGGCCGAGTTCCGGCCATTATTCACTACTTTTATCGTGGCAATAATATATCAGCAATGGGCAACGTCAAAATAGTCAGTGCATCGGCCGGTTCGGGCAAGACCTACAACCTCGCATACGAATACGTGCGGAATGTCGTCGCCGAACCGCCGCTTTACCGCCACATCCTCGCCGTCACGTTCACCAACAAGGCGACGGAAGAGATGAAGCGACGTATCCTGTCGAAAATCAACGACCTCGCCTGCGGCAATGAAGAGGAATACATGCCCATGTTGCAGCGGAAACTCGGCCTCCCGGCAGCCGATATCCGGGCACGGGCGGCCACGGTACGGAGCCTGATACTGCACGACTACGGCCACTTCGCCGTCCTGACCATCGACAAATTCTTCCAGCGCATCATCCGTTCGTTCATCAAAGAGCTGGGCATCGACATCAACTTCAACCTCGAACTTCCGGTGGAAACCCTGCTCGGCAGTGCGGCGGACAGAATGATAGAGGAGATAACATCCGACGATACGCTGCGGGAGTGGATAACCGCTTTCGTGAACGACCGGATAGAGGACGGCCGGAAATGGGACATCCGCGGAGAACTGCTGAACCTCGGCGGAGAACTCTTCAAAAGAGGAGTACAAACGCGGACGCAACGGCTGGGACAAAGGCAAGGAGGCACTCGGCAAAATCGTCGCCGAAGCGACGGCACAGGCCGCACGGGCAAAACATGCCATCATGGCCCCTGCCCGCCGGATACTCGACCTGGCAGCCGAAAACGGCCTCGACATAAGCGACTTCAGCAACGGTCGGATGGGTCCTGCCGGATACGCCGCCAAGATAGCCAGCGGAGAGATAACCCCTTACGGCAAACGGGTGACGGACACCATCGCCAACGGCCGGTGGTGCACGGCCAAATCGCCCAAAAAGACACAGATTGAAGCGATAGCACCGCAGCTCACCGAACTGCTTGCTGAACTTGCCGAGGCTTACGACACCAACATCCGGCTTATCAACAGTGCCTCCCTGCTCAAAGAGAACTACCGCAACTTCGCACTGCTGGGCGACTTGCAGGCCAAGGTCGCCGAAGTGTCGAAAGAGGAGAACATCGTTCACATCTCCGAAATAAACGACATGCTGGCGAGGCTCATCTCCGGCAACGACACGCCGTTCGTCTTCGAGAAAGCGGGCACTTACTACTCGCACTTCATGATAGACGAGTTCCAAGACACTTCCGCCATGCAGTGGGAGAATTTCCTGCCGCTGCTGCGCAACGCCACGGCACAGTCCGAAACCACGCCCGTGATGCTCGTGGGAGATGTGAAGCAGTCCATCTACCGTTGGCGCGGGGGTGACTGGAGTATCCTCGCCCGCAGGGCCGAAGAGGCTTTTGACCACGTAGTCAAAACCTCGCTGCGCGAAAATCACCGCAGCCGCAGCGAAGTGGTACGTTTTATCAACGCAGCCGTATCGGCCTGTGCACGGTCGGAGAACGACCGGATAGATGCACTGCTCGACGATGCACACGCAGCCGGCCGTATCGGGACCGAACTGCGGGACGAGCCTCCGCGGAACCGTGGCCGAAGCCTACGCCGATGCCGTGCAGGTGCCGGACGAGCGCAATACCGGCGGCTACGTGACCGTCACTTATTACGGCACAGAGAGGGAGACGACCGGCCCCCGGTAGTGGAGACAGTGGAACGGCTGCAGGAACGCGGTTACGCAGCGGGGGACATTGCTATTCTCGTGCGGCGCAACTCGGAGGCGACACGCATCGCATCCATGCTGCTCGAACACAAGCGCACCCATCCGGAATCGCCTTACCGATACGACGTCATCACACAGGACGCGCTGGTCATCGGCCGCTCCCCCGTCGTGAATTTCGTCATATCCTGCCTGCGGCTCGCCGGCAATCCGGAGGACTCCATTCACCGGGCCATTTACAACCGTTTCCTCGGCCGCGGATTCGGCGAACGGCTCACCCGAGACGATACGGAGTTTCTCCTCCGGCTGCGGCTGATGCCGCCCGAAGAGGCATTTGAAAACACAGTCATGCGTTACGGGCTCGGCTGCAGTGACGAAGATATCTCCTACCTGCAGGCCCTCCACGAACAGATAATCGTTTTCACGAAATCGAACGTGGCGGACATTCCCCTTTTTCTGTCGTGGTGGACAGAAAAAGGCAGTACCAAATCCATCCCGATGCCCTCCGGGAAACGCCATCACCATCGACACCATCCACCGCTCCAAAGGGCTCGGCTACAAGGCCGTCATCATTCCCCTACTGCAATTGGTCCCTGACGACCAAGACCGGTACCGTCGTGTGGTCGGGGGCGGAAGAGGACTCCCCGCCGGCCGCCGTCGGACAGTTCCCCGTACACTATAAAAAGGCGATGGAAAACTCCCACTTCGCTGCCGACTACTACCGCGAATACGTCATGTCGCATGTGGACAATCTGAACCTCTTCTATGTAGCATTGACACGGGCCCGCGAAGAGGCTCCACATCATGCTGCCCGTTCCGGGACGCACGGAGAGCGAACGCATCGGCACCCTGCTCGACAGCGTCATATCGCGCAGCGGCAGGGGAGGCCCGCCTAGGCGATGCCTGCGGAAAGGTTGTCGAAGGAGAGGAGGGCTTCTCCATCCTGTTCGGAACCCCTTCCGGCCCCTCGAAACGAAACCCGTACAACCGCCCGTACTCCCAGGCACGGGACGACCGACATCTCCGGACGGCTGGCCGTCCGCTTCGATTCGCAGCGCTATGCCGAAGAGGGAGTCGCGGATGACAGGCTGTCGCCGCGTAACTATGGCGTCCTGCTCCACCGATTATTCGAGCAGGCGGACAATACGGACGACATCCGCCGGGGCATCGAAGCGCTGGAGAACAACGGTTCCGTTTCGGCGAAAGAAGTTTCGCAATGCTTCGCTCGTCGCTCGACAAGGCCCTGGAAAACGATACGGTGTTTTTGGTTCAGCGGAGACTGGGAAACGGTTCGCAACGAGAACGACCTCCTCGTTCCCGGCGGCGGAGGCTACCGTCCCGACAGGGTGATGATAAAGAGGGGCGTGCAGTGGTCGTAGACTACAAGTTCGGTCTGAAACGCCAGTCCCGCTACGGACGGCAGGTAACACGTTACATGGAACTCCTCTTGCAGATGGGATACGCCGATGTATCCGGCTACATCTGGTATGTCGGCATCGGCGACATCGAACCGGTACAGCCCGGCTCCGCTATCGGATGATTTTATAGACGACCGCAGTACGGCATATATTATACACCTTAATATAATGCCGTGTAACTCCCTCGTCATCCGTCACCGGGGAAGTCTGAAATGGGCGACCGACCGGTCGTTGCGCCCCTGTCCTCCGTAACGCAGGTCGTCCGTAGAGAGAATGATTCGGTAACGCCCCGCCTCCGGCACAGGCACCATATAATCGGGAATGCTCAGCGAAGGGTGCAATTGAATACAAACAGGACGCATCCATGGCTGAAAACCATCGTCTTCGCTGCCGTATCCATCAAGTGATTATACGCATATCCGCTGCGCATGATGCCGTTGCGTTCCACCATATCGAGCATGTCGCGGTCGAAAAGGCCGAGTTGCGCATAGCGCAGACCGGCATCGTCGGCGAGCGACCACTGTCGCCGGGCATACCTGTAACTCCATCCGTTCCCCTCGCGCGGAAAATCTATCCACCCGGATGGCCGAACTCGTTTCCCATGAAATTGAGATAAGCCTGTCCACCCAGCGCAATCGTCACCAGGCGTATCATCTTATGAAGCGCAATTCCCCGTTCCACGACGATATTCCTGATGCCACACGCCATACCGGTATACATCTCCTTGTCCATCAAACGGAAAGCAATGGTCTGGTCTCCTACCATCGCCTGGTCGTGCGATTCGGCATACGCCACCGTCCGGACTGCAGGCAGCCGGTCGGTCAGAATGTTCCAGATATCCCAGATATTCCAATCCTCGTCCGGCACATCCTTCAGCATCCGTATCCAGAAATCGGGAACCGCCATGCCAAGCCGGTAATCGAACCCCACCCCGCCGTCGCCGACCGGAATGCACATCCCCGGCATACCGCTCACATCCTCGGCTATCGTCACCGCCGACGGCCGCACCTCGTGGACGAGCGTATTGGCCAGAGTCAGATAAGTCAGGGCCGCACGGTTCACGTCGGGCCCGAAATATTTCCCGCGGCTGTCGAACTCCGTATAACCGTGATGGCGGTATATCATCGAAGTAACGCCGTCAAAACGGAAACCGTCGAAACGAAATTCGTCCAGCCAGTATTTGATGTTCGACAGCAAAAAATGCCTGACCTGCGGCTTGCCGTAATCGAACAGCTTGGAGTCCCAATAAGGTTGATATCCCTCCTCGCCGGACGGCGAGTATTGGCAGTCGGTACCGTCGAGCCCGTTCAGCCCCTCGTTCAGATTCTTGACGTAATGCGCATGTACCAAATCCATGACCACGGCCAGGTCGAGCGCATGGGCGCTTCGGATGAGAGCCTTGAGTTCCTCCGGCGTTCCGAAACGCGACGAAGGGGCGAAAAAACTCGATACGTGGTAACCGAAACTGCCGTAATAGGGATGTTCGGCCACTCCCATCAGCTGCACTGTATTGTATCCCGCCCTCTTGATGCGCGGCAACACGTCGCGGGCAAATTCGGCATAACTGCCGACCCGCTCCTGCTCAACCGCCATGCCTACATGGCTTTCGTAAATGTAAAGCGTAGGAAGATTGCCGATATCGAAACAGTCGCCCGTCCAATCGAACGGCTCCGGATTCCAGAACTGCGCCGTGAAATTCTTCGTCGCGTCGTCCTGCACCACGCGACGCGCATAGCGGGAATACGCTCGTGCCAGCCGTTTTCGCCGTGCACGAGTATCTTGTACAGGGAGCCATGTTTCAGACCCCTGCCCCAATCGCCGTCATAAAGGAAAATACTCACACACCGTCGGCTCCCCTGGCCAGCGGCAGGCTGCGCCGCTCCCAACCGTTGAAGTCACCGAACAGGAACACCTCCCATGCCCCCGGCAGCCACTCGCGGAACCACCATCCGTGCGCCTCCTCGTCGCGCTGGAAACCGAAATACAGGTATCCATCGGCATAGTCGGCGATACTTTCCGACGCCTCTTCTATCTCCTTCAGGGCATCAGGTACGCTTCCGGCGATATTCCAATTCGCCTTCGACCGGTTCCAGCCACGGGTCGTCCTTTACTATCTTCAGTCTTTCCGCCATCTTTCGCGCACGCCGCATGAATCGGGCCATACGGCAAATAAAGTTAGGCTTTTTCCCTGTAATACGGGCGTTTTAACCTTTATTTTTAATATATTTGTCATCGCTTGACCAGAAAAGGAATAAAGGAAAATTCATTTACCATAATTAACTAATTCTAAATTAAAATCTTATGTTTAAAGGACATCCCAAAGGCTTGTACGCTTTGGCTTTGGCCAACACGGGCGAGCGTTTCGGCTACTACACGATGCTCGCCATTTTGTGTTGTTCCTTCAGGCAAAGTTCGGCTTCACGGCGGCTCAGGCAGGCCAGTTCTACGGCTTCTTCCTGGCCGGTGTCTATTTCATGCCGCTCATCGGCGGTATCCTCGCCGATAAGTTCGGTTACGGCAAGATGGTCACGCTCGGTATCGTGGTCATGTTCCTCGGCTACCTGCTCATGGCCGTCCCCGCATCGGGTTCCGTCGCCATGGTCTCGCTCATCGGAGCCCCTCGTGCTGATATGCGTCGGCACGGGCCTTTTTCAAGGGCAACCTGCAGGTAATGGTAGGTAACCTCTACGATGACCCGCGGTACAGCGCCAAACGCGACAGCGCGTTCAGTATCTTCTACATGGCCATCAACATCGGCGCCATGTACGCTCCCTCGGCGGCTACGGCCATCGCCAACTGGCAGCTGAAGAAAAACGGTTTCTTCTACGACGCCAACATACCCTCGCTAGCCAACGAATTCCTCAAGAATCCGGATACCGGAGGCGACGTGGCCTCCAAAGCTGAGACCCTCGCCGGCGCTCAGGGATGGACGGGCAGCATCGCCGATTTCGCAAGTTCCTACATCGACGCTCTGGCCGGTTCATACCACATGGGATTCGCGGTAGCCTGCTTCTCGCTCGTGGTTTCCATGGCCATCTACCTCGGTTTCAAGAAGACCTTCAAACATGCCGACGTAACCTCCAAGCAGCAGGCAGCACAGGCCGCCGCCCATGGAGAAAAAGGTTGTGGAGCCTGACCAAAGAACAGACCAAACAGCGTATCACTGCCCTCGTGCTCGTATTTGTGGTCGTTATCTTCTTCTGGATGTCTTTCCATCAGAACGGTCTTACACTCACCTGGTTCGCACGTGACTACACCGCCAATTCAGCCGAAGGTCTCACCCGGATAGGATTCAGCCTTCCCATGATGACCTGCATCGTCATCGCCATGTACAGTCTGTTCAGCATCTTCCAGTCCACCACGAAAAAGGCGAAATCCATCTCGGCCGGTATCTTCGCCCTAATGATTGTACTGTGCATCATCCTTTACATGAACCTCAATCCCAGTACACATATCGAGCCGCAGGCTCTTCCAGCAGTTCAACCCTTCTTCGTAGTACTGCTGACGCCCATCTCGGTAGCGCTCTTCGGAGCCCTCGCCAAGAAAGGCAAGGAACCTTCGACTCCGAAGAAAATCGGTATGGGTATGTTGATTGCGGCCTGCGGATTCCTCGTCATGGCACTTCGCTTCGCGCGGCCTGGCCAATCCTACGCAAATCAACGGTACGAGCGACATTCTCGTATCGCCCAACTGGCTTATCTCCACATACCTCGTGCTGACGTTCGGCGAGCTGCTCCTCAGCCCGATGGGTATCTCGTTCGTATCGAAGGTGGCACCGCCCAAATACAAGGGTATGATGATGGGCTTCTGGTTCGCTGCTACGGCCGTCGGCAACTACCTGACCAGCGTCATCGCCAACATCTGGGAAAGCGGAATGCAGCTCTGGATGATTTGGGGCGTACTCATCGTGGTATGCGTCATCTCCGCCATCTTCATCTTCTCTATTCTTAAACGACTCGAAAAGGCTACCGCAGACTGCTAAGCCTTCGCCGTCACCATATCGAAAGGTCTCCGGATTCGGAGACCTTTTTATTTGCCGCGGCCCGAAAATTCGTTATTTTTGAAGAATCAAAACACGGATTACAACCAACGGAGGAGGAAGATGCTAAGACTGACGTTTCTCGGCACGGGTACGTCGCAGGGAGTGCCCATGATTGGATGCAACTGCGAAGTGTGCCGCTCGCACGACAGCCGCGACAAACGGCTGCGTTCATCGGTCATGATAGAACGTTTCGATTCGGCACCCGAAAAGCGACCGGCCGACAAACTGCCGCAGCAACCGGCCCATGCCATGTACCCCCGTCCTGTCGGCGCAGATGCCCGTATCGTCATCGACGCCGGCCCCGACTTCCGCTGCCAGATGCTGCGCGAAGGAGTAAAGACACTGGACGCCATCCTGCTGACCCACGAACATAAGGACCACATCGCGGGCATAGACGACATCCGCGCCTTCAACTATTTCGAAGGGCGCGCGGTACCGATATACGCCACCGAACGGGTAGGCAGAGCAGTCCGCAAGGATTTCGACTACGCATTCGCCGAGAACCGCTACCCCGGCGCTCCGGAAATAGACCTGCGGACGATACGGCAAAACGAGCCTTTCGATGTAGCAGGATTTCACGTGATACCGATAAGCGGACGTCACTACCTGCTCCCCGTGACGGGCTACCGCATCGGGGCACTGGCCTACCTGACCGATTTCAACGGTATAGACGACAGGCAGGCTCGACAAACTGCGGGGTGTGGACGTATTGGTCATCAATGCGCTGCGCTACGAAAACACATTTCCCACTTCACGGTGGACGAAGCGGTGGAGATAAGCCGCCGGGTACACGCCCGCCGTACCTACCTCACGCACATGTCGCACCAAATCGGACTCTATGCAGACAAGAAAGATACGCTTCCCGCAGGCGTAGAATTCGCCTGGGACGGCCTGCGTATAGAGATTGAATAATATCCGCACGATGGGTAAAATATTGCTTGTAACACCTCCTTTCCTGCAGCCCAATTCGCCCCTATCCGGCAACGGCTTATCTGAAAAGTTATCTCGCCCGGCACGGACACCGTGCCGAACAGTACGACCTTTCGGTAGAACTGCTTGGAGAAATATTCTCGAAGACATTTCTGGAAAGGGTATTCACGGCCTACGCGGAACACAAATCAGCCCGGGAGAGGAGGCGCTCGGCGATGCGGCCGATGCTAATCTCGAACGTATCTATGCACTGCGCAGCCAATATACCGCTACGATAGAGAGTGTCATGGCCTTTCTCCGGGGGGAGGAGCCGACGCTCGCCACCGCTGTCTGCCGGGGCGACTTCCTGCCGCAGGCGGGGCGTTTCGAAACCATGTCCCCGCCGGAAGAGGAGTTCGGCTGGATGGGAATACAGGATTGCGCGAAATATATCTGCACGCTCTATCTGCAGGACATCAGCGATTTCATCCGGGCTACCGTCACACCGGCTTTCGAAATAGTCCGGTATGCCGAACACCTGTCGCTGTCGCTTGCCGAATTCTCCACCCTTGAAGCGGAACTCCTCCGCCCCATGAACATCATCGAGGAGCGGATGACGGAACTCCTGTTCGCTGCCATAGCAGAGCACCGTCCCGATTTCGTCGCTTTCACCGTCCCCTTTCCGGGCAACCTGCTCGCCGCCCTGCGCTGCGGGCAGCAGATAAAACTCCGTTATCCGGATATACGGGTCATCATGGGCGGCGGATACCCCACGACGGAACTGCGGCTGATGAGCGACCGCTCCATATTTTCCTACGTGGATTACATCGTGCTCGACGACGGCGAGACGACACTCACCCACATTCTGGAAGAAAAGGAACCCGCCGGAGCCATCACGGCGGAGGGATATCATACAGGGGCGGAACAGATAAGCCACCGGGAACGGGGATGTCCCGACTTCAGCGGACTGCCCTTGTCGAAATACTTCTCGCTCTGCGAGGTGACCAACCCGATGCACCGCCTCTGGAGCGACGGACGGTGGAACAAGATGATGCTCGCCCACGGATGTTACTGGGCCAAATGCGCCTTCTGCGATACGTCGCTCGACTACATAGGCCGGTACGACGCCGTAACGGCTGCCGAACTGGCGGATTGGATGGACACGGTAGCGGCCCAAACCGGTTCCCGCGGCTTCCATTTCGTAGACGAAGCCGCACCGCCGAGGCTGTTGCGCGACCTGTCGCTGGAACTGCTTCGGCGCGGCCGCCGCTACACATGGTGGACGAACATCCGTTTCGAGCGGGCCTTTACGGGCGACCTGTGCCGACTGATGGCCGCCGCCGGCTGCATTGCCGTATCGGGCGGGCTGGAGGTAGCCTCCGACCGGCTGCTCGAAATGATAAGGAAAGGCATCACCATCGAACAGGCCACCATCGCCATGCGCAACTTCTACGAAGCAGGGATTATGGTACACGCCTACCTCATGTACGGACTCCCGACGCAGACGCTCCAGGAGACGGTAGATGCCCTCGAAGTGGTACGGCAGCTCTTTCGTGCCGAACTGGTCGGCTCCGCTTTCTGGCATCGGTACGCCATGACCGTCCACAGCCCGTCGGGACAGAACCCGGAACGCTTCGGCGTCAGGCGCAAAGGCTCCGTTCCGAATCCTTTCGCCAACAACGAGGTCTTCTTCTCCGACAACCGCGGCTACGACATCGGCATGGTCGGCGACGCACTGCGACTGTCGCTGGCCAATTACATGGCGGGCAACGGCCTCGACCGTCCCGTTCACAAATGGTTCGCGGCGAAAGTTCCGCACACCACCGTCGAAGAGTCGCTGATAGCCGGTCACCTGATAAAGCCGGATGCGAGCCGGATTTTCGACGAACAGGCCCGCCTGGTATGGATAGGCGGAAGCATGGAACGTATCGAGGAGGGCATACGCGTGCGCAGCAACAGCGAAGAGAAGACGCTCCGGTTCAGCAGTGCTGAGGCCGATTTCCTGCTTCATGTGGCCGGAATATGCGGCACGGCGGAGCCTCCCGTTTTCCTCGGCCGGATAAAAGTTAGCTTTATGCGGAGTACTCCCCGAGCCCTTCGCCATCCTCTACCACTCGAAAAAATGGGACATTCTGCGGAGCTACGGCCTGCTACAGGTCTGACCGCATGACGGCCGACGGCACATATTATCAAAAACCATCAAAACGACCATACAGCTATGTCCGAAAAGGAATTTTTCAAAGGCAAGACCGTAGTGATAACAGGAGCATCGTCGGGTATCGGCCGGGCGCTCGCCTATGAATTCGCCGCAAACGGCGCCAACGTCGTCATAGGGGCGCGGCACGACACGAAACTGGCCGAAATCGCCGGCGACCTGACGAACCGGGGGGCCGCAGTGGCCTGGTGTGCCGCCGATGTCACCCGCGAGGAGGATTGCCGCCGCCTGGTAGAAACGGCCGTCGCACGCTTCGGAGGTATCGACATCCTGGTATGCAACGCCGGCATCTCCATGCGGGCGCTCTTCGACAATGTGCAACTCGATGTGCTCCGCCGATTGATGGATGTCAATTTCTGGGGAACGGTCTACTGTACCAAATACGCCCTGCCCTACCTGCAGGCGGCCCGGGGAACGGTCGTCGGAGTATCTTCCGTGGCCGGACTGCACGGGCTGCCGGGACGTACCGGCTATTCGGCCTCCAAATACGCCATGACCGGATTCCTCGATACCGTGCGGATAGAGAACCGCCGCAAAGGGGTACACGTCATGGTGGCCTGCCCCGGATTCACGGCGACCAACGTGCGCTTCTCCGCCCTGACTGCCGACGGCACGGAACAGGGAGCCACACCGCGCAAAGAGGAGAAGATGATGACCGCCGAGGAAGTGGCGCACCGCATCGCCAAAGGAATCATGCGCCGCAAACGGCTCCTGCTGATGGAATTCGAAGGGCGTGCGACACACTTCATCAAAAAGTTTTCGCCTCGCTTTCTCGACACGATGTTCTATAAGGTAATGGCCCGCGAGCCCGACTCGCCGTTCAAATAGGCGTTCTCCAATTAGTTATTGTTTCCGAACCGGAAATACCCTATCTTGCTTGCCGAAACCCTTTAAAAGCGGTCTTGATATGAGACATTTCCTTTCGGAACTTTGCATTCTGTTTCTCTGCACAGGCATCGCTGCAGGATGCGGTTCAGGCAACGGGCGGAACGATACCGCCCTTCCGACAGCATGCAGCGGATTCAATGGCACGAAAGTCGATACACAGGCCGTCCGCAATCTGGATGTCCTGTGCCGGGTATGGGGCTATGCCAAATACCACCACCCTGCTTTCTACGGCAATTGGGGCAGCTCGATGTCGACGCCGAGCTTCTGCGTCTCCTGCCGACTATCTGCAATGCAGACAAACGGAACGGAACCGGCTGCTCGCCGAATGGATACACAGCCTTGGGAGAGTTCACGGAGGCCCCCGAACGTTATGAATCGTACTGCGGCGAAGGATTCAGGCACGAAGCCTGCCACAACGTGGACGGCCGATACGGCAGAGTTGGGCAGCGAATTGTCCGACCTGCTATGCCGCCTCCGGTTCGCCGACCGGCGCGGGTTCAATCGCTATGTCAAACCGCGACAGCCCGGAAGCTCCAGTCCGGACTTCTCCCGGGAGAACGGTTATCCGAACCTGACTTCGCCCGATACGGGTTACAGGTTGCTGGCACTTTTCCGCTATTGGAACGTCATCGAATACTTCTACCCCAACCGACACCTGACAGACAAGCAGTGGGACGAGGTACTGCCGGAATATATCCGCCGCTTCACGGAGTGCGGCCCCGAAAGTTACCACGCACAATTGGCGATGCTGATAACCGAGCTCCACGATTCGCATGCCATGCTCTACCCAGCCTTCCTCCCTGCCGAAAGTTTTCATTCAGGTCAATGCGCAGTTTATCGGAGACCGGCTGATGGTCGTCCCCTCGCAGCCTGCGGATATACATACGCCTATTCCGGATGATATTCCGGCATGGCCTCCCCTGCGATTCGGCGACGAGATTCTTTCAGTAAACGGCAAAAGCATCGACAGCATCCGCAGCGATATCCGGAAATACGTGAGCTGCTCCAACGAAACAGCCGTAGGTTTTCGAACAACAGTCTATGCCTTTACTTCGACCGACGCTGATGAGTACGTCGTCGAATACCGGCGCGGCAACGCCACAGATACTGTACGGATAGCGACCCGTACAGACCGCAACGCAAGAGAATTCATCGATTTTCCCAAATATGCCGTTTCCGAAGAGGGCTGTATGCTCATCAACGACCGGATAGGATACATCGACGCCGCACAGTTCTCCAATGAGCAAGGCAGACGCATCATGAATGTACTGAAGAATACCGAAGCCATCATCATCCCGCTGCCCGGCGGTTACGATAAGACTATTACTCATCGCCCTATCAGGCAACACCATCAGTCAGGCGGAATATACCGCCATAACCGTACAGGCCCCCGGCCTAACGGCGGTTCGACGACGCAACGAAATCCTGCCGGGGTACGCATATCGACCACTGGGCGAGGAACCCATCGACCCTGGGCGGAACCCACCCCCGAAGGTCTCCTCGCCGGACGGGACGAAGTTCTCGAAGCTGCCATCCGCATCGCAGAATCCATGCAGTAAAAATACGGCCCGCCGGGCGGAACCACGAAATTCCGTCCGACACATTTCGTCCCCTTCTCCACACTCTATCTTTCCACGCCCATCAATAATCACGGGAACATCTTTACGATGTTCCCGTTTTAACGATTATCCGAAACGAGAACCCGGCCGGTCGGTCAATGGAAAAGTTTCACTGTCCCATCTCCCTGAATATGGATGCAGATATCTGTCCCGACCTGCAGACGTTCCATCCTTCATCAAACGAGACGGAAACTTCTCAATCACAGCACGTCATGACGCTTCCTTTTCCTGCTCCTGCTGCTTTCCATCCCCGTCCAAAACGATTTCGGGCGCAACCGTCTTTGGTTGCGCCCGAAATTATCCTTACACGCAAGGGAACTACTGTTTGTTGTTCTTCTTGTCGTAGTGTTTCTGGTAACGGCTCATGAACTTGTCCACACGGCCGGCCGTATCCACGAGCTTTCATCTTACCCGTATAGAACGGATGAGAGGTATTGAAATTTCCATCTTGTACACGGGATAGGTTTCGCCGTCTATCTCGATGGTCTCCTTCGTATTCACCGCCGAACGGGTAATGAATACATGGTCGTTGGACATATCCTTGAATGCCACCAACCGGTAATTCTTGGGATGTATATCTTTTTTCATTTTCCTCGTGTTGTCTAACTGTTACTCTTCCTGTGCAGCTACTACGGAGAAGTGAAGCGTCGCTTTCACATCCCTGTGGAGAGTCTTGACCGTCGCTTCATACTGTCCCACCTGTTTGACGGGTTCTACGGAAATGTTCTTGCGGTCTACTTCCACACTCTGAGCGGCCATCGCTTCGGCCAGGTCTGCGGAGGTCACGGAGCCGAAGATACGCCCCTCCTCCGCCTTGGCGGTGATAACAAGCGCAAGGCCCTCTATCTTCGCTGCGAGCGCCTGTGCGTCGGCAAGTATCTTAGCGTCTTTATGGGCACGCTGTTTCAGGTTCTCGGCCAACACCTTCTTCGCCGATTCGGTAGCTACGGTCGCCAGGCCGCGCGGAAGGAGATAGTTGTTGGCGTAACCAGGCTTTACCGAAACGATGTCGTTGGCATAGCCCAAATTCTCTACGTCTTTTTTCAGAATTACTTCCATGGTCGTCTCTCCTCCTCTTATTATTTCATCAAATCGGTTACGAATGGCAGGATGGCAGGTGACGGGCACGCTTGACGGCCTGGGCCACTTTCTTCTGGAACTTCTGCGAAGTACCGGTCAGACGGCAGGGGCAGAATCTTACCCTGCTCGTTCAGAAACTTCTTGAGAAATTCCGGGTCCTTGTAATCGACATATTTGATACCTGCCTTCTTGAAACGGCAATATTTTTTCTTCCGTACATCTACCGTAACGGGATTGAGATACCTTATCTCCGACTGTTGTGCGTTAGGTGCTGCCATGGTCTATTCCTCCTCTTTCTTTTCGACTGTTTTACCGGCGAGTTTGTTCCTGCGTTTTTCCGAGTATTCCACCGCATACTTGTCCTGACGGAAAGTAAGGAAGCGGATGATACGCTCGTCGCGGCGGTACTGCGTTTCGAGAGCCTCTACGATGGGACCTTCACCCGTAAATTCGAAGAGGAAATAGTATCCGGTGGTCTTCTTCTGAATAGGATACGCGAGTTTTTTTCAAGCCCCACGCCTCTTCATTCACGATTTGACCCCCGTTTTCGGTGATAACACCGCGGAATTTGCCTGCGAGGCTCTTCGAGCCATGCTGGTCCGAAAGGACCGGAGTGGCAATGAAAACGGATTCGTAATTGTTCATAAAATGTGTTGTTTACATTAAGTATATGCAAAATGCGGGTGCAAATATAGGCATTCCATTCCGAAATACAAATACTTGCGGCTGAAAAAATCGCACGGCCCCCTCCCGTCGGGCTGCTTCAGAACCGGTACCCGAACTTGAAGGTCAGGTTATGCGAATAGAGCCTGTAGGGATAGAGATACCGCCACATATATTGATATCTCAGACCGAGATAGATGCGGTCGGCATTCCGGAGCCGGAAAGAGAGCCCCATACCGGGATTGACAAAAGCGAAAAACGGCATGCCGCTCCACGGACTGTACATTCCCCCGATGTCGAACGAAAGGTACGGTGCCACCTTTCCCGCAGGCAGTTCGGCTTCCAGCCGGGCGAAAAAAGTCGGTACCGGGAAGCAAATCGCCGACGGGCGTATTCAGTCGAATCCGAGCCCGACCGTAAAGACTTCCGACAAATGGTAGCCGATTGCATACGACCAGCAGCCCACCCTCAAGAAAAAGGCTGGTCGTAGCCTCCACACCCCAACTATACCTTTTCGTACGCTCCTCGTTCACCATCAGCTAATAAGGACGTATCTGCCCCGACAACGGGAACAATGCGCACACGAACAGGACTGCGAGCAACAATCTCTTCATAATCCATCAGCCGTTAGAGGTAATACGTTCATACACTTCCAGCCACATATAACAACTTATATAAAACAGGATGGTGCGGGGCGACAAATGTCGCCCCGCACCATCCATTCCTTTCCGTCGGGTGAGCTACCGGTCCGCGCCGAGCAGGCTCCTTCAGATACTGCCCCGTATAGCTGCCCTCGGTACGGGCAACATCCTCCGGCGTACCGGACGCTATCACCCGACCGCCCCCGGCTCCCCCTTCGGGACCGATGTCGATGATGTGGTCCGCCGTCTTCACCACATCGAGATTATGCTCTATCACGATGACCGTATTGCCCCGTTCCACCAGTTTGTTGATAACCTCCAGCAACTGACGCACGTCTTCGAAATGCAGCCCCGTCGTGGGTTCGTCAAGGATATAAAGGGTACGCCCCGTATCGCGTTTGGCCAGTTCGCTCGCCAGCTTGATACGCTGGCTCTCGCCGCCCGAGAGCGTCGTACAGGGCTGTCCCAGCTTGAGATAGCCGAGTCCCACCTCTTGAATCGCACGCAGTTTCGTATAGATACCGGGAATATGCTCAAAAATTCGACGGCCATGTTCACGGTCATGTCGAGCACGTCATTGATGCTTTTCCCCTTGTATTTCACCTCGAGCGTCTCCCGGTTGTAACGTTTCCCGCCGCACGCCTTGCACGTCACGTAAACATCGGGCAGGAAGTTCATTTCAATCGTCTGTACTCCGGCTCCCTTGCACTCTTCGCAGCGTCCCCCTTCACATTGAAGGAGAAACGTCCCGCCTTGAAACCGCGTGCCTGCGCATCGGGAGTGGCCTCGAAGAGTTTGCGTATATCACCGAAAACATTGGAGTAGGTGGCCGGATTGCTCCGCGGGGTACGTCCTATCGGGGATTGGTCCACGACGACCAACTTGTCGATATGCTCCAGCCCCTCGATGGAGTCGTATTCGAGCGGCTGGTCGAACGAACGGTAGAGCCGACGGCTGATGGCCGGACGCAGCGTATCGTTCACGATGGTGGACTTGCCGCTGCCGCTGACACCCGTCACGCATATCAGTTCGCCGAGCGGGAACTCGACCGTAACGTTTTCAGGTTGTTGCCCCGCGCCCCTCTCAGTACGATACGGTTCCCGTTGCCTGCGCGTCTTCTGGAGGGCACTTCGATGCGGCATTCACCGTTCAGGTACCGGGCGGTGATGCTGTCGGACTTCATAATCTCCTCCGGAGTACCCTGCGCCACGATATAGCCGCCTTTCCGCCCGGCAAGCGGCCCGACGTCGATGATATGGTCGGCACTGCGTATCATCTCCTCGTCGTGCTCCACTACGATGACCGAATTGCCAGCGTCCCGGGCTCCTGAAGGCTTCGGATGAGTTTGCGGTTGTCCCGCTGATGGAGCCCGATGCTCGGCTCATCGAGAATGTAGAGCACGTTGACGAGCTTCGAACCGATCTGCGTGGCGAGCCGGATACGCTGGCTCTCGCCGCCCGACAGCGAGCGCGACGAACGCGCGAGGGAAAGGTACCCCAATCCCACGTCGATAAGGAAACCGAGCCGCTCGCGTATCTCCTTGAGTATCTCGCGGGCAATGGTCAGCTCCCGTTCGGTCAGCTGCGCAGGCACATCGTCCACCCAGCGCGCGAACTCCTCGATACTCATGGCCGACACTTCGGCAATATTCCTGCCCGCGATACGGAAATGCAGCGCTTCGTCTTTCAGACGTGTTCCGCCGCACACTTCGCACGGACGGCGGACAATGAACTGTCCGGCCCATTTGTTACCCCTGCCGCCGGCCGCATCGTCATCGAGCCGGGAGATGTATTCACCGATACCCTCCCAGCCCACCATACGCGTCCCGCCGTAAGAGGCGAACTCCTGCATATTGATTTTCAACGGTTCCGAGTCGCCGTTCAGGATGGCATTGATACCCTCTTCCGATATGTTCCGTATGGGTTCCGCCAGCGTGAAACCGTAACGGTGCCCCAATGCGGTAAGAATGGCGAACAGCATGTTGTTGGCATACCTGCCGAACGGTTCGATGCCTCCGGCCTTGATGGACTTGCGGGGGTCGGGAATCACTTTTTCCCGGTCGAATACCGCCACCTCGCCCAGGCCGCCGCAATGCGGACAAGCCCCCTGCGGCGAATTGAAGGAGAAGGTGTGCGGTGCAGGGTCGTTGAACGCCACTCCGCTGGTCGGACACATGAGATGACGGCTGTAATAACGCGACGTGTCCCGCTCGTAATCGTACAAGGATATCGTCCCCTTCCCCTGACGCATCGCCTCCTGCAGGCTCTTCATCAGACGCTCCCGCACTCCGTCGTTCACCACAAGACGGTCTACGACGAGGTCTATGTTATGCACCTTGTAACGGTCGAGATGCATGCCGGGCGTGATTTCCCGTATCTCTCCGTCCACACGGGCATAAATGTACCCTTTTTTGGCAAAAAGCTTCGAACAGTTCCCGGTAATGCCCCTTGCGGCCGGCCACGACCGGAGCCAGCAGCGCCACTTTCCGGCCGGGTAACCGTCCATAATCAGGTCGGCTATCTGCGCGTCGGTGTAGTGCACCATCTCCTCGCCCGTCACGGGCGAATAGGCGTGCAGCCCGTGCATAGAGCAGACGCAGAAAGTCGTT
>VOFD01002707.1_pt1 | contig 27823 bp, 19 predicted proteins | sample 5384101 | NCBI WGS metagenome assembly VOFD01 (sample SAMN12384723, study PRJNA508395) | human gut metagenome | isolation source: healthy gut C | host: Homo sapiens
CCAAAGCTCCTATTCCTTCGTGGACGGGCGCAACCTCATCGTCTGCCCCACCAGCCACAACCACGTCCTGATGCTGCGGGCCACGGACGAGAGCGGCAACGCCGCTGCCCGTTTTCCAGAAGGTGCTGGACATCAACATCAAGGAGGCTGCCGAGCGGGTGCTGGGCCGCAGTCTTGAGCAGAATCTGCTCTCCATCGTCTTTGACTACGACGGCAACCTCTGGTTCGTCACCGGCGGCTTCCGCATCTACCCCAGCCGCGGCCAGCAGGGCGCGATGGGCTATATCTCCCGCGCAGCCATCGACACCATCCTTGCAGGCGGCACCGCCGACCTCAGCCGCGAGGTGCACGTCTACGCCCCCGCCCCCGGCGAGGGTGCCGAAAACGGCATCGCCTCCTGCCGGGAGGGCGCAGTTATCCTGACGAACCTTGCCTGCTACCTGCTGCGTGCCAACGGCGGCGTTGAAGTCGTCTGGCGCACCCCCTACGACAGCGTGGGCGCAAAAGACAGCCGCGAAGGCGCTGCCACCACCGGCGGCGGTCTGGCATGGGGCGGCGGCTGCTCGCCCTCTCTGAGCCGGGAGCTGGTCTTTCTTTACCGACAACCTCGAGACCGTCAGCCTGATGGCCGTGGACATCCGCACCGGCGAAGTCGCCGCCAGCCACCCGTCATCGACGAGCTGCCCGCCAACATGCCGGTGTCGGTCGAAAACTCGGCCATCGTCTACGACCACGGCGACGGCAGAGTCAGCACCATCGTCTGCAACTGGTTCGGCGCAGGCAGCCCCAACCTCGCAAAGCCCGACAGTGACTCTTCCATCCAGAGCTACGAGAACATCTACGACCGCAACTGGCTGCTCAAGGGCAACTGCATGATCATGCCCGGCGTCGAACGGGTGGACACCATCCGCACCGCCGACGGCTGGACCATGAAGAGCGTCTGGTGCCGCAGCGACCTCAGCGACACTTCCATGATGAAGCTCTCCACCGCCACCGGCTACATCTACGGCTTCGTGCAGGACGTGGACAGCGGCATGTGGCAGTACATCGTGCTGGACTTCGACACCGGAAAGACCGTCCTCACCGTGGACGTCGCCTCCCTCTACGGCTACAACAACATGGCCATCGGCATGTACGCGGGCCGTGACGGCAACAAGCTCTACTGCCCCACCGGCTACAAAGAGCTGCTCCGCCTGCAGGACCGCTTCGTCTTCCTGCCCGAGATGCCCTACCGGAAGGTCGATCTGGACAAGACCTCCCGCCGGGTGCTTTCTGCCGACGCTTTCCATGCCGCAGGCGGCACAGGCACCCCCGCAAGCTGGCTGCACACCGTCACCCTCGACAATCTCCATCCCCAGACCACCGTTGCCTTCCGCATCAACGGCCTGACCGGAAACCCCGCCGACTACAAACTCTTTGCCCTCGGCACCGACGGTCTTTACCACGAGGTGTCCGGCTGGCGCTTCGACGATGCCCCGGCCCGTTTCAGCGCGAAGAAGGTCTACACCGTCTGCGTCCCCGCACAGGACGGCGGCAGCTTCGACCTCTCCTCCGACGCCAAGGAAGTCACCCTTTCCATCGTTCTGGCCCGCTGAATCTGCAAAAAGGAGGCTCCTGCCATGAAAATGACCCGACGCGATTTTCTCAGGCTCTCTTCCGCCGCTGCCGCCGCCTGCGGCGTCACCCTTCTGCCGGCCCAGAAAGCCGATGCGGCTTCTGAGATCCAGACCCTGCTGGAAGAAGCGTACCTCTACACCTTCCCGCTGGTGCTCGTGGACGCCACCAAGACCGTCTCCACCAACGCGAAGACCCCCTCCGCCAACCGCGCCCCCGTCAACCAGTTCATCCACGCCCGGAAGCTGCTGGACGCTTCCAGCCGCACCGTCGTCAGCCCCAATGTGGACACCATCTACACGCAGGCATGGCTGGACGTCAGCGCCGAGCCGCAAATTTACGTCGTGCCGGAGACCGACCGCTTCTTTAACGTGCAGGTGCTGGACGCATGGACGAACACCGCCGCCGTGCTGGAAGCGCCCGGGGCCTACGCCATCGCCTATTCCGGCTGGGAGGGCACCCTGCCCGAGGGCGTCCGGCGCATCGACGTCCCCACCCGGACGGTCTGGACCATCGCCCGCATCATGCTCTCGGGGCCGGACGACCTGCCGAACGTGGCGGCGCTCCAGAGCCGGATGCAGCTGATGCCCCTCTCGGCCTACCCCGCCGGGCCGGACGCCGCGCCGGAGGGCAGTTATTCCCCGGAAAACGATTTCGTCCCGGTGGAAAAAGTCCTCGCCATGACGCCGCAGGAGTTTTTCGACACCGCCAACCGGCTGATGGAGACCGACCCGCCCGCCGAGGCGGACGCGCCCCTTCTCCGCAGCCTCGCGGCCTTCTCCGTCGGCCCGGGCGAGCGGTTCGACGCCTCCGTCCTCGGCCCCCTCGGCGGGCTGCGCTGGAAGCGGATGCTCCTTCAGCTCAAGAGCAGCCTCCGGGCGCAGGCCGCACGCTATGCCCGGCAGATGGGCCAGTGGACCTACTACGGCGACCCCATCGGCGATTTCGGCACGGCCTACGACTACCGCACCATGGTGGCCCTGATGGGCCTTGGGGCCAACACCACCGACGTCGCCATCTACCCGCGCACCTCCACCGACAGCACCGGGGCCGACCTCACCGGCAAAAAGACCTATACCCTCCACTTCGACGCCCTGCCGCCCACGGTGGGCACCGGATTCTGGTCGGTGACGGCCTACGGCGAGGACAACTTCCTCATCGATAACCCCATCAGCCGCTACTGCGTGAACGACCGCTCCGGCCTCCACCGGAACCCGGACGGTTCCATCGACGTCACCCTCTCCAAGGATGCGCCGGAGGATACCACCAACTGGCTCCCCGTCTCGGACGAGAAGTTCCACCTCTTCCTCCGCATCTACAAGCCCGACTGGACGGCGCTGGACAGCTTCCCGCCACCGGTCATCCGCGTGAAGTAACAAAAACGTCATCTGCGTCTCGGCGCAGATGGCGTTTTCATCGTTATCGCGTTTTACAGGGTGCTCAGCAGGCGGTGGCCGCCGTTCTGGTCGGCGGCATAGCGGGTGGTGCGGCTGACCTGATTGTCCAGCGGCAGGCCCTCGGCGTAGCGCTTGAGGTTGTGGATGAAGATGTCCACGATGTTGTCCAGCGTCTTGGGCAGGCTGAACTTGCCGGAGTTGTGGGGCGTGATGATCGCCGCCCGGCTCACCCCACAGCGGGTGGTCGGCAGGCAGAGGCTCCGGGTCGGTGACGTCGAGGCCCGCGCCAAAAATTTTGCCGCTGCGCAGGGCCTCCACGAGGGCGTCGCTGTCCACGGTGGTGCCGCGGCCCACGTTGATGAGGATGGCACCGTCCTTGCAGCGGGCAAAGCGCCCAGCGTCGAACATATGGTAGGTCTCCTCGGTGCCGGGCAGGCTCAGGGCGATGAGGTCGGCCTCGGGCAGCTCCTCGTCCAGCTGGCTCTGGGCCACCACACGCAGGCAGTAGTCCGGGCAGGGCGTGTCGGGGTGGACCGTGCGGCGGACGCCCACCACCTCAGCGCCCAGCATATGGGCGCGGCGGGCGAAGTTGGAGCCGATGTCGCCCATGCCGACGCAGAGCACCCGCGCCCCGGTGATGCCCCTCACGGGGCGGTCGATGGGAGCCCACTGGCGCTGGTTCTGGCGGTCGCGGTAGAGGAACATATCCTTCTGGATGCCCAGCCACATGGCCAGCATCCACTCGCTGATGGCCAGACCGTAGGCACCGGTGGCGTTGGTCACTACACAGTCCTCGGGCAGGACGCCGGGCTTCAGGTAGGCGTCGGGGCCGGCGGAGTTGGACTGGAACCACTCGATGTGCTTGTTCTGGCTGAGCATCGACACCGGTGCGTTGCCCAGCACGACATCGGCCCAGAGCACATCTTCGGCGTGGACGTCGTCCAGTGCGTTGAAACGGAATTCAAATTCCGGCACGGATGCCTCCAGCGCGGCGCGGTGGGCGTCGTTCAGGGGCAGACATACCAAAACTTTTTTGTGCATAGGGATACCCTCACTTCCTGATCGTTCTTTTATAAGAATACACGTTCCTGCTCCGCTCCGCAAGAGGGGGACCCGCTTTATTCTTAAGAATTCCTTAGGATCTTATCCCACAAATCCCAAGAAGTATGTGATAAGCTGTCCACAATGCAGGAAATATCTGCTATACTGATACCAAAGCAGCACAGGAAAGGAATCATACACTACGATGATCTCGGCTGCGCAGCGGGCAAAAAGATCCGCGTGCTCATCGCCGTAAAGAACGATTGAAACAGAGAAAGCCCTCTTGGCGGCGCCGAGAGGGCTTTCTCTTCGTATCAGGACTTATCCTTCAGCCAGCGCAGAGCGAACCAGCAAAAGGCCGCAGAGCCTTCGTAGAGGATGCTGTCATCGAACTTCACCTTGGGGTGATGCTGGCCGTAGCAGCAGCCCTGCTCCGGGCCGCCTGCGGCGATGAACATGCTCACAGTAGGCACCTCATGGCTCACGAAGGCGAAATCCTCGCTGCCGCCGCCGGGCTTTCCGCCGGTGAGGGCGGTCATGTCCATAGCGCCCCGGCCCAGCAGCTCAGTCATATAGTCCATCGCATTCTCGGCGAGGGGCTTGTCCACCACCATGCAGGGGCAGTAGTCGGCGAAGGATACCTCTGCGGTGCAGCGGAAGGCCGCCGCCACGCCCTGCGCGATCTCGGTCATGCGGGTGCGGATCTGCTCGCCCACCTTGTTTTCCGGGTCGGTGGTACGGATGGTACCCCACATCTGGGCCACATCCGGGATGACATTGGATGCCGCACCGGCCTCGAAGCGGCCGGTGGTCAGCACACCGAAGTCGCCGGGCTTCAGTTCCCGGCTGTTGATCTCCTGCAGGGCGATGTGGATGTGGGCCGCAGCCGTAATGGGGTCGATGCAGTTTTCCGGGGTAGAGCCGTGACCGCCCTTGCCCTTGACCACGATATGGTACTGCTCACAGCTGGCCATCGTGATGCCGCCGCCCGGCACCAGCACCGTACCTACCGGCAGCGGCATTCCGGCCAGCACATGGAACATCACAGCGGCGTCCACATGGGGGTCTTCCAGCAGGCCGTTGGCGAGCATATCCGGCGAGCCTTGGAAGATCTCCTCGGCAGGCTGGAATTCCAGCTTGACCGTGCCTTCCAGCTCGTCCTCGTGGGCCTTGAGCAGCTTTGCTGCACCCAGCAGCATGGCCGTATGCATATCGTGGCCGCAGCCATGCATCTTGCCGGGGACTTCCGAGCTGAACTCCTCGCCCGACTCCTCGGGGATGGGCAGCGCGTCCATGTCGGCACGCAGCAGGATGGTCCTGCCGGGCTTTTTTCCGCCCGCCAGCGCGAGGACGCCGGCCCTGCCGCAGTCCTTCGGCTCATAGCCCATTTCCGTCAGCGCCTTCTTGACCAGCTCCTTCGTGTGGGGCACAGATCGAAGCCCACCTCCGGGTGGCGGTGGAGCGTCCGCCGCCACTGCTGCAGCTGCGGTTCCAGCGTGCGGGACTCCTTCAGAAGCTCTTCCGGTGTGATATTCATACTCATCCGCTCCTTTGTTTTTGATTCAGAAAAAGCTCTCCCGAGGGAGAGCTTTCTGCTGTGTTATGTTCAGCCCTCGGTGTGACTTCCTTCGGGGTGGTACTTGGCGCAGGTACACTTTTTCCACTTCAGGCCGCTGCCGCAGGGGCAGGGGTCGTTGCGGCCGATCTTGATGACGCGGACAGGCTGGCCCTTGGGTGCGCCCTTTGCGCCGGGTGCGCCGTTGCCGGGCACATAGCCCTCGCCGGTGGGCTTTGCCACCTGCTCACGCTTGGGGGCTGCGCCCGCCTCGCGCACCTCGATGGTCAGCAGCATCTTGATGCTGGACTCCCGGATGGAATCCACCATCTGGTCGAACATATCAAAGCCCTCGATACGGTACTCGACGACGGGGTCCTTCTGGCCGTAGCCGCGCAGAACGATGCCCTGACGCAGCTGGTCCATATTATCAATATGGTCCATCCACTGGCGGTCTACACACTTCAGCAGGCAGATACGCTCCAGCTCCCGCATCAGAGGTGCGCCGTAGCGCTGCTCCTTGTCGTTCAGGATGTCCATGCCGCGCTGATACAGCATATCGGCGATGCTCTCCTGCGAGATGTTGTCGTAATCGGCCACAGTGTAGTGGAAGTCCTCGTCGGTGGTCAGCCAGCCCAGATAGTGGCGGCGGAGTGCGCCGAAGTCCCACTCATCCTTCACGTCGCCTGCGAGGAACTGCTTGCAGCTGGACTCGATGTTCTCCTTCAGCATATTGTGCATCTCGGCGCTGATGTCCTCGCCGTTCAGCACCTTGTGGCGCTGGCCGTAGATGATCTCGCGCTGCTGGTTCATGACGTCGTCGTATTTCAGGACGTTCTTGCGGATCTCGAAGTTGCGGCCCTCGAGCTTCTTCTGGGCAGACTCGATGGTGCTGGTGATCATCCGGTTCTCGATGGGGGTGTCCTCGTCGATGCCCAGCGTACCCATCAGGCTCTGCACGCGGTCGCCGCCGAACAGGCGCATCAGGTCGTCCTCGAGGCTCAGATAGAAGCGGGATGCACCGGGGTCGCCCTGACGGCCTGCACGGCCGCGCAGCTGGTTGTCGATACGGCGGCTCTCGTGGCGCTCAGTACCGATGATGAACAGACCGCCAGCAGCGCGCACCTCTTCGGCCTCCGCTTCGGTCAGGGGCTTGTACTGGGCATACAGCTCATCGAAACGCTTGCGGACTGCCAGAATGTTGGCGTCGCTGGTCTCGCCGTGGCCGTCGGCCTCGATGAGCAGCAGCTCCACGGCTGCGGGCAGAGCCTCCTCGGGCTTTTCAGGGTTCAGCAGCTTCTCGCAGAAGTGCTCTTTCCGCATCTGGGCCTTTGCCATATACTCGGCGTTGCCGCCCAGCATAATATCCGTACCACGGCCTGCCATATTGGTGGCGATGGTGATCGCACCCTTCTTGCCGGCCTGTGCGACGATCTCTGCCTCACGCTCGTGGTTCTTGGCGTTCAGCACGTTGAAGTCGCGGGTGTACTTCTGCAGCATCTTGGCGAGGGTCTCGCTCTTCTCGACGCTGACAGTACCCACCAGGACCGGCTGGCCGTTCTTGTGGCACTCCATGACCTGCTTGATGACGGCATTGTATTTGCCGTTGATGGTCTTGTAGATGGCATCCGGGTAGTCCTTGCGGACATTGGGACGGTTGGTGGGGACGGTGACGATGTTCAGGCCATAAATTTCGGTGAACTCGGTAGCCTCCGTCTTGGCTGTGCCGGTCATACCGGCCAGCTTCTTGTACATACGGAAGTAGTTCTGGAAGGTGATGGTGGCCAGCGTCTTGCTCTCGGCGGCGATCTTCACGCCCTCCTTAGCCTCGATGGCCTGATGCAGGCCCTCGTTGTACCGGCGGCCGATCATCAGGCGGCCGGTGAACTCATCGACGATGATGACTTCGCCGTCCTTCACGACGTAATCAATGTCGCGCTGCATCACGCCGTAGGCCTTGATGGCCTGATCGATGTGGTGGGCGAGGGTCATATTCTCTGCGGCGGCGAGGTTCTCGATCTTGAAATATTCCTCGGCCTTCTTGATGCCCTTGGCGGTCAGGGTGCAGGTCTTGTGCTTCTCGTCCACGACGTAATCGCCGTCGGCCTGCTCGTCAGCCTCCAGCTTGTCTTCCAGCTCGACCACGACGCTCTTGCGCAGGGTGCGGACGAAGCGGTCCACCTGGGTATACAGGCTGGAAGAGTCCTCTCCGCGGCCGGAGATGATAAGCGGGGTACGGGCCTCATCGATAAGGATGGAGTCCACCTCATCGACGATGGCGTAGACATGGCCGCGCTGCACCATATTGTCCTTGTAGGTCACCATATTGTCGCGCAGGTAGTCGAAGCCGAACTCGTTGTTGGTACCATAGGTAATGTCGGCGTTGTAAGCCCCACGGCGGGCATCGCCATCCATGCCCTGCACGATCAGGCCCACCGACAGGCCCAGCCAGCGGTAAAGCTTGCCCATCCACTCGCTGTCGCGCTTGGCGAGGTAGTCATTGACAGTAACGATGTGGACGTCCCTCCACCTTGGTCTTGCCGTCGATGAGGGTGATGATGGGCCGGATGCCCATAAGCTCGCCCATGACAGCGGCGGCGGCGGAAATGCGTCCGCTCTTCTTCATCTGCTTGAGGCTGTAGGGTCCCAGGATGATCTCCATCCGGTTCATCCTGTCCTCAAACTCGTGGATGACCATGGGGATCTCCGCGCCGTTGCGCAGCTTGCGGGCCATCTCACACAGATACCAGCCAAACACCATGGAGTAGGTGTGGGGGTCGATGAGGTGGATCTTCAGGTGGTGCTCCGGGCGCTCTTCCCGCAGCATTCCCTGTGCCATCACGGCGTTGTTGTAGGTGGAGGAGCCAGACTTGTTGATGGGCACATGGATGACATCCGTGTAGCCCTCGTCCACATCTTGCAATACTGCTCACAGAACTGGATGGGGTGATGGCCGCCGTGGAGGGGATGCCCTTGGCAGCGCGCATCTTGTCATAAAATTCAATGTTGGTGCAGCTCTCCCGCTCCACATAGTCTACATCGTCCAGCAGAATGTGGAAGCCCATAATGTCAATGCCGTACTTCTCGGCCAGCTCCTGCGGGATATCGCAGGAGGAATCGGTCAAAATTGCAATTTTGCTCATAGTTTCCTCATTTCCATTCATAGTCGCGCAGGTGGCCATGGTCCAGCAGCTCCGGGAAATCCCACTGACGCAGGGCTTCATACACGCCCACCGCCACACTGTTGGAAAGGTTCAGGCTGCGGCAGGTGTCCCGCATGGGCATCCGGACGCAGTGCTCCTGATTGGCCGCCAGCAAAGCCTCCGGCAGGCCCGCGTCCTCCCGCCCGAAGACGAGATACGCCCCGTCCGGGTAGGCCACGTCGGTGTAGCGCTGAGGCGCTTTGGTGGTAAAGTAGTAAAACGGGCCCTCGTTCTTGGCAAAAAAGTCCTCCAATCCATCATAGTAATGGATGTCGAGGTAGTGCCAGTAATCCAGCCCGGCGTGCTTGAGCTTTTTGTCATCAATAGCAAAGCCCATAGGCCCCACCAGATGCAGCCGGCAGGCCGTGCAGGCACAGGTGCGGGCCACATTGCCGGTGTTCTGGGGGATGCGGGGCTCCACCAGCACGATATTCAGCGTCGGTTGATGTTCCATCGGCTCGCCTCCTTAAAACTCCCGCAGCGGGCACAGGCGGGGGGCAGCAGCGGCTCAAACCAGACACCGAAGCGGGTATCCTGGTCGGCGGGCGTCTTCTGGATGGCCAGGGAGACGAACTCCGCCGCGTTGTCCGCCGCCGCGCTCATGACATTGCCCTGAATGAGCGAGCCGATGAGCACTGCCCCGTACAGATCTCCCGTGCCGGGGAAGCTCCGCTCAATGTGCAGCTTTTTGATGACAAAACGGTCCCGGCCCGCACCCGCGCAGCCAATGTACTTTCCCATGGCCACCCCGGTAACGATGGCATCCGGGGCCAGCGTGGTCAGCTCGTCGGCCAAAGCCTGGGCCCCAGCCTCGTCGAAATTCTCCGGGAGCGTTTCTTTCCGGAGCAGCAGCCCGGCTTCTGTCACGTTGGGCAAAATCAGGTCTGCCCGCTGGCAGAGGGTCCGCATCCGGTCGATGAATTCCGGGGTCACGGTGGAGTAGGCCTTGCCGTTATCCCCCATCACCGGGTCCACCACTTTCTTGGCCGCAGGCCACAGGTCAAAGGCTTTTTCCGCAATCGCCGCCTGGGCCTCGCCGCCGAGGTATCCGGTATAAATACAGTCAAATTCCAGTCCCAGCTCCCGGTAATGCTCCAGCGCGGCCATGCCGTAATCACAGCCGTCCAGCCGGGCCGGGGTGCCAAACCCGCCCGTATGGGTCGAGAGCACCACGGTGGGCAGCGCCACAGGCTGCACGCCCATGACCGACAGCACCGGCAGGATGACCGCCAGACTGCAGCGCCCCACGCCGGAAAGGTCGTGGATACAGAGAACTTTTTTCGGTTCCGTTATCTTCAGCAAAAAGAAACCTCCTTCGCAGAATGCGCTGCCCGGCACGGTGCACACACCAAGCCGATTTTATCAGCGTATGATACAGTATACCACATTTTCCTGCGCAAAAAAAGCGCATAGTGGATTCTTTGGCGGAAATACTAGGAACATCGCCTGAAAAATTTGTGAACAGAGAGGAGAGTCCCCATGAAAAACACATCTCATTCCAGCCCCACCGGTTCCCTGCTGGTGGGCATGGCTGCCGGAGCCGCGCTGGGCGCCGTGGGCACCATGGCTGCCACCCAGAACCAGCGGCAGGTCAAGCGCACCGCCCGCAAACTGGCCAAAGGTGCCGAGCACGCGATCTGCCAGCTGGATAAAACATCATGACGTTATCGCCAGGCATGCACATCTCGGTGCCTTCCGGCAGGGTGATGGAACTGAGGACGATAGTTGGAGAAGAACGGGGTGTGACGGCCGCCTTCGTCCTTGGTCAGAACGTAGACCTGAGACTCGAAGACCTTGTGGGGGTGAACAGAACCCGGCTTTGCCAGGACCTGGCCACGCTCGATCTGAGTACGATCAACACCACGCAGCAGAGCGCCGATGTTATCGCCAGCCTCAGCGAAGTCCAGAGACTTACGGAACATTTCCAGACCGGTGATGGTGGTGTTCAGGCGATCGGGCTTGATGCCGACGATCTCCATAGCGTCGCCAACCTTGGCAACACCACGCTCGACACGGCCGGTAGCAACGGTACCACGGCCAGAAATGGTCATGACATCCTCAATGGGCATCAGGAAGGGCTTGTCCTCCTCACGATCCGGGTTGGGGATGTAGGAGTCAACAGCGTCCATCAGCTCCTTGATGCACTCGTAAGCAGGATCAGAAGGATCGTTGGGAGCCTCCAGAGCCTTCAGAGCAGAACCACGGATGATCGGGGTATCGTCACCGGGGAAGTCATACTCGCTCAGCAGCTCGCGGATCTCCATCTCGACCAGATCCAGCAGCTCTTCGTCGTCGACCATATCACACTTGTTCATGAAAACAACGATATAGGGCACGCCGACCTGACGAGCCAGCAGGATGTGCTCACGGGTCTGGGGCATGGGACCATCGGTAGCAGCAACGACCAGGATAGCGCCGTCCATCTGAGCAGCACCAGTGATCATGTTCTTAACGTAGTCAGCATGGCCCGGGCAGTCAACGTGAGCATAGTGACGAGCGTCGGTCTGATACTCAACGTGAGCGGAGTTGATCGTGATACCACGAGCACGCTCTTCGGGAGCCTTATCGATGTTGGCATAGTCCATGAACTCTGCATCACCCTTCAGTGCCAGGTACTTGGTGATCGCAGCGGTCAGAGTGGTCTTGCCGTGGTCAACGTGACCGATGGTGCCGATGTTAACATGCGGCTTGGAACGGTCAAATTTTGCCTTTTCAGCCATTGGAATATCCTCCCTTTATAATCGGATTGAATTTGGTTACAACAGTCCTGCAAAAACAGAATTGCATTGCAAAACTATTCTACTAGATTCAGCCTGTAAAATCAAGTGTTTTTACAGGAAATTTTGCCGGAGCTACACTACCCCGGCAAAATTCATTTTCATTTCAGGCAATCAAGCCTTGGTGCGGCCAGCAATGATCTGGTCGGCAATGTTCTTGGGCACCGGCTCGTAGTGAGACGGCTCCATGACATACTGGCCACGGCCCTGGGTCTTGGAACGCAGGTCGGTGGCGTAGCCGAACATCTGAGCCAGAGGAACGAAAGCGTTGACACGCTGCGTGCCTGCCATTGCCTCCATGCCCTGGATCTGGCCACGGCGAGCATTCAGGTCGCCGATGACATCGCCCAGATACTCATCGGGAACAATGACTGCAACCTTCATGATGGGCTCGGTGATGATGGGGTCAGCCTTGCGCATAGCGTCCTTGAAGGCCATAGAACCTGCGATGGAGAAGGCCATTTCAGAGGAGTCGACCTCATGATAAGAACCATCCCACAGGGTGACCTTGACGTCAACGACAGGATAACCAGCCAGAACACCGGCCTTCATAGCACCCTGGATACCGTTGTCGATAGCCGGGATGTATTCCTTCGGGATCGCGCCGCCAACGATGGCGTTGACGAACTCGTAACCCTTGCCGGGCTCGTTGGGCTCGATCTTGATCTTGACGTGACCATACTGGCCCTTACCACCGGACTGACGAGCGTACTTGGTCTCCTGGTTGGCCTCCTTGCGGATGGTCTCACGGTAAGCGACCTGAGGTGCGCCGACGTTAGCCTCGACCTTGAACTCACGGAGCAGACGGTCGACGATGATCTCCAGATGGAGCTCGCCCATGCCGGCGATGATGGTCTGGCCAGTCTCTTCGTCGGTGTAGGTCTTGAAGGTGGGGTCCTCTTCGGCCAGCTTTGCCAGCGCGATGCCCATCTTCTCGTTGCCGGCCTTGGTCTTCGGCTCAATGGCAACGCGGATAACAGGCTCGGGGAACTTCATGGACTCCAGAATGATGGGATGATTCTCATCACACAGAGTATCACCGGTGGTGGTGTTCTTCAGACCAACGACAGCAGCAATATCACCTGCGTAGCAGCAGTCGATATCCTTGCGGTGGTTGGAGTGCATCTGCAGGATGCGGCCCATACGCTCCTTGCTGTCCTTCACGGAGTTGTAGACAGTGGTACCTGCCTCAACCTTACCGGAGTAAACACGGAAGTATGCCAGCTTACCAACGAACGGGTCGGTAGCGATCTTGAAGGCCAGAGCTGCGAAGGGAGCGTCGTCGGAAGACGGACGGGTCTCCTGCTCTTCGGTCTCAGGATTCACACCCTTGATGTCCTCGACATCGGTAGGAGCGGGCATGTAGTCCACGATCGCGTCCAGCAGCTTCTGAACGCCGCGGTTCTTGTAGGAAGAGCCGCAGACAACGGGAACCAGCGTATTGGCGATGGTCTCCTTGCGGATGGCAGCCTTCAGTTCCTCACGGGTGATCTCTTCACCCTCCAGATACTTCTCCATCAGCGCTTCGTCGTTCTCGGCAACAGCCTCGACCAGGATGTTGCGATACTCCTCGGCCTGCTCGCGCATATCCTCAGGGATAGGCTCGGTGCGCATATCGTTGCCCATATCGTCGTAGTAGACCTCAGCGTTCATATCGACCAGGTCAACGATACCACGGAAGGTATCCTCCTGACCGATGGGCAGCTGGATGGCCACGCCGTTGGCGTGCAGACGATCGTGCAGCATCTTGATGCAGCGGAAGAAGTCAGCACCCATGGTATCCATCTTGTTGACGTACACCATACGGGGGACTTTGTACTCATCAGCCTGACGCCAGACGGTCTCAGACTGAGGCTCGACACCGCCCTTAGCAGCCAGAACGGTCACAGAGCCGTCCAGGACGCGCAGGGAACGCTGGACCTCAACGGTGAAGTCCACGTGGCCCGGAGTGTCGATGATGTTGATGCGGTGACGGTTCTTCTTGAACGCGACCGGATCCTTCTGGGTCTCGGAGTGAGACCAGTAGCAGGTGGTAGCAGCAGAAGTAATGGTAATACCACGCTCCTGCTCCTGGACCATCCAGTCCATGGTGGCGCCGCCATCGTGGACCTCACCGATCTTGTGGTTAATACCGGTGTAGTACAGGATACGCTCGGTAGTGGTCGTCTTGCCGGCATCGATATGGGCCATAATGCCGATATTTCTCGTCATCTGAAGAGAAACTTCTCTGGGAGTAGCCATGAAATTAACCTCCTACAGAACAGATCAATAACGGAAATGAGCGAAAGCCTTGTTGGCCTCGGCCATCTTGTGGGTATCCTCGCGCTTCTTCACGGCGTTACCAGTGTTGTTGGCAGCATCCATGATCTCGGCAGCCAGACGCTGGGCCATGGTCTTCTCACCACGGCTGCGGCTGTAAGCGGTCAACCAACGCAGGCCCAGGGTCTCGCGGCGGGCGGGGCTGACTTCCAGAGGAACCTGGTAGTTGGCACCACCGACGCGGCGGGTCTTGCACTCGAGGCTGGGCATGATGTTCTCCATCGCCTTCTCGAAAGTTTCCAGAGGATCGTTGCCGGTCTTCTCCTGGATCATGGAGAAAGCCTCGTAAACGATCTTCTGAGCGACGCCCTTCTTGCCATCCAGCATCACGCTGTTGACCAGACGGGTGACCATCTTGGAATTGTAAATAGGATCAGCTAAGACATCGCGCTTAGCAATGTTACCTCTTCTAGGCATCTTTCTTCCCTCCTTCACAGAATGATATCATCGGTACTCGAAAGTAATAAAACTCCCGTTGTGTCACAAAGAGCTGACCTTACATAAACCGTTACCCTCCGCAGTTGCGGACTTGTTATTTATATAATGGAAAGCCGTTTATGGCGGTTCGTTCCTTAATTACTTCTTCGCAGCACCGGCCTTAGGACGCTTCGCGCCGTACTTGGAGCGGGCCTGGTTACGGCCTGCCACACCCTGGGTATCCAGGGTACCACGGATGATGTGGTAACGCACACCGGGCAGGTCCTTAACACGGCCGCCACGGATCAGCACGACGGAGTGCTCCTGCAGGTTATGGCCGATACCGGGAATGTAAGAGGTGACCTCAATACCATTCGTGAGGCGGACACGAGCAACCTTACGCAGAGCAGAGTTAGGCTTCTTCGGGGTCATGGTACGAACAGCGGTGCAGACACCACGCTTCTGGGGGCTGTTCAGATCAGAATACTGTTTCTTCTGAGAATTGTAGCTCTTCAGCAGTGCGGGAGCGGTGCTCTTGGTAGCCAGAACCTGACGGCCTTTGCGTACAAGCTGGTTAAAAGTAGGCATTTTGTTTCTCCTTTCTTAATGATAAACATCGGACAGTTTCCGACTTTTTTGCCGCACTTCCCCTTCAGGGACGCGCAACAGTTATATAATACTCGTTTTGATTTGGAATGTCAACAGTTTTTCCAGAAAAATTTGCAATTATTCTCTTCTCTTTCCGTTTTGCCGCAACACCCGGCTTTTTCTGCGTTCCTGTCCCCTGCCCAGCCTGCCGATGGCCGGAGCGGAACAGGCAAACGACGCAAAAAGCCGCCCTGCGGGGCGATTTCCCACAGGGCGGCAATTGCAGTGCTTGAATTTCAGTTCCGGGCGCTTACTGCTGGCTTGCAGCAGCCATCTCAGCAGCGACAGCCTCGTCGCGCTCTGCCTCACGGCGCTTCAGATCCTCACGGACCTCCGGGAGACCGGTACCGGCGGGGATCAGCTTACCGATGATGACGTTCTCCTTCAGACCGGCCAGCGGGTCGACCTTGCCCTTGATGGCAGCTTCGGTCAGCACGCGGGTGGTCTCCTGGAAGGAAGCGGCGGACAGGAAGGACTCGTTGGCCAGAGCAGCCTTGGTGATGCCCAGCAGCACCTGCTGATACTCGACCAGCTTGATGCCCTCTTCGCCTGCATCGATGCGCTTCTGGAGCTCGGCGTTGATGTTCTCCACTTCGAGGCGGTTGGCCAATGCGCCGCCGATCAGGTTGGAAGAACCGGAATCAGTCACGCGCACCTTGCGGCACATCTGACGGACGATGACTTCGATATGCTTATCGTTGATCTCAACGCCCTGCAGACGGTAGACCTTCTGAACTTCGTTGATGAGGTAGTTCTGGACATCCTCCAGACCCTTGATGGCCAGAATATCCTGCGGATACAGAACACCTTCGCGGGTGATGATGTCGCCCTTCTCCACACGGTCGCCGGGCATGACACGTGCATGCTGGGTGAACGGGATGGAGTAGCTCTTGACGACCTCTGCGCCCGTCTCATCGTGGCCGGTGACCTTGATGACGACGTTCTTCTTGGTGTCGTCCTGCGAGACGACGCCGGAGATCTCGCTCATGATGGCCATGCTCTTGGGGCGGCGGCTCTCGAACAGCTCCTCAACACGGGGAAGACCCTGGGTAATATCTTCTGCCGATGCGATACCACCGGTATGGAAGGTACGCATGGTCAGCTGGGTGCCGGGCTCGCCGATGGACTCTGCTGCAATGACGCCGATGGACTCGCCCAGCTGGACGGGCTCACCGTTGGCCATATCGCTGCCGTAGCAGTGTGCGCAGACGCCCACCTTGGCGCGGCAGGTCAGCAGGCTGCGGATCTTCAGCTTGGTGATGCCGGCTGCCTCGATGTCATTGGCATCGTACAGGTCGATCATCTTGCCTTCGGGCACGATGACGTCGCCGGTGACGGGGTTGACCACGTCGCCCACAGCGTAACGACCGATGATACGCTCACGGAAGCTCTCGATCTTCTCCTTGCCCTCGTGGATCTCAGAGACCCACAGGCCATCGCTGGTGCCGCAGTCGATCTCGCGGACGATGACCTCCTGAGAGACATCGACCATTCGACGGGTCAGGTAGCCAGAGTCCGCCGTACGCAGAGCGGTATCGGCCAGACCCTTACGAGCACCACGGGCAGAAACGAAATATTCCAGAATGTTCAGACCTTCACGGTAGTTGGCACGAATGGGCATCTCGATGGTCTTACCGGCGGTGTTTGCCAGCAGGCCGCGCATGCCGGCCAGCTGCTTGATCTGGTTCATAGAACCACGCGCACCGGAATCTGCCATCATGAAGATCTCGTTGTCCTTGGGCAGGTTTGCTGCCAGCGCCTTGGAGACCTTATCAGTCGTTGCCTGCCAGATGTTGATGGTCTGGGTGTAGCGCTCGTTCTCGGAGATCAGGCCGCGGTTGAACAGCTTGTTGACCTGGGAGACCTGCTTGTCTGCATCGGCGATCAGCTCGTCCTTCTGGGGCGGGATGACGGCGTCGCAGACCGCGACGGAGATGGCAGACAGCGTGGAGTACTTGTAGCCCTGTGCCTTGATGGCATCCAGCATCTTGGCGCAGGTGCGGGTGCCGTTGCGGGTCATGCAGCGGGAGATGATGTCGGGCAGGGTCTTCTTGGTCACGCGGAAGCTGACCTCATACTCCAGCCAGTGCTCCGGATCGGTACGGTCGATATAACCGAGGTTCTGGGGCACCGGGGTGTTGAAGATGATGCGGCCGACGGTCGCATCGACCAGACCAGTGTGCTCGACACCGTCGATGGTCATGGTGCGGCGGACCTTGATGGGAGCGTGCAGGGTGACGACATGCTCAGCGTATGCCATCAGGGCCTCGTTCTCATCGCGGAAGATCTTGCCTGCACCCTCTTCGTTCTCGCGAACGGTGGTCAGGTAGTAGCTGCCCAGGATCATATCCTGCGTCGGGACGGTAACAGGAGCGCCGTCCGAAGGCTTCAGCAGGTTGCCGGAAGCCAGCATCAGCATCTTGGCCTCACGGCAGGCATCCTCGCCCAGGGGCAGATGGACTGCCATCTGGTCGCCGTCGAAGTCGGCGTTGAATGCGGTACATGCCAGCGGGTGCAGCTTGATGGCACGGCCCTCGACCAGCACGGGGTTGAAGGCCTGGATGCCCAGACGGTGCAGGGTAGGTGCACGGTTCAGCAGGACGGGGTGGCCCTTGATGACGGTCTCAAGGCTGTCCCAGACTTCGGGCTTGGCGCGCTCGACCATCTTGCGGGCAGACTTGATGTTGTTGGCAACACCCTTCTCCACCAGATCCTTCATGACGAAGGGCTTGAACAGCTCCAGAGCCATCTCCTTGGGCAGACCGCACTGGTCCATCTTCAGCTCAGGGCCGACGACGATAACCGAACGGCCGGAGTAGTCAACACGCTTGCCCAGCAGGTTCTGGCGGAAGCGGCCCTGCTTGCCCTTCAGCAGATCGGAAAGGCTCTTCAGTGCGCGGTTGTTGGGGCCGGTGACCGGACGGCCGCGGCGGCCGTTGTCGATCAGGCTGTCAACTGCTTCCTGCAGCATCCGCTTCTCGTTGCGCACGATGATGTCCGGCGCACCCAGCTCCAGCAGGCGGCGCAGACGGTTGTTGCGGTTGATGACGCGGCGGTACAGATCGTTCAGGTCAGACGTCGCAAAGCGGCCGCCGTCCAGCTGGACCATGGGGCGCAGGTCCGGGGGCAGAACAGGCAGAACGTCCATGACCATCCACTCCGGGCGGTTGCCGGAGATGCGGAAGGCCTCGACGACCTCCAGACGCTTCAGGATGCGGACCTTCTTCTGGCCGGAGGACTTCTCGACCTCAGCGGTCAGCTCAGCGCTCAGCTGATCCAGGTCGATCTCCTTCAGGAGCTCCTGGATGGCCTCGGCACCCATGGATGCCTCAAACTCGTCGCCGTAGCGCTCGCGCATCTCGCGGTACTCTTTCTCGGTCAGCAGCTGCTTCTTTTCCAGCGGGGTCAGACCGGGATCGGTGACGATATAGCTTGCAAAGTAGAGGACCTTCTCCAGCAGGCGGGGGCTGATGTCCAGCATCAGGCCGATGCGGCTGGGGATGCCCTTGAAGTACCAGATGTGGCTGACAGGGGCGGCCAGCTCGATGTGGCCCATGCGCTCACGGCGGACCTTGGCCTTGGTGACCTCGACGCCGCAGCGGTCGCAGATCTTGCCCTTGTAGCGGATGCGCTTGTACTTGCCGCAGTGGCACTCCCAGTCCTTGGTGGGTCCAAAGATGCGCTCACAGTACAGGCCGTCGCGCTCCGGCTTCAGGGTGCGGTAGTTGATGGTCTCAGGCTTTTTGACCTCGCCGTAGCTCCAGTTGCGGATCTGCTCCGGAGAGGCAAGGCCGATCTTAATGGAATCGAAAACGTTGTTTTCCATGAAACGAACCCTTTCTTAATCTCTCGTTGTTTCGATGATGGCAGGCGATCCAAATCCGCTGCTCTCCCCCGCCCTGCGGCGGCAGCACGCGCACCGCTGCGGGGGCGGCAGCTTGTCCGGGATTTAGTCGTCCAAATTCACTTCGTCGGAAGCGGACTCTGCAGCAGCAGAATTGTCATCATCCAGCACGGAGGGATCATCGAAACCAGCATCGGCGTCCTTGATGGTGTAATCGTTCAGCAGCTCGTTCTCGTTCGTCACGGTCTCGGTACCTGCAACGTCACGCATATCGAAGCCGGTCTCTTCGTCGTCGAAGTTCTGGCGCATGTCGATCTCGTTGCCGTCCTTGTCCTGGACCACGACGTCCATACCCAGGGACTGCAGCTCCTTCAGCATAACGCGGAAGGACTCCGGGATGCCCGGCTGCGGGATGGGCTCGCCCTTGACGATGGCCTCGTAGGTCTTGACACGGCCCTCGACGTCGTCGGACTTGACGGTCAGGATCTCCTGCAGGGTGTAGGCGGCGCCGTAAGCCTCCAGCGCCCAGACCTCCATCTCGCCGAAGCGCTGGCCGCCGAACTGGGCCTTGCCGCCCAGAGGCTGCTGGGTGACCAGAGAGTACGGGCCGGTGGAACGGGCATGGATCTTATCATCGACCAGGTGATGCAGCTTCAGGTAGTACATATAACCGACGGTGACGCGGTTGTCGAACTTCTCACCGGTGCGGCCGTCGTAAACGGTGGTCTTGCCGTCGCGGTCCAGCTCGATCTTGGAGAAGTCGATGATGTGGCCCTTCTCGCCCATGATCTTGGGGAGCTTGGTGGGATAAGCCGGTGCGTTCTCGCCGTGCCACAGCTCACGCGCGGTATCGAAGGTATCGCCGATGTCGTTCTCACGGGCGGAGTCGAAGACGGGGGTCATGACCTTGATGCCGCATGCCTTGGCAGCGTAGCCCAGGTTGACTTCCAGCACCTGACCGATGTTCATACGGGAAGGCACGCCCAGGGGGTTCAGCACGATGTCCAGCGGGGTGCCGTCGGGCAGGTAGGGCATATCCTCCTGCGGCAGGATGCGGGAAACGACACCCTTGTTGCCGTGACGGCCTGCCATCTTATCGCCGACGCTGATCTTGCGCTTCTGTGCGATGTAGCAGCGGACGACCTCGCGGACGCCGGGCTGCAGCTCATCGCTGTTCTCCGGGGTGAAGACCTTGACGTCCACGATGATGCCATACTCGCCGTGGGGCACACGGAGAGAGGTATCGCGGACTTCGCGGGCCTTCTCGCCGAAGATGGCGCGGAGCAGGCGCTCCTCAGCGGTCAGCTCGGTCTCGCCCTTCGGGGTGACCTTGCCGACCAGAATGTCGCCGCTCTTGACCTCGGCACCGATGCGGATGATGCCGCGCTCGTCCAGATCCTTCAGGGCATCCTCCGAGACGTTGGGGATGTCGCGGGTGATCTCTTCGGGTCCCAGCTTGGTGTCGCGGGACTCGGTCTCATATTCCTCGATGTGGATCGAGGTGTAAACGTCCTCGCGGACGATCTTCTCGTTCAGCAGGACAGCGTCCTCGTAGTTGTAGCCCTCCCAGGTCATGAAGCCGATCAGAGCGTTCTTGCCCAGAGAGATCTCGCCGTTGCGCATTGCGGGGCCGTCGGCCAGGACCTGGCCTGCCTTGACGGACTCGCCCACCTCGACGATGGGACGCTGGTTGATGCAGGTGCCTGCGTTGGAGCGTGCGAACTTGATCAGCGAGTAGTTGTCCAGGGTGCCCTGCTCATTGCGGACGACCACATGGTCTGCGTCCATCTTCTCGACGACACCGTCGTTCTTTGCCAGAACGGCGGTGCCGGAGTCGGTGGCGGCCTTGTACTCCATACCGGTGGCCACGATGGGCTGCTGGGTGACCATCAGAGGCACAGCCTGGCGCTGCATGTTGGAACCCATCAGCGCACGGTTGCAGTCATCGTTCTCCAGGAAGGGGATGCAGGCGGTCGCGACAGAGACCATCATTCGGGGCGAGACGTCCATGTAATCGACCTTCTCGGCGTCGATCTCCAGAATGTCGTCGCGGCGGCGGGCAGAAACGCGGGGACGGATGAAGTGCTTGCCCTCGTCCAGCGGCTCGTTGGCCTGGGCGACGACGTATTCGTCCTCAACGTCAGCGGTCATATACTCGACCTCGTCGGTAACGACCTGATCGATCAGACGGCCGTTCTCGTCGTAGGTCTTCTTGACCTTGCGGTACGGAGCCTCAACGAAGCCGTACTCGTTGATCTTGGCATAGGATGCCAGATAGGAGATCAGACCGATGTTCGGTCCTTCGGGCGTCTCGATGGGGCACATACGGCCGTAGTGGCTGTAGTGAACGTCACGGACTTCGAAGCCTGCGCGGTCACGGCTCAGACCGCCGGGGCCCAGAGCAGACAGACGGCGCTTGTGGGTCAGTTCCGCCAGAGGGTTGTTCTGGTCCATGAACTGAGACAGCGGCGAAGAACCGAAGAACTCCTTGATGGCGGCGACGACCGGGCGGATGTTGATGAGGGCCTGCGGCGTGATGACGCTCTGGTCCTGGCTCTGCAGGGTCATGCGCTCACGGATGACGCGCTCCATGCGGGAGAAGCCGATGCGGAACTGGTTCTGCAGCAGCTCACCGACGCTACGGATGCGGCGGTTGCCCAGGTGGTCGATGTCATCGGTGGTGCCCACGCCGTGGCCCAGACCGTTCAGGTAGTTGATGGAGGACAGGATGTCCTTCACAGTGACGGTGCGGCCGATCAGCTGGTCGTGGTTGCGGCGCAGCATCTCCTTCTGCTCCTCCACATCGGAGGTGGTGTCGAGGATCTTCTTGATCTCATCAAAGGAGCAGCGCTCGTTGATGCCGCACTCCTTGACGTCAAAGGAGAAGAAGCCCTGTGCATCCACACAGCCGTTGGTGATGACCTTGACCTTCTTGCCCTCGATGAGCAGGACGACGGTATCGACACCGGCATTGTCGGCCTTCTCGGCCAGCTCGCGGCTGATCTTGCCGTTGGCCTCCACGATGACTTCACCGGTCAGCGGGGCAACGATGTTCTCTGCGGCCACAAAGCCAGTGATGCGGCGGGCCAGAGAGAGCTTCTTGTTCATCTTGTAGCGGCCGAAGCGGGACAGATCGTAACGGCGCGGGTCGAAGAACAGCATGTTGATCTGGCTGGTAGCGGACTCCACCGTGGGAGGCTCGCCGGGGCGCAGCTTGCGGTAGACCTCCAGCAGGCCCTCTTCCTGGTTCTTGGTGGTATCCTTCTCCAGCGTAGCGAGGATGCGCTCATCGTCGCCGAAGAAGTTCAGGATATCCTCGTTGGTGGACAGACCCAGTGCACGGCACAGCACGGTGACGGGCAGCTTGCGGTTCTTATCGATACGAACGTAGAAGACGTTCGCCGCATCGGTCTCGTACTCCAGCCATGCACCACGGTTGGGGTTCATGGTGGCGCTGTACAGATCGTTGCCGACCTTATCTTTGGCATCTCCGTAGAATACGCCGGGAGAACGGACCAGCTGGCTGACGATCGCACGTTCTGCGCCGTTGATGACGAAGGTGCCGGCATCGGTCATCAGGGGGAAGTCTCCCATGAAGATTTCCTGATCCTTGACCTCGCCGGTCTCCTTGTTCAGCAGACGGGCCGTCACGCGCAGGGGGGCAGCGTAGGTCACGTCGCGCTCCTTGCACTCCTTGATGCTGTACTTCGGCTCCTTATCCAGCCGGAAGTCCACGAAGCTCAGTGCCAGATTGCCGGTGTAGTCCTCAATGGTGCCGATGTCGTGGAAGACCTCTTTCAGGCCCTCGTCCAGGAACCACTGGTAAGAGTTCTTCTGGACCTCGATCAGGTTCGGCATACTGATGACTTCGTCGATGTGGGAGAAGCTCATGCGCTCGGTTTTGCCGAGCTTGACGGGCTTGACTTTCATCATAAAATCAACCACTCCTTACTTTTATACTCTACGGATGTTGCGTTCTACGGGTCAAATTTGAGCAGACGCACATAAATCGACCCGTATCCTCAGAGGAAGTTCGGCGTTTTTCACAAACTTTTCGTGTCTGCCCCTTGAGCCGACCGAACCGAAGCTCCCTTTTTGGCACACTAGGCCATTATGTGATACTAATGCAGTATACACCGGGAAAGCCCTGTTGTCAAGCCATTTTTCCCATTTCGGGCCGATTTTTTTGTCAAGCCCCCGCTTTTGCAGAACACCCGGTTCCGTGTCCACTTTGTGCGTTTTGGGTATTGCTTTTTGAGTTTTGCACGTTCTCACCAAAAACACCCTTGTGCATTTTGTACAGGTTTGCTCTTGTGCTTCCGGGCAGCAGAAAGGGGCACCCGGCGTGATGGGTGCCCCTTCGGGAGCTTTATTCCAGATAATCCCGCAGCCGTTTGGCCCGGCTGGGATGGCGGAGCTTACGCAGGGCCTTGGCTTCGATCTGGCGGATGCGCTCCCGCGTGACGTTGAACTCCTTCCCCAGCTCTTCCAGAGTGCGGGGCCGGCCGTCGTCGAGGCCGAAGCGGAGCGTGATCACCCGCTCTTCGCGGGGCGTCAGACTCTTGAGCACACTCATCAGCTCCCGGCGGAGCAGCTGGCGGCCCGCTTCATCCACCGGGACCCCGGCTTCCTCGTCCTGAATGAAATCTTCGAGGTGGGCGTCTTCTTCCTCGCCCACCGGCGTTTCCAGGCTGACCGGCTCCTGCGCCAGCTGCAGCAGTTCCCGCACCCGGTCCGGCTCCATTTCCAGCCGGACGGCGATCTCCTCCGCCGTGGGCTCGCGGCCATTCTTCCGCAGCAGCTCCCCTGCCGTCTTCCGGACCCGGTTGATGTGCTCCACCAGATGCACCGGGATGCGGATGGTCCGCCCCTGGTCGGCAATGGCACGGGTGATGGACTGCCGGATCCACCATGTGGCGTAGGTGGAAAACTTGAAGCCCCGGTCCGGCTCAAACTTTTCCGCCGCCTTCATCAGGCCGAGGTTGCCCTCCTGGATGAGGTCGAGGAAGGGCAGCCCCCTGCCCGCGTAGCGCTTGGCCACCGAGACCACCAGCCGCAGGTTCGCTTCGCTGAGGCGTCGGCGGGCGTCCGCATCCCCTGCTCTGGCGGCGCGGGCCAGCGTCTGTTCCTCTTCTGCCGAGAGGAGCGGCACCTGCCCGATCTCCTTCAGATAGGCTTTCACCGGGTCGTCCAGCGCCACGCCCTCGGCAGAAAGCTCATGTTCCAGTCGGCCGATCTGGGCATCGTCCAGCAGCGGGAGGTCGGCGTCCTCTTCCTCCACCCGTATGCCGCGGGCCTCCAGCGCCTCATACAGCGCGTCCAGCCCGGCGACATCGTACTCCTGCTCTTCCATGGCGCGGCTGACCTGCTCCGGCGTCAGAAGGTGGTGCCGGGCACGGCTCGCCAAAATCTTTGCAAGTTCTTCCGTCTGCGACAATTTCCGCATGATTCCTTCTCCTTCCAGCTCCAGCCGGGAGGAAAGGGAGCGCTCAGTCTTCTGCAGGGAGAGTTCCCTGTTTCTTTTCTCGCATCGACTGGAGATACTGCTCTAAGTCTTCATTGGACATCTGGGCCGCCTTCTTCGCGATCGGGGTGCCGCGGGCGATGCGTTCCAGATAAAAGTTGATATCCTCGGTGGTACAGTTGACATCGCTGTATTGTGCCGCAAGGCGGCTCAGTTCATTCAGGGCCTCTTCGCTCTGCACAAAGCCGCGCAGGGTGGAAAGGCTGACCTCGATGCCCTGCGCCTGACAGTCCAGCATGGCCTGATACAGCTCCTTCTGCTGGGGCAGGAGGAACTTTCCGCCGGCAGTGCGACCCGCACCCTGGGGATGTAGCTGGGCTCCCGCAGCAGTGCCGCCAGCAGCCGCTGCTCGGCCGAGGCCACGCCCAGCGCCTGCGAGCCGCCTGCGCTGTAAGGAACATTGATCTGATCCATCTCACCGGAGTGCAGGCGGGAGCGGTTCTCCTCCCGTCGTCGCTTACTGCCCGCTTTTTTGACGGCGGTGCCCAGCTGGGTCAGGATGGCGGTCTTGGAGATGTTCGTCTCCTCGGCCAGCCGCCCGGCGTAGACCTCCTGTTCGGTGGGGTTGGAGCGCTCGGCCAGCAGGTCCACGGCATCGCGGATGTATTCGAGCCGCTGGGCATCCTGGGTCAGGTCGTATTGGTCCCGCAGGCGCTTGAGCCGGAAATCCAGCGCGTTGCCTACGCCGTCCAGCAGGGTGCGGAAGCGGTCGGCACCATAGCGCTTGATGTACTCGTCCGGGTCCTTTGCGCCGGGGATCTGAAGCACGCCCACCCGCACCGGGCTGTTGCGGAACAGTTCCAGCGAGCGGAGGGTGGCCTTCTGGCCCGCCTCGTCGGAGTCGTAGCTCAGGATCACCTCGTCAGCATACTCGCTGATGAGCCGCACCTGCTCCGGCGTCAGGGCCGTGCCGCAGGCGCAGACGGCGGTGTCGATGCCCGCCTGATGCATGCTGATGACGTCCATGTAGCCCTCGCAGAGGACGAACCGGCGGGAGGCGCTCTTTTTGGCGATCTGCAGCGCGAACACCGTCTCGGATTTGTGGTAGACCAGCGTTTCGGGGCTGTTGACGTATTTGGGCTTGGAGTCATCCAGCACACGCCCGCCGAACGCGATGATGTTGCCGCGCAGGTCGAAGATGGGGGTCATGACCCGCTTCCAGAACAAACAGTAGATGCGCCCGGAAGCGCTGCGCTTGAACAGGCCGCTGGCGTCCAGCTCCTGCTGGTTGTAGCCCTTATCCCGCAGGAACTGATAGAGGGCCTGCCCATCGTTGGGGGCATAGCCGAGGCCGAACCGCACGATGGTCTTGTCGTCCAGCCCGCGGCGGCGCCAGTAGGCGCGGGCCTGCCGGGCTTCCTCGACCGTCGAATTCAGGCAGGCGTGGAAGAAGCGGGCCGCTTCGCGGTTCATCGAGAGGATGCGGCTGCGCATCCGCCCGGTCTTGTCGTCCTCCTGCGGCTCCGGCATCCCGGCGCGGGCTGCCAGCATCTTGACGGCCTCGCCGTAGTCGATGCTGTTGATCTTTTTGGCGAAGCTGATGGCATCGCCGCCCGCCCCACAGCCAAAGCAGTAAAAGCTCTGGGTGTCCGGGTAGACGTAGAACGAGGGGGTCTTCTCGCTGTGGAACGGACACAGGCCGCCCATAGAGGCGGCCCTTCCGTTTCAGCTGCACATAGCTGCCCACCAGATCGACGATGTCGGTGCGGCGGTTCAGCTCTTCAATGTACTCGTGTGGGATCATGGCTCTTTTTTCCTGCTTCCTTTTATAACACGTGCCACTTGCGGGGCACGAACACATCCTCAAAGGTCCGGATGGCGAACTCGTCGCTCATGCCGCTGATGTAATCGGTCACGGCGCGGTCACGGCCCTCCTGATAGGCCAGCTGCAAATAGAAGTTGGACATCTGGTCGATGTGAGTCAGGTAGTATTCGTACAGTTCCGTGAGGACCTTTTCCACTTTCTGCTCTTCGCGCTTGGCGGTGCGGTCATTGTAGACATTGGCATACATGAAATCCTTCAGCGCAAGGAAGGCTTCCTCTTCCTCCGCGCCCATGGCCACATCGCCGTCGCTGTGGGCGAGGATGCTCTGGATCATGGTCGTGATGCGCCGGGATTTCGTTTCGCCCAGCACAGCGGTGCATTCTCTGGGCAGGATCGCCGGGTCCAGCACCCCGGCACGGACGGCATCCTCGATGTCGTGGTTGACGAACGCGATCTGGTCCGCCATCCGGACGATGCGGCCCTCCGGGGTCGCCGCCCAGGTGCCTTTGGTGTGGGTGATGATGCCGTTCCGCACTTCCCAGGTCAGGTTGAGGCCCCGGCCGTTCTGTTCCAGCTTGTCCACCACCCGCAGGCTCTGGCGGTAATGCCTGAAGCCATCCGGACAGAGCTTGTCCAGTGCGCTCTCCCCTGCGTGACCAAAGGGCGTGTGGCCCAGGTCATGCGCCAGGCTGATGGCCTCGGTCAGGTCTTCGTTCAGGCGCAGGGCGCGGGCGATGGTGCGGGCGATCTGCGCCACCTCCAGCGTGTGGGTCAGCCGGGTGCGGTAGAGGTCGCCCTCCGGCGAGAGGAAGACCTGCGTTTTCTGCTTGAGGCGGCGGAACGCCTTGCAGTGGATCACGCGGTCCCGGTCGCGCTGGAACACCGGGCGGATGGGGTCCTGCGGCTCCGGCCTGGCCCGGCCCCGGCTTGCATCGCTGAAGGTCGCCCAGGGGGCAAAGGTCAGCCGCTCGATCTCTTCGGTACGCTGGCGTACATCCATCCGGTATCCCTCACTTTCATGCTGGTTCCTGCCCCCTTCCCAGCGCAGCTGCGCCCGCAGCTATTGTAGCAGAATTGCTCTGTCGAAGGGGGAATCTTCCTGTCCTGTCCAAAATTATCCTATAAAAATCTCTCGGTGCTGCTGCTCACAGAGCGCAGCGGCCCTGCAGCCCTGCATCCGACTGCGACTGCCAATGGCTCCCACTTCGGGGGAGCGGACGAGCGAATGCGAGACGGAGAGGCGCATCAGAACGGCGCATAGAACGGCTGCGAGACGCTCACCTCGGCCCCGCCCCGCGTCAGCTCCCGCAGCTGTTCCAGCAGCGGCGGCTCGGTGCCCTCCGGCATCTGCCAGTGCAGGGTCACGCGGTCAGTGAACTGCGGGTCGGCGAGTTTGGCCCCGGCCGCATGGATGAGCAGAGCAGCCCGCTCGTAGAGTGCGTAGTCCACCGTCACTTCCAGCTCCACCACGCTGCGCACCGTGACGACCTCGGCGTTTTCCAGTGCGCGGGCGGTCGCGGTAGTGTAGGCGCGGACGAGGCCGCCCGTGCCCAGCAGCACCCCGCCAAAGTACCGGGTCACGACCACGATGAGGTCGGTCAGGCCGCTGTGCTGCAGCACTTCCAGCGCCGGGGTCCCGGCGGTCTTGGCAGGTTCGCCGTCGTCGGAGTAGCGCTCCCGGTTGCCCTCCCGCAGGCGGTAGGCGTAAACGTTGTGCCG
>VOFD01002112.1_pt1 | contig 27777 bp, 34 predicted proteins | sample 5384101 | NCBI WGS metagenome assembly VOFD01 (sample SAMN12384723, study PRJNA508395) | human gut metagenome | isolation source: healthy gut C | host: Homo sapiens
TCTGGAAGAATTTGATGATGTTCAGACCGTTTATACAAACATGAAACCTGCATCTGAAGAGGAAGAATAAAATGAAAATAACCTATAAGACGCAAGGCACTTGCAGCAGCCACATCGAAGTGGAAGTAGAAGATGACGTTATTCAACAAGTTTTCTTTTGGGGCGGATGCAATGGAAACTTACAAGGTATCAGCCGATTGGTGAAAGGAATGAAAGTGGAAGAGGTCTTACAGAAACTGGAAGGTGTAAAATGCGGAAACCGCTCCACCTCCTGCCCGGATCAATTATGTAAAGCGTTGCGTGAAATGAAACAATAAAAAAGAAGCTGTCTCATCTTGTAATTCAAGTTTGAGACAGCTTCTCTTTTTTTCAATATATTATCTTACTTCCGGATCATTGTTCCGTTTCATTTTCTGTTCTCTTCAAGACCCTTCAAAGGTTGATGGTCTTTACCTTACCCGGAATGATGGTCAGATGCACCGTTCCATCCTTTTCTATCTCCACCTTCTGATATCTGGCCTCCACCACCACTTTTCCATCCAGCGCCATTACTCCCCACTGGCAGGCATTCCCTTCAAAAGCACAATAACCGCCTACAGGAATACAGATATTCCGGTAACAAGGAGGCACTACGATACGATCTCCCATTTCAGCCCCCACTTCATCCCCATCCGGAAAGGAAGGACATCTTTTATTTCCTCCAGCCTCTTCCGCCTTTTTCTCTTCCTCATTCTGTTGCCGTTCCCGCTGTACGCTCTCCGCACGCCGCCCGGCTTCCTTCCTCAGACCTTCCACCACGGAGGCAAAATCCGCTTCGCCCGCCTTAGGAGCATTACAGGCTATATACCGCTTTTCCTTCCCTTTCTCCACATGATAATAGTTTCCTTCCCCGTCCATCACCACAATGCTCCGATCCGCCAAACAACCACAACACCAGTACACCTCTTCATCATCCCCTTCCAGCACGCAGGCGAAGACATCAAATATAGTAGACCACACAGGATCAACTAGCCGGCAAGACTTCGGAACACGGTAATCCGGTATCTTCAAGTAGAAACCATAAAAACAAAGACTGTCTTTGTGCAAACCATGCATAGAGGCATACGCCTTCCGCGTGCGGCTATGGAAAGTCTCCCCCACCCGCAGCAACTCTATGCCGCCGTATGAAAAAAACCACCGGCCTCTCCTGATAAGTTCTGTTTGTCTTCAAATCGGTATAACAGTCACTCCCATCCTCTTTGGTGACAGAAAGAAGTTCTCCCTTCAGGAATCTCAATCTCCGGCAGCGGTCTGTCACCACCATGAGGACTCCGGACTTATCCACCACCCCTGTCCGGCCGTCCTCAAAACGGACGGCAGCCCGGTCCGCACAAAGATCAAATACTTCCCGGTATTGAGGGAGCACGGTGATTTTGTTCCCGCACCTCAAGCCCCACAAACCACTCTGCCGGTCACGACAGGCTTTCAAGGCCGTCCGTTGCTCCCCACCGGCCGGACCGTCCTCTCCCAGACGAACCAAGTCCCCGTTCCGGACAGCATCCAGCAGACAGTTGTGTGTCATCACAATTTCCAGTCCTTCATTCCGTTTGCTATCTTCCGATAGCGAACAAGACACAGACAGCCCGTTGTTCTCCATCCGTGTCTGGGGCTGAGCATTTCCCGCCATCCGTCCTTCGAACATCGCCTCCCAGTCACGGTCACGGACAGGCAGACCGAATATCCGGTGCAATCCCACATTATCTATCAGCACACATGATTCCTTATTATCCGACTTCCGCAGCCCCCGGCCCACCTGTTGCAGGTATTTCGCCAACGAAAGCGTGGGACGTGCCAGCTGCACGAACTCCACATCGGGACAGTCAAAACCTTCGGAAAAAATATCCACATTGACCAACACGCTGATCTTTCCCCGCCTGAAATCCTCTACCAGTTCCTTGCGTTCCAGAGCGGGGGTCCTACTGTCGATAGCAACAGACTCCACGCCATGCAGGCTGTAATAAGCCGCAATCTGTCGGGCGTGTGCGATGCTCACGGCATAGACTATCCCTTTCTTCCCGGCGGCATATCGACGGACGCTCTCATACAATTGGCGGATACCGGTCTCCCGGTTCAGCACCGCATTCATTTCCTTCACCTGGTAATCCCCGTCCGCACCCCGCTTCTTCAACGAGTCAACCAGCCGCTGTTCCCTGCTGTTCGCACGGATGGACACATAGTCAAAGGACGATAACCAGCCCCTCCCGATAAATTCCGCAATGCTCCATGAGGTAATCAGGGTATCAAACAAATCCGTGAATCCCTTGCGGTTCAGCCGGCAGGGGGTAGCAGTCATGCCCAGTTTCCTCACCTCCGGATATCTCTTCCAAAGCTCCCGGTAGGTTTCCGCCAGGGCATGATGCGCCTCGTCAATGACGATCAAATCCGGCCGTCCGTCCATAATCTTCCGGTTTCGTGACAACCACTGGATGGAAAATACCCTCACCCTCCCGGATTCTTCCGGCATACTGTCTTTCCCCGTCCTTCCGTTCTTTGCCGACTTGTCCGGTTCTTTTCCCATTCCATACCGGGCTACGGTTTCCTCTATCTGCTCCACCAGCTCCCTGCGGTGTGCCACTATCCACACCCGCATACCGACACCGCCACCACAGAGAAACTCTTTCACCACCGCAGCCAGCAGATGTGTCTTTCCCGTGCCTGTAGGCATTTGTACCATCACACTCCGGTGAAGCTCCCACTCTTCAAAGAGGCGGAGCTTCATCTCCTGCTGGTAGTCACGGAGACCGTCGTTTCTTGCCATACATCATCCCTTATTTCAGATGTATCCTGAATACCATCCCTGCACTGGGATACTTACATTGGGTCAGTTCCACCACACCACTAATATAATCCTTCCAAAAGTTATACCCGATACCACAATTCACCGAATAACTATCGTATTCCGCTATCACATTCAGCCCATTCACAGCCTTCATCCAAAAAGAGGTAGCCGGCAGGGCAAACTGAAAATTCACCCCCGCCACAGGTCCGTTCCGGTGATAATCCAGACGCTTGTTATAGACATAACCGAAGTGCATCCCCAACTCCCCCACATTCTTCACCCCGAAGTGCTTGGTGGCAACTATGTAATAGCGGTTCCAGTGTCCGTTACCCACCGAAGACGTACCCGTAAAACCATAATCGTCCTTATTGGGGTCGCCCAGCACATCGTTGGTGGAAGGATCGTTCGCCCCCACCACAATCTGCGGTGTCCACTCCTTCCACCATCCTTCCTTCCATACACGCAGCCGGGCGGAAAACTGGCGGTCCTGATTGCGGAACTTATATGAATAACCATACTGGGGCAATCCTATTTTGTGCAGCGTACAGGTATAGCCCACTTCCAGCCACGGAAAAAGGGTGATGTTTATGTAGTAATTCCACGTGTCATAATTCCAATGCTTCGGGGTAGCCGCCACTTGCAGATAGGAAAACCCGCACAGAAAAGTCTTGTCGCGCTGCATATCCGCGCTGGGGGCGTGAAGAAGCCCCGTGGTGCCATATACATATTGAGCCCGCGTATGCTGCAAACCTGCTACCATCAATAATGCCGCCGCACAAATCAACTTCTTTATCATCATCAGTTTTATTCTTATTTCAACAAACCCTCATAAACTCCCATCACCTGCTTTGCAATCTTGTCCCAATCATACGGAGCCATGTCATACTGCACACTATGATAATCCTCGTCTATCACCTTCTGCAATCGAGCGGCAAGAGCATCCACATCTCCACAATGAAAATAGCAGTCAGAAGAAAGGCCTACCTCCAGATTGGCAGGAATATTACTCACCACCACCGGCAAGTGATAACTCATGGCCTCCAATAATGCAATAGGCAACCCTTCGTGCGATGAAGGCAGGCAATAACAGCGAGCATTTGTCAGCAACGAGTGCAACTTATGTCCTTTCACGAATCCTGTCAGCACCACGCCTGCCTCTTGCGCCATCTTTTTCAATCCCAGTGAATATTCATCTTCAAAATCCGTATCGCCCGCCAGCACTAACTTACAATCTCCAGCTTCCAACTTCTTGAAAGCTTCTATCAGGTGATGCAGGTTTTTCTCCGGCACAAAACGACACATGCCAAGGATGTACTTTCCTTTCTCAATACCCAGTTCTTCAAAGTATTCGGGATAGTCGCAAATTTCAGGCTTCGGCACACCATTGTAAATCAGATGTACCCTCTCACGCCGATGGTACTTCCGGGCAATCAGATCCTGAATTACTTCAGATATGACGATTACATCATCTGCAAACCTGCACCCCAACCGCTCCCCAGTTTCAGCACACTTTTGGCGGCAAAGCCCCACTTGTCACGGTCATAGTCGGGCCCGTGATGCGTGAACACCACCTTCATGCCGAGCATCTTGGCGTATGGCACTAACAGCGCAGGTCCGATGGCATGGATATGCACCACATCCGCTCCCAGCTTTTTCGCCTTGTTTACAGCCCGAAACGTATGGACAACCGCTTCGTATGATTTCCTTTTCGGTGCGCTGATATCCACCAGCTTCACCCCCTTCCACTCGGTGAGAGAATCTCTCACATAATCTTTGCGGCGGATGAGAGTGGTGTCCACACCTTTGGCCGCAATGCGGGGAAATAGTTCCTCGCAATGCGTCTCTACGCCACCCATGATGTCAGGGATACCACGGGTGCCGGTAACTACTAGTTTCATCAAAATTTTAGATTATTATTAATGAAGGCTACAATCCGAATAGGACAGCCACAATGCATTCAGCCTCATTTCCTGATACAGGAAATGAGGAGATAAGTTTTATCGGTAAATATTAGTTATTAAGAATCCACGCCAAATCCCTCAACAACCAGACAAAGGCAACTTCGCCCCAATTATTTGGCTTTCTATAAAAAATTATTCAATTCTTCTACAAGCCTATAAACAGTAGTAGAAGACTCTTGTTGTGCCGGATTATTCCCATCAAATTGTTTCATGATAGTTTTAGCGTGATTAATGGCTTGTTCTTGTTTAAGAAATAAAGCATTAAACATTTTAGAGCTTACGCCCGACTTCTTTGTATAAGCAAATCCGAGCAAAGTACTCAACATTTTTTCATATCTGGAACGATGCAAAGCCCCCTGATACAGATTGAAGTGAAGCAAGAACCAAAATTCAAAAGCCTGGTTGCTATAAGCCACTTCAAAACCATTCTGGCGAGCTGACAGGATTGCGGAGTTAAAGTCATTTTCTGGAAAATCATCTTTGTCAAAGACCACCCAATTCTGATTGTATGTCCTTCATCTTTGCCTTTCCTGCTCTTTTATATTGATAGCTTTCTGTACTAATGCTAATGTCCCCATGCCTTGGCCGATAGCTTTCACAGTGGCAGAAGTCAAGCGGAAGGCATTAAAGTAGTCTGGTTCAGTATTAACCCCCTCGCAAATAATCAGAAATGTTTGTTTCACTTCACGCACACCACTGATACGGGTTATCTTTCTTTCGATACGCGGATTCATATTTTTCCTTTTTGTAGCCGCCATAGTTTATTTTTCTTGCGTATTAAACAAACGGGTTAAATCTCCGACAATTGGAATAGCTCCATACTTTCCGGACAGGTAATCTTTTTCAAACGAAGCATCATTACGAACTTTATACTCTGCCAATGAATAAAGTTCGGTTGCTCCATAACGGTCTTTTTGTGTAAACCAAATCTGATCTCGTCGGAATATATTAGCACTCAACAAGTTTGTATCGTGGGTAGTGAAAATCAATTGGGCATTTTTTCGGATTTGTTTCTTTTGAATTAAACAAGGTAATAATTCTACACGTAAGAAGTGGATGCATTTTGGAATCAAATTCGTCTATAATCAGACGCTTCCCATTATCCAAAGCATCAATAATGGGATATGCTAAAGAAAAATACTTTATTGTACCTTCCGATTCATTTTTCCTGAATGGGAAGGTAACAGCTTTGACTTCATTACCTTCATCATCGTATTGTGTATGCATACTGACAATAGTATTATCTATTTTTTCAATATTTTCAATACCTAAATCAGCATAACGGGAAAACTCCACAATTCGCTGTTTCATTCTGATGTCATCCAGTTGGATGGTGGCAGTATTCCATATTTTCTCATCATTAGAACCTGAAATAATAGTGGTATCGTTCAACCATTTCATGATCTCCACTGCCGTCGGATCATTGAATTGTGCCGCAACAGAAAGTAATAGTGCATTTGCTCTCACCATTCGTTTACCTGCAAGCTCTTTACCAACGGCAAACTTGGTATGAATATCAAAACTGTCTTTTTCCCGGTAGAATAATTCCACCTCCTTAGCCCTTTTCTTATTAGCTTTTTGATAGAGCCATTCCGAATGTACCGATGAATTGTCAGCTTCAAAACCATAACGATATTGATTATCCTCATCACAGAATATGGCTTCAAAATAACTTGGTTCACCTGCTGTAAGCGAATTTAACCGGAAACTTTCTATATTGACACGTTCCCCTGCCTGAATATCCTTCGATGAATTTATCACATACCACTTGAAGAACTCAAATGCTTTAATGAAATTGGATTTACCGGATGCATTGGCACCGTAAACAACCGCACTCTTCATTAACAATAATCCGGCAGTCCCTACACTAAAGATTATATCTTCAGCCGGAACCTGTATTTCTTTCAAAGCCGATGCCGCTAATGACAATGTAGACTGTTCTTTGAAAGATAGAAAATTTCCTATTGTAAATTGAATAATCATACTTTAATTGCTTCATTCGAGATTTTATCACAAATATAGCTTTTATTTTTCATATAAGGATAACTATCAAGTGAATTATATTATTTTATGTCTAATAACATGCAACAGTTCCTCGCAATGCGTCTCTACGCCAGCCATGATATCTGGGATACCACGGGTGCCGGTAACTACTAGTTTCATCAGAATTTCTCCCTTAAATCACCTTGACAAGAGTCTTGCCCTACATCGCACCATTTCGGTTCCAGACAAATATCTTTCCCTTGCAGTGATTTCAGTTTATTGATTAACGCCCATTTCAGCGGATACTTAATATATTTGTGCATTACCGGCGAAGCCGTACCCACCATCCAGCAGTTTTTGGGACAACGGCGCACCATGGCGCGAACCTCCTGTGCCTGCTCACTCTCCCATATGGTCATAAAGTCGGGAGTTTCGTGAATATTCCCCATCGACTTCTTCAATACTTCTCTTCCAGCCCATTACAAGGATATACATCACCAAACGGATCAATGAAGAAGTTAGCCGAACCGGCCTCACAAGGCAACATACGGCGACCGCCTTCAATATAATTTATCAGTCCCATATTGAACCGGGCACGGAACCAGCTCTTCGGATGACGCTCCTTCAGCTGCCATTCAATGAGTTGCTTGAAGTCACCACACACCTCATTTTTATTAGTGATTACATTGTCTTCTTTGTGGAAGTAGTACGAATTATGAAAAGCAGCTGTGGCGAACTCCATCCCCAAGCTCTTGCTCAGTTGGTAGAGCGAAAGCATGTCTTTAGAGTTATTGTTAGACACCGTGCAGCCGAAACCGATATCCTTCAGTCCCATTTCCTTCAATGTCAGCAGTGTGCGAAGTCCCTTGTCGAAACCTCCCGTATGACCGCGCAGTTCGTCGTTCTTGCCACTCAGCCCCTCGATGGAAATGCGGATGCCGATATTTGGAAACTTTTTGGCCAGCGCCACCACACGATCCTCAAACCATCCGCTGGTCGAAATGACAATACGGTCGGTATGCCGGTAGCATTCCTCCACAATCTCCGCCAAATCCTCGCGGACGAAAGGTTCGCCACCCGTCAGGTTGATAAACTTCAACTTAGGCAGTGTTCTCAAATCACTCGCTTTTATCTCTTCGCTTTTGTTGGTGGGATTAAACCAGATGTTGCACATCTTGCACTTCATGGGACAACGATAAGTCAGGATGATACTTGCGTCCGTAGGAGTAGGAACAGAATAATTGTTATTTGACATATTATATTATTTTTACTTTAAAATCAATTATACTCTACTTTCTTTGAGCGGATTTTTGTCCGACTGATACCATTCAACAAATCTGGCGATTCCCTCAGGCAATCTGACCGAAGGACAATAGCCCACTTCGCGCTCCAACTTCGTAGTATCCGCATTGGTTTGATACACATCCCCCTGTTGCATCGGCATAAAATTTTTTCTTTGCCATAATACCCAGATTCTTCTCTATCTCGCTGATAAAATCCATAAGTTTTACAGGATGACTACACCCGATATTATACACCTTGGCAGGTACACCTTTTTCTGAAATCTCCGGCTGATGGTCTATCACCTGTATCGTACCGTTTACAATGTCGTCTACGTAAGTAAAGTCTCGGATAAGGTCGCCATTGTTGAACACGTTGATTTCCTTTCCCTTGCTGATGGCCGAAGCAAAAAGCATGGGTGCCATGTCGGGACGCCCCACGGACCATATACGGTGAAATAACGCAGTCCTGTAGTTTTCAGCCCATAGAGTTTACCGTAGGCGTGTGCCATCAGTTCATTACTTTTTTGTGGCAGCATAGATGCTTACGGGCTGAATTACTTCGTCATCCTCGCTGAACGGTGCCCTGTCGTTCAGCCCGTATATGCTGCTCGAACTGGCATAAACCAAATGTTGAATATTATTTAAGCGACAACACTCCAATATATTCATAAATCCCATTACATTGCTTTCTATGTAGGCATAGGGGTTGCGCAAACTATAACGTACACCCGCCTGTGCCGCCAGATTCATTACCTTGTCAAATTTCTCCTCCTGAAACAGACGACTCAGCGCATCACGGTTTACGATGTCCATACGCACAAAGCGGAGATTAGGCATCAATGTACTTTGCAGGGCGCGTCCCCACGGCATATCGGGAAAGGTCACTGCTGTCCTTCCATCATTTCCGGTTTCGGGAATCGCGCCTACCATCCCCCATTGCGCGTCCGCCTCTATCCCATAAAACTCACGCAAGCGGGCGTACTTCAAATTGGGATCGTAATACGTATTGATATTGTCTATGCCCACCACCTCGTCACCTCGTTTTGCAAGCTGAGAGGCAAGCCGCGAACCGATGAAGCCGGCGGCTCCAGTTACTAAGATTTTCATTTTTGTTTTCCTGTTATGTCATTGAATAGCTTCATCAAACGATTATAGTGCTCTGCCGGAGAAAAACAAGTCTGTACGTTTTGGAAGGCATTTTCACCCATTGCCTTTGCTTCCGTCGGATGGGCAAAAAAATAAGCAATCTTACTGCGAAAATCTTCCACATCCTGATAGTTGAAAGTCAACCCAGTTTCACCGTTTCTCACCAATTCAGGCAAAGAGCCGAAATTGGTAGCCACAACAGCTTTTTTATAGGCAAAACTTTCAAGAATTACATTCGGGAAATTATCATACCATTCCGAAGGAACAACTGTGCACAGGCAACTCTTCAGGTAAGGCACAATCTGCTCAAAATTCATTTTACCCAAGAACTCAATATGATGCCGCTTGCCGTTCAAATACGCCTTTAACTCATCCTCATAACCATCGTTTGAAAAGCCTATAATTTTCAGATTATAGTCGGTATTCTGAAAAGCCTTGACCAGTGACATCAGTCCTTTTTGCTTCTCTATCCGCCCAACAAAGAGAACAAAAGGCTTATATTCTACTTGTGGATTTCCCTCTTTCAAATTAAAGAAAGTGGGAATGTGATGCAATTTTTGTCGAGAAATGCCATACTCCACCAATTTTCCCAAGGTGAAGGAAGATGGCACTACAAAAGCATCTATCTTTCGAGTGATATGCATCGCATCGTGCAGCATCTTTGCTCCGAGTTTTATGACGGAATAAACCGTAGAGTTCAAGACACACTTATTTCTCACGCAGTTCCATCTATTTCCGTTCAGGCACTCCTCACAAACACCTTTCACACCATTGTAGAACAATGCGTTGGGACACATATACTGAAAGTCTGAAATGCGGTGTATCACAGGTATTCCCAGATTTTTTGCCGCATCAATGATGCTAGGTGATATCTTGTTATGATATTGCATGATATACACCAAGTCGGGATTTGTGTCAGTGAGCAGTTGTCTGAATTTCCTCTTAGCTTCAAAAGAGTAAAACATACGTGAAAAGGATTTCAGAATCACTTTCATGCTCTTCTTATTCGAATGAGCAAAATACACTTCATCATCGAGCCTGTCCAAGAAATACGTTTCATAATCACTTGAAAAATTCCGTGAATTCTTCACGCTAAAAGGTATCACTACATGCCCGTTACGTTCCAGTATTTCTTTTATATTGAAATAATAACGTTCTGGGCCTCCACTTATAAAATAACGGTAATTTACTAATATTATTTTCATATCTGATTGTTGTTTTTTAATTCATTTCCACACTCCCCCCCTCATTCTCTCCTCACATTATTTATCTGCGTACGAATATTACCGTGGACGTCCCCGACTTGAACGTCAGGAACTGCTGGAGCGCCTCTATGAAATCCTTGCTTACCATACGTTCGGCAGTAAGGATGGTATGCTTATGCATATCATTCACCACAAGGTTCGCCAAGTCCGATGCACTGCGGCAATCAGCTATGCGGCGGATGATATCATTCAGTTCCCAGTCATCAGAGTAGTAAATGCACAACGTGCCACGGGCAATACGCACTGCCTCATCCTCCTCTTTCTCTTCCATACCATTGTTCTGTGTTCTCACATGGGCGAACTCAGCACCATAAAAATTTTGCACTACCTCTGTAGCGTTGGGCAGTATTTGATTGTTACCGCCATGAATGTTGATAACAACACTTGCCCTCGCAGTATTTTGAGATTCTTTAGTCTCGTTTTTCATTATCGTTTTATCTTGATTTCTAATTATTCCCGATTATTTTAAATCATAGAGTGATTATTTTAAATCGCTATTGTCCTCCTGAAAATTTACTCTGTACTTTGCAGACACAAAATTCTACGCTACACATTATGAATAAAGATTTTTTTTAAATCAAGCAACCCATCGCGCTTCCACTCCCTGCGCGACACCCGCCTGAACCCACCACCGGCAGGTTCTTTTCAAGGAGATAACCAACAGCACCCACACCGCCGCCACCCGTCATTACCGCGCCCATCTGGCCACGCTGTCCGACATCGAGGCGACAGGCGACGCGCAGCAGCTGGAGCAGTGGAAGCTCACCAAAAGCAACATGAAGAACGCACAGCCGGCATTCATCCCCTCCGTCCTGCTGGAGGGAGGGAGAACCTACGCCCATGTCAAGGGATTCACGGGATTTATCATGGTGGACATAGACGGCATCCCCCCCGAGCGATTCGCCGCCATCCTGACTTTGGTAAAGGAGGATATTCATTCCTTTTTGGTGTACATCACCATCTCGGGATGCGGCATCCGGGTCATCAGCCACGTGGAGGGCGGAGTGACCAAGGCCAACTACCGCATGGTATGGGAGTGGGTGAACGACCATTACGCTCGCCTGTGCGAAGTGGAGATTGACGGACAATGCAAGAACGCCACGCGCATGTCGGTCCTCTGCCACGACCCCGAAGCCCTGCTCCGCCCCGAAGCCTCCTCCTTCCACACCAGCGGAATGAAGCCCCGCGAGAAGCCGAAGCGCGGCACTGCCGTGACCGTGACGGCAGAACGTGCCTACAAGATTATCCGTGCACAGTTGGACGAGGAAGGAATAGCATACGCACCGGGCAGCTACAACGACTACGTAAGCCGTTGTTTCTATCATACCAACCGCTACGGTGTTCCGCAGGCGGACGCCGAGGTATGGGCCCTCCGGACTTTTCCCGATTATCCGCGCGAGCAGCTGCTGCCCATCGTAAAAAGTTGTTACTCGCTCACGATGGAGTTCAACACCGTCTCCCTGCCCCGTTCCGTCCGAAAAAAGGAGAAAGAGAATGATTCCTCTCATAAGAAGGCCACCGTGGAGGAGATGGAGGAGTTTATCAACGGCTATATGAAGTTCCGGATGAACATGCTTACCCACCAGATTGAGACACAACTGATTGCTGATGCGTACACCGACCGTCCCGAAGCTTCCGCCTGCCACTGGCAGCGGCTCACCGACCACATCGAGAACTCCCTGTGGTGCGCCATGCAACACCATGGCATGGCGGTCAACCTGAACGAGCTGCATACGCTGCTCGGCAGTGATTTCGTCAAGGAATATCATCCGTTGAAAGAGTATCTGGACGGTCTGCCGCCCTGGGACGGAGAGACCGACTACATCGGCCGGCTGGCCACCATGGTGCATGTCAAGGAAAGTCCGCACAGTCCGTTGCAGCAGGACAAAAGCCGGGAACGGAACGACCTCTCCGAAACTCCCGTCCGCTTTGCCGACATCCTGAAACGGTGGATGGTGTCCATGATTGCCGCCGCCCTGGACGAGACCGTGGTGAAACAGGTGATCCTCACCCTGATAGGGCGGCAAGGCAGTTACAAGACCTCGTTCATGCAGCATATCCTGCCGCCCGTATTGTCCGAATATTACACCACAAAGAGCAACTCTAGCCGCATGACCAAGGACGACCTGTTCACCATGACCGAGAACCTGGTGATCAATCTGGAGGAGATCGACACCATGCCCCCCTCGGAGCTGAACCAGCTGAAGGCGATGGTGACGCAACGCTACGTGGACGAGCGCCGAGCCTACGGACGCAACAAGGTGCACCTGCCCCATGTAGCCTCGTTCGTAGCCACCGGGAACAACCTCCAGTTCCTCACCGACGACACGGGGAACCGGCGATGGCTGCCCTTCGAGGTGGAGGACATAGACAGCCCGTGGGAGGCGGACATCCCCTACGAGGGCATCTACAGCCAGACGTACGCGCTTGTAACTCGTAACTTTGCCGCATCACTTTTTCGTAACATTAAATATTTCACTTTACGAAAACTATATTTATGTAGAAAATGGATGCAAAAAAGATTACAGAAGACTACCACGACTGGCATAACATTGCCGAACTTCGACTTCTTGGCTTGAGCCGTTCTCAAATAGCAAAGAAGCTGCAACTTCCTCCCGGCAGAGTCATGCGGCTTTCCCGATTAAATGTTGATGAGCTTCTTCAACATGGCAATCGTCCGCGCCCTTCTTATTCCTGCCGTCTCGATCCTTATGAGGAGTCAGTTAAGCATTTGCTGATAACCTGTCCTTATTATTCTTCCACCCAGATTCATGAATATCTAAAGGAGAATAATCCCTCTTTTCCAAAAGTCTGTGAAAAGACTGTTTTCAATTACGTAAAAAAAATACGTAAAAGATACGATATACCTGCAAGAGTATAATTTTTTGCAGCAACAATCTTTTGTTCAGAATTCAATAAGAATCTGAACTGCATCCTTATTACCGAAATTTAAATAAAAGACATTATGAAATCCGTTATTTCAGACAATAAGATTATTCCATTCCTGCCTTGTTATAAAAGGACATCACAGTTGCATGAAACCAAAGTTAGTGATCTGAAAACTGTATATGGATGTAATGGATATGCGGTTTATGATTATATAGAAAATGAGATATTCCGTACAGGAAACCATTCATTGTATTGGTGTAAGAATATGCTTTGCAGAGTAGCGGACTATTGGGCACTCTCTCCGGAAGAAGTGGAGAAAATCGTGGAATATTGTATTCAGGTTGACTTGTTCAATGCTGAGTTGTATACCAAGTATCATATTCTTACATCCGCAGAAATCAGGCAACAGTATAATAATGCCGGTTTCTTCATGGCTGTCAATTCATAATCACTAATCCGAAAATACTATGTTGATAAGATGTGAAATGTTAAAAAAACTGGCAAACGCTTTTATAGAGGTAGCCAAAGAGGAGAACCTGCCTGTAAATATCACAATGGGCAGGTCTTATACAGACTCCGGCGGTTCCAGACAAGTTGGTATTATTCTTGAATTTGACAGTTGGAACTCGAAAATCATCAATGATAAATTAGCTGACACCATCAACAGAATCTTCGAACTTAAATAATATATAATAGAAAGGGAGCAATATGGAAATATTAACGGCCCTGCAATGGGCTAAAAAGGGTTTTATCCCCAATGAGGGGGCCAAAGGTACAAAACAATGGACTAACAGCTTTTACTCTGCCAAAGCTGTCTATTTCAAAGACTGTGAAGTACATGAAGATAAGGACGCTGCCAAAGCCATCCTTTTTGCCAAAAGGAAGGAGTACCGGGATGTAGCCAAGAAACGGGAAGAGAAAAGAATAAAAAATGCTGCATACCGAGAGAAAATGAAAACCCAGTGGCAATGGTTACAGGAGGGAAGAATACCTAACGATAATGCCAGATGGGAAGTTGGAGAGGAGCTGAATAAGATGTTTTGTACATGTGCTTACGGAAGCAACTACTGTTATTGCCATGAGAGATATACTCATGAGCCTAAAAATGATGAAGAGATGCAAAAAGCCATTTTTGATTTTTAACAGAAATAACTGGGTATGACTATAAACGATATAAAAATGAATGGAATCCACCTGTGTGAAAGATGTAAATATTGCACGCATTCACCCAATTTATTTCAGCCATATTATTGGTGTTCGTGGTATGGGAAAGAAGTAAAGACACCGATTAACAGATGTGATAAAATAACCCTTAAAACGGTATAGAAAGGAATGAATTATGAATAAAAGAACAATTCAAATAGATGTTATCGGTCCGATAGAAGAAACTGAATTAATGAAATGTAAATTGTATGTTGATGGTCGTGTGTGTGTAATCGGAATGTCACGATATGACTATGAAGAGTTAATGCGAGAAAAAGTGTTTATCCGGGATGGTAAGAGCGTTGATTCTGCTGGTGTGATAAACACTACTAACACTTTCATCGAAAAAGATTAATATTTAAAACGATATAGGTATGAATATAGATACTGAATTTAACGTAGGAGATAGCGTATGCTATCTGAGCGGTTAACATTATCCATACAAGTATAAGCAAAATAATTATCGAAATATCCTATACTGATGATAGTTTTCTTATGGTTTATAAGCTGTCAGATGGACTAAGTGTGCCCAGAAACAATTATCCACAATGGGGAAAAAGACTTTTTAGAGATAAGGATAGTTTAATGAGATATTTATCAGAATCGTAACGGAACAATGGACTAACAGGCAAGTCACCGCATTGTATGCAGGCTGGTGATACAGGTTCGAATCCTGTTTGTTTCACACTGAAAAAAATTCTTAAAACGTATAATTATGGGAAGAATTGCCAGAAAAGGCTTTGAGTACTACAGGGCCGAAACGGACCGGTTCCGTGACATCAAGATCCGCAAGCTGAGAAAGGAACACAGCTGTGCCGGTTATGCGATATACCAGTATGTCCTGAATGAGATCTACCGTGTGGAAGGCTGTTATATCCGTTTCACACAGGACGAGCTGTTCGATTGTGCGGAATACTGGAACATGAGGGAAGAGGAGGTTCTCCGGATCATCAACTATTGTACGGAAACGGGGCTGTTCAATGCCGGAATCTGGAAACAGTACGGCATTCTGACAGGGCACTCCATCCAGATCCGATATGTGTCCATGTGTCACGCGGCCAAGCGCAAGACAGTCATTCCGGAAGAAATAAATCTTCTTTCCGAAGAAAAATCCTCCCTCCCGGTTTCCCGGGCACAGCTCCCTGTGGAAGCGGCGTCCGTTCCGATCTGTGGATCTGTGGCAGTCACCTCTGTTCCCTTCACGGAACCTTCAGAAGCGCCCGTTCCTTTGAAAGAGGGAATTCTTCCGGAAAAAACCGGATTTATTCCGGAAGAATCCGTGAATATTCCGGAAGCTTACAATATAAAGGAAAGAAAAGAAAACATATCATCCTCAAGCTCCTTTACATCCGTTCAGGAAAAGACGGATGAGGAGGACAATTCCATCCGGACTTTAAAATCCGATCTGGAATACCTGAACCTGAAGGATGACCAGATCCGCTGGGCGTGCATTCTGAAAGCCCGTTATCCGGCCATGCCTCTGAGTACGCCATAGCCGCCGTCAAGGACAGCATCCGTAACGGTGACTACCGTTACAGTGTGGGCGGCTGCCTCACTCCGCTGATAGAGAACTATATCCGCAAGTACAACGCTGAATGTTCAGGAGAAAAGAGGCAGGACGGTTTCCGTGCCGCCCTTGAGCGTCTAGGCATTTCTCCGGCACAGCAGTATGAGATTCTGCATCTGTCCGCAGACTCCCCCCGTGTGCTGGAAGCCGCCCTGAAGGAAATCGAGCGCAGCAACGGGCGCATCAGGAGCCCGCTATGTTTTCTCAGGAGCAGGCTGACGTCCGTCCGGACCGCATGATATTTTGACATTAGTTAGTATGTGAAAGAACATTCCATCCTGCCGTCCCGCTGTGAAGCCGGTGCGGCAGGAACTTAAAAAAAACGAAAGATTATGAAATCACAGGAAGCCAATGCGATCCCCTTGCGGGAGATACTGGAAAAATACGGTCATGAACCGGTCAGGTCCTACCACGGCTATCTCATGTACAGCTCCCCTTTCAGAAATGAGGAGACCCCCAGCTTCATGGTGAACCTGCACACGAACAAATGGAAGGATTTCGGTGAGGACAGCTCGGGAGGTGTGGCTGACCTGGTCATGCGTCTGGAACGGTGCGATTTTCACTCCGCCATGCGGCGGATTGAAAAAAGTGACCTGTCCGCCCCGTCCGACCCTCTCCCTGTTCCGACTTCCGCCGGGGATGCCGGCACCAGCCCCAGACTGACTGTTGACAATATCAATCCCCTGACCAACAGGATGCTTCTGGAATACATGGGCCGGCGTGGAATTGATGCGGACATTGCAAAGGCATATTGCAAGGAAGCATACTACCATTTCAGCGGAAGGAAGGACAGGCGCTGTTTCGCCGTAGCTTTCCCCAATGACAAGGGAGGCATGGAGCTCAGGAATCCGATATTCAAGGGATGTGCCGGAGTAAAAGCCGTCACCTGTCTTGACAATGGAGGCGACCGTTGTGCCGTTTTCGAGGGATTCATGGATTTTCTCAGCTATCTCCAGTATGCCAGGGAACATCCCGGACTGCCGCCAATGAATTTCTGCATCCTGAACTCCACGGCCATGGCCGGCAGGTCCGGAGAGTTCCTTTCCCCGGCACCGGCTGGTACATGCCTTTCTGGACAACGACAAGGCAGGCATGGACGCCCTGGACAAACTGGAGGGGAATCTTGGGAAGGATACGGTACTGGTCAATGAGTCCGTCCGGCTGTATCCCCGGCATAACGATTTCAACGAGTTCCTGCAAGCCTGTAAAAAAAAGCAATGACTGCAGGAAATGAGATGTAATACAGCAAACAATATGAAAGAAGTATCAGAAAAGATAACGGAAAGAATCCGCAAGCTTATCCGGCTCAAAGAATCCGCCACACAGATCGGATCTGAAGGTGAAGCTCATGCGGCGGCAGCGGCGGTACACCGCCTGCTTATGGAATATAACCTCTCCCTGCTTGATCTTGCCGGTGAGAATCCACAAAACCGGCTGACAGCCTGCGAATCTGACAGAATCAGCTACAAGGATGCAGCCGGCAATATCTGGAAACGTGACCTGATGAGGGTCTTATGTGAATACAATTACTGCAAGATGCTGCTCTACGCGGGCACAACCCATATGGTGGTAATCGGGACAGAGGAAAATGCGGCAACTGTCATTGCGCTCTTTGACTACCTGCGTAAAACCTTCAGACGTCTGTCCGAAGAGAAGTATTCCGGGTATGTGCAAGGCAGACGCGGTTACTGGAGAACCGCCAAAGGTAAGAAGGACTATATCCGGTCTTATCTGGAAGGCTGCATACCCGGTTTACGCATGCAGCTGGAGAAGTCCGGGCAGACGCCGCAGGAAACCGGCCTCATGATCTGTCACCAAAAACTGATAGACGACTATATGGGCAGGTTCAGGCTTGTCAGAAGAAAGCCTGTGGCGAACAGGCATAAGACGAACCACAAGGCTTATATGACCGGAGTTGATGACGGCCGCCATATAAGTCTGAGCAGGCAATTGAAGGATAATACTCTTTTTTAAAAGGATAAAAACATGGGCTTTGTCAACAGACTGATCACATGGATCATGGACCGGCTTTCCGTGGAGGTCGATCCGGATGCCGAATGGTTTTAGCAGATCGTGAAAAGGATGGTTGCGGTTCATCCCCGTTCACTTGATTAAAAACACATAAACGAAAAAAATATGGAGATAAAAGGAAAAGTACTTATCCTCTTTCCGGTTAAGGAAGGAGTCGGAAAGACATCGGGCACTCCGTGGAAGTCCCGTGAGTTTGTGATAGAAACGCAAGACCAGTATCCGAAGAGGATCTGCCTGCAAGTGATGAATGACAACATGGACCGTTTTCCCATGGAGGAGGGTATGGAGGTCAGTGTCAAATTTGACATTTCCGCCCGTGAATGGGACGGCCGTTACTTCAACACGCTGACGGCATGGGACATCACCGTGCTGAATTCCCGCCGTCCAATCAGGAAGGAGAAAACAGATGAGAAAGAAATTCTTTTTTCTGGGGATATTGTTGGGCGTCTGCCTGGCATCCCCGGCCCAGTTCTATTCCGCACGTACCAACCTGATAGGGCTGGCAACGGGCAACATCAACCTGGAGGGGTCCATGACGCTGAACCGCCGATGGTCGCTTCATCTACCGGTCCAGTACAATCCCTTCGTCTTTAAGGATAACCGCCAGTTCCGCAACCTGACTGTCATGCCGGGCGTGCGCTACTGGTTCGTGGAGTCCTACTCCAATTTTTTTGTCGGGATGAACACCCTGGCAAGCGGCTATTCGATCGGCAGGATATGGAACAAGAAACGTTATGAGGGAGAAGGCTACGGCATCGGCCTCTCCATCGGCAAGGCCTACCCCCTGTCAAAAACATGGAACATAGAATGGGAACTCGGCGACGCCGCGGTCTGGGCGAGGTACAACGAATACCGTTGCGGGAATGCGGCGCCTTCCTGGGCAGAAAACACGGATGGTATCTGATACCTTCACGTGTGGCGTTGAACATGATATATCTTTTTCTAAATGTACGGTCCTATGAAAAAAAAGAAACATACCTGTAATCCTTTTACTTCCACTGCTGTCCTTATCCTGTTCCCTGTCCCACAAGATGGAAAGGAGCATCAGCAAGGTCGGTCTCTCACAGGCCGGCAAGCGGCCTGCACCGGACACGACATGCTATTCCGTTCCCGAAAAAAATCACCTGGAAGGACAGTTCGGGAGTGGAACATATTGTCACCATGGCCGAACGTGACAGCGTTACGGGTGAAGAGATGACCGTGTTGCAGCTGGACGAGGTGACCATTGTCGCGCGTAACAGGAACATCCCCGAGCGTGCCGGAAAAGTGAATCTGGATTTTGTCGTGACCGTTCCGGGCAGGCTGATAGATGACAAATGGCAGGTACAGCTGACCCCTGTGGCCTACAAGCGTGACAGACGCATAGAACTGGAGAGGATCTTCCTATCCGGCGCCGACTTCGTCAAGCGGCAGAAAAAAGGATACGCGCAGTACCAGGCCTTCATAAACAGCATCATCCCGGATTCCGCCTATCTGAAAGAGATGTTCGACATGAAAGGCTACCGCCGTGCCATGGCCGAGCTGGAGGAGGAGTTCTACCAGGCATGGAAGCATGACTATATCGCCCGCGAGGAATGGATTGACTGGACTGAGAGATGGAACCGCCGTTACCAGCACTTCAACGCGAAGATGGAACGGAACCGCATGGCCATCGCCGGCCACAACACCATCCTGTCCGTATTTCCCGCTTACTGGCTCCGCCGTGACCTGGACACCACGCTGATTCCGTCCCGCTACCGCATGTTCTCGGAAGGCACCCCTCTGAAGGTACGCAGGGTGACGCCGGAAGATTCGGCGCGTATAGCGGAGAGATACTTCGATTACAAGCGCATTGCGGAGAACGAACGCAAACGTGACGCGGTGTCACGCAAATATGAGGAGCTGGTTCGTTTCCCTTACCAGGCCGCCCGTCTGGATACGGTCATCAGGAACAGGAACAATACCTTCAGCTATTATTACCGGCAGGAGATGGATGTTACCGATAACACGAAACGTATTGATCTGACAGTAGACGGAAGGATACTTGCCGTCAATGGCAGTTCCGCCAATTTACCGTCCTCGGATACCATTACCTATTATATAAGCAGTATGGTGCAGTTCCTGGACCATGCGCCCCGGTACAGGAAGGAGAAGATATACCGCAAAGCCACGGCCAATACGACCGCCTATATCAATTATCCGGCAGGCAGATACCTGTTTGACGAGGAATACGGGAACAACCGTTCCGAAATAGACAAAGTCCTGGAAGCGATCAACAAGCTGACCTATACCGGTGAGTTGGTGATGGACAGTATTGACATGACCGCCACCGCATCCCCGGAAGGCAGCGCGGCCGCGAACCGTATCCTGTCCAGGCAGCGTGCCGTTGCCTTGAAGGAGTACCTGTCCGGAAGGACGGATGACAGGACCGGCATCGACACCCTGATCCGTCCCCGGTGGATTGGCGAGGACTGGCAGCTTCTTGTCCGCAAGGTACAACAGGATACGGAAATGGATGACAGGTCAGCCGTTCTGGATATCATGTCCTCCGTCAAGGATCCGGACGCAAAGGGAGGCCGGGATCCGGAAACGTTTTCCGGATGCCTACAAGCATATCAGGGAGAACTATTATCCTCTGGCACGTGCGGTGAACTTCGCATTCTACCTGCACCGCCGGGATATGATAGAGGAATTCAAATACACCACCGTCCTTGACTCGGCCTACATGCACGGTCTCGACCTGATGGAGGACAGGCAGTACAAGGACGCGCTGGTGATACTGTCGGACTATAACGACTACAACACGGCCATCTGCCTGATGTCACTGGGCTATGATGCACGGGCTGCCGGAATATTGGAATCCCTGCCGGAAAGTTCCAATGTGTGCTATCTGCTGTCCATCCTGTACAGCCGTCTGAAAGATGACGGCAAAGCCGTGTCCTCCTTCATGCGCTCACTGGAACTGGACGGTTCCAAAGCCTATCGCGGTCGTCTTGATCCGGAAATCAACCGGCTGATAACAACGTATAATTTAAACCTGTCGCAATATGAATAAAATAGTAAGAATTCTGCCCGGCATATTCCTGTCCCTGCTGTCACTTTCCTCTTGTGACGGCCCGTTCACCGAGGATTGTATCTACAAAGGATACCTGCACGCCCGTAACGGGTTCCATCACCCTTCCGATATGGGCACACCGGAACAGGCGGAGATGAACCTGATGGTTTTTCCGCTGACCGGTAACGGCGTGGCGGAATATGACAATCTTTCCATTCCTTTTAATGGAAGCGGTGATGCGCATGGGACCTTGCATATCGGGAATTACGAGTTTCTCGCCTGCAACAAGGATGTCAACATCCTGGAGGATGCGGGCTCCGCCGCCACCGTCCGCCTGCGTGTTCCGACGGAACAGGGAAAGATCACGGCGGAGCAGGGATATGCGTATTCCTCTTCCGTGACCGGTACGGTCATGACTGACGACACCCTGCACGTCATCTGCGAGAGCAAACTGATGGTGCAGCGGATTGTCTTCAACATCACGGTGACGAATACGGGAATTCTGGAATATACCGGAATCACCGCCGAACTTGACGGCGTGACCACAAGCCGGTATGTACGTACAAGGGAAAAGGGAAGCGGTTTCGCCACCCTGCCTTTCACCGTCTCCCCTGAAAAGGAGAATTTCTTCCGGAAGGAAGTGCTGGTGTTCGGCATCAATACCGGGGTGAGCAATGTCATCCGTCTTCATCTGGACGGGGACATGCCCGTGGATGCGGATCTTGACCTGAGTGATGTGTTCAAGGACTTCACCGCTGACGGTATCAGTGTGGACATCACCGTCCGCGTATCCCCGTCCCTACATACCGCATCCGCTTCCATCGAGGACTGGCAGAATGTGGAATGGGGCCAGGGAATAATTACTTATTAATACTGTTTTTTTATCATCAATTTAAAATTTTACAAAATGAAGAAAATGTTTTTGTTCGCAGCGTGTCTTGCCGTATTGGCATGCAGCTGTTCCGAGAATGAAGAAGGAACCGTCAAGGATGTCCGTGCCTCCTTGAAAATCAACGCCAACATCGGTGCTCCCGCTGTTTCCCGCGCGGAAAAGACCGCCTGGGAAGCCGGTGACAAGCTGGGTCTTTATGTCTGCAACGGTACTCTGGGCACTCCGTACAACCAGAATGCCGTCTATACCAACACCCCTTTCACCTATTCAGCTGCCGGATGGACTTCGGAAGAGATCCTGCTGGATGAGAACGAGGCGACGGTGTTCGCTTATTATCCGTATGATGCCACGCTGACCACCCCCTCCGCCCTTCCGGTGGACATCACCACCCAGACGGACCATCTGTACGGACAGGGCGACACCAAGGCGAGCATCCTGAACCGTAATGTGAACATCACGATGAAACATGCCCTTTCACAGGTCGTATTCCGCATGAAGAAAACGGAAGGATACAGACAGGAAGGCGTCCTTACCGGAATCACACTGAAGAATGTCGGTTCCGCCACTCCGTTGTATACCCGTGCCACTATGGATATTTCAACAGGTTCCCTGACAAGAACGACGGCAGGCAATGTGGAATTCAGCGCCGGCGCCACTCTGACAGACAAGGCCGTATCCTTTTCATCCATTGTCGTTCCGGTTGATGCGACAGCGGGCAAGGATATGCAGGCCGTGTTCACCATTGACGGAAAGCAGCTGCAATTCACCTTCCCGGCCGGAACAAAATGGGAACGCTCTTACCGTAATATCTACGACATCGTACTGGGGAATAACGGTCTGGTCATCGGCGGTGCCGATGGCAGTGGTGTGACCATCGAACCCTGGACAGACGATGTGAAAGGTGAAATCCAGCTTGTACCTGTAATCTGACTTTAAGGGGCGGGAAGCCTTTCTTCCCGCCCTGTTACAAACCATATCGGGGCTGCCAATCCCCCATAATCAGACAAAACGATGAAAATGAAGAATATTTTAAACAGCCTTTTCCCCTGGCTGGCCATGACAACCCTCCTGTCCCTGCAGGGCTGTGAGAATGAGGAAGGCACCGCAATCCACAGCCGTGATACCGTGTCCTTTGAAATTGACGCAGGGGGAGCACGGGCAACCGAGACAACGTTTGAGACCGGGGATGCCATCGGCGTCTATGCGGCAGTACGCATGTCATCAGCGCCTGCAACCTTGAAAACGTCCGGAAACTATGCGGACAACAAGCGGTTCGTCTGGAACGGCTCGCAGTTCGTGGCGGACGGGGACGCCAACGAAATAGCCGCCGGCTATGAAACGGATTATTATGCCTATTACCCCTACAGGGAAGACATGGGCAATCCGTTGGATTATAATTTCAGCATACAGGGGACCAGCGGGAAGGCATCACGCTTTCCGACTTCATGTATGCGGCCAACAGGAGCGGAACAACCGATAAGGTCATAACGCTCGCCTTCTCCCCACCGGCTGTCCCGCTGCAGGTCACTTATACGCCGGAAGCGGGGGAGGCACTTTCCGGCGTGACCATCCAAAGGGCCAAGGCTACAGCCAATATCAACACGGGAACCGGCACCGCCAATACCCTTGGAGCCACCTCGGATATACGGATGTATAATGACGGCGGCACATTCACTGCGGTCATTCCGGCGCAGGACCGGGATGCCGACGGTACATTCCTTACCCTTTTATTTGCCGACGGCACAAAAAAGGACTACACCCTTTACGGCAAAGAAAGAATTCCTTTGCGGGGCATACTACCGTAATTCCGTTCATGGGCAAAGAGCTGCAGTATACCTTTACCGTCAGTCCGGAAACCATCGGCAGCGGCTATTCCGGCGGCATCTATAACTATGAAACGGTTTCAAACAAATATTATTCAATAAACGGAAGCCATTGCCCGGCACTGAGAGTCCATTGGATTACACGGTTTCAACGACAGACGTCTGGATAACCCCGGACAAGGCGGGCAAAACAATAAAGGTGGCGGAAAACCTGAATACCGCTCCCCGAAACGGCAAGGTCCTGTTTACCCAGGCAGAATCCGGAAGGACTTACATCCTGCCGGTACAACAGTCCTCCGCTACCACGCGGCAGACCTTGCAAAAAATCAGCACAACTGCGGGAAACATACCCGCTGCCGGAGGAAACAAGGCTGTCACAGCCGTTCTCAGCACTTATTATAACGACCACCGGGATCCTGATAAAAAAGAAAATGTAACGGTTTCCCTCAGTGGAACCGGGACGGATTCAGCCTGTCCGGGAATCAGGTCCCGGCTGTCAACAATACTACGACAAATGCCAGAAGTATTACCGTAAAAGGCAGTTAACAACGGCATAACATCGGATAACAGCTCGACCGCAAAACAATACGCATCCTGGAGCGACTGGAGTGTAACCGTATCGGCCAATCCGGAAACGGTTGCAAACACGGGAGGTACATCCGTCATCACGGCCGATGCAGCCTGTACGTGGACGTGGAACGGTGTCGGCGGTTCAGGAGGTACGGAAACAGACAGGGCCACACCGTCATTGTCGGCAGCCGGCAGCGGATTCAGCCTGTCCGGAACAACACTGACAGCAGGCAACAACACAACAACATCTGAAAGATCAGTCACGGCAACCCATGCCGGTAAATCAGCGACCTGTACAGTCAAGCAGCCGGCCGGAACAACCGGTTACGGAGATTGAAAGCAACATATCCGCCAGTCCGACCACTATCGCGGCCGCCGGAGGGGAACGTCAACGCGACCTGCTCGGCTGCGCGTGACGTATATACTAATGGTAAAAAGACCGGTACGGAAACCGCCTACACCTGTCATCTCGGGCAGTGCAGCCGGATTCAGCCCTGTCCGGAAAAAACAGCCGCCGGCAACAACACCTCAACAAGCACGCGAAGTATAACATATACGGCAACCCTTGCCGGTAAATCAGCCAGCTGTATGATCACCAGTCTGCAGGAAACAGGCAATATGCGTCATGGAGTGCCCTCGGGATAAGTGTCAGCAAAATGCCACGATAGTCGCAAGCGGAGGCACATCCTCCATCAGCGCGGCAGCGGACATTCAGCAGTTCCGGCGGTACGAAACAGACAGGAACCACCGTCATTGTCGGCAGCCGGCAGCGGATTCAGCCTGTCCGGAACAACGCGACAGCAGGCAACTTAACACAGCAGCGTCTGAAAAGGTCCTGCACAGTCGGCGCTTCAAACGGCGGTCGGCCGCTGTACGGTCAGACAGTCCGCCAGCAGTCAGACAACAGGCACAACCGGCCCGGACCGAATATTGTCCGCCAACCCATCGATATCGATATCAACCGCTGGTGCCGTCGAAATGCAGTGGAACAACAAACCTCACAGAATACGGGTCAGGAAACGCGTCGGGCTTCAGCCGGGCAACATTGTGCGTGGCGGCCAATAAACTATCCTGGTGTACCTATACGGCAAGGTTACGGAGGAAAAATCGGGCATGAACGTGGATGCTGGAAAGGCTTGCCGATGCTGATCACCTGCGTACATATTCACGCTCGGAGCCGATCAGCGGTGATGACGTCGTCTCCGGAGACGTCATGCTCGAAAGTCATCCGCACCGAAGATCACGGCAGCGAAACCTCATAGCATCTGTTGCGTCGGCCGCCAGCGTGTCTGGCGGGATCGGGCGGCACAGACTCGGCAACCGTCGGCTGAAACGCCGAACAGCTTCCGACGTAGCCAGCAGCTCGATACGCTGACCAGAACGAGCGGAAGGAAGCAATCCCATCACTGTATACCGGGACAGAAAGGTATCGGTGGACATAAACTAAAAAACTATGTATGGATAGCCATTCAATCATCTCATTATTTTGACGTTTGTATGCCGGTTGCAGCCCTCGCGGCTGCTCAACGCTTTGCAGAGATCCGGGCAGGACGCCGTCATGTCCATCAGCTCCTGCACGGCACGTGGTGATGACGGGCGAGGATCCGTCAGCGAGTTCGGATAACGGATACGGGAAACCTGTATCCGGACAACATCAGTCCTCAACCGGTCGAGGAAATGGACATTCGCGGATTGTCGGACGGGAAAAAGCATACTCGTAGTATCCTTACAACCCGTCCTTCAGCGGCGGAAGATAGACTGGAGGAGCCAGACCGATTTATCACATTCGGAAAGGACCATGGTCGAGGAACGCACCCTCCGCCTCCATCACCCTGGCGTCATCTTCTTTCGAAGGTGACTTTCAGAATGCCCGCCGCCGTCACCGCGGTCCGATGGCAGATTACATTCTCCACTTATCTACGATCTGACGGGCTCGCTGGAGACAAACCGGAGGCACAACTGTCCTCGGGACAGGCAGCCTGCTGTCCCAGAGCAGTCGGCATGCACATATGCGCGCATGGTGGCCGGCGGACATCCAGCACGACTTGCTGTCATTGCCGGCGGCGACGTTTCCGATCCGGAAGGAACAATGCTAGCGTGGAATGAAAGTTTCATCACCGGCTGAGCGTGTGCAGTTCTGCGGAAAGACTAATAACTTCGAGAACAGAAAAGGCAGTGAAAATTTACTTTATCCGTCCTGCTGGCGTGGTTCAACAGAGGGCACCGTCATCAGGTGAGCATGAGCACCGATCCTGAACGACATGGTCCTCGTGCAGTGTGATGGTCATGGCGCTTGCCGTAGGCATGGGAAAGAACTGGAGACTCATCAATGACGAGGCAGCTTGAGGGCTGACAAGAAACTGGGATGGATGAGACGTCGCCTACATGGTCGGCTATGTTATTATCGCGGTGACGTCATCAGACTGGCTCTCAGTACCTCCATGGAATTACAAGGTGCATAGGGATCGAGAACGTGCAGATACCTGGTACCTGACTTATCTGTTTGCTCGGTTGGCTTGGTTCGCCGTGGCGTGCTGAACGATCAGCTGGCTGGACAGGTACGACAAGCGACGATCTTTTCATGTGCTTGTCGGATGTGGTCTGTTGTTGGCAAGGTTCTATAGATATAAAATGCATTGGGAGAAGACGGTTCAAACCGTGATGTGAGAAATGCTTTGTGAAAAACAGATAAACTATTGACAGTATGGAAAGTGTTAGAAGCTGGCTGGAACAAACAATCGGAATGCCAATTGATTATATAGCCATCGTATCAGCAAGGGATTCTGTTTTGCATGTTTTGATAAAATTGCCATACATGCATAGAATTTCATGGGTTCTTAAAAAAGTATGGCAAGAGTGGCAATGATACCGAAAAAAAATCAATGATGCAAAGAAAGGAACGACTCGTAAATCATAGTTCTTTTTGGGCTTTTTAATTTTAATGTAATTACTGAAATCTTTGCAAACAGGAAGAATATAAAGTAAATTTAACTTTTAGACCTCTTCATGTCAATAACAGGCCAAAATCTGTATTCCTTTACTTTCGATCAGATAAGGTAAATCAACTCCCCAAAAGCGAGAACCTGGAATAGGTGGAGAATGGCATAGGTGGATTTGTACCGGACAGGAAACAAAGTGGTTCAATGAATATTCCATTTATTCCCGTAATAACATCAGTTGGCCGACAGCTAGCTACTGAAGATGATATAAAACGTTCTGTTAATAATAGTGCAGCAATAGTATACCGTATGCCTTATTTTGTTAGATATCTCCAATTCATTTAACATATCATAAGACAGATCAGGATTAGTG
>VOFD01001759.1_pt1 | contig 27760 bp, 40 predicted proteins | sample 5384101 | NCBI WGS metagenome assembly VOFD01 (sample SAMN12384723, study PRJNA508395) | human gut metagenome | isolation source: healthy gut C | host: Homo sapiens
ATATGCAGCAGGCCGCCCGTATTTCGGACAAGACCGCCTTCTTCCTGCTGGGTGAGCTCATCGAGTTCGGGAGACACCGAGCAGATGTTCTCCATGCCCAAGAACAAGAAGACGGAAGACTACATCACCGGGAGGTTCGGATAATGCGGGACATTCAACGAACAGCTGGAACAGCTGAATGTAGAGCTCAGCCGGATGGGTGCTCTGTGCGAGGAGGGCATCTCCGGCGCGGCCAAGGCCCTGCTGGACGGCGACGACCGCCCTGCGGGAGACCGCCGCCGCGGCCGAGCGGGACATCAACCAAAAGGAGCGGGAGGTGGAAAACCTGTGTCTGAAGCTGCTGCTCCAGCAGCAGCCGGTGGCCAGCGATCTGCGGAAGATTTCCTCCGCCCTGAAGATGATCTCCGACCTGGAGCGCATCGGCGACCAGGCCGCAGACATCGCTGAGATCACCCGGGATATTGAGGACAGCCCGGTCATCAGCCGGGTGCCCATCGGGAGATGGCCCGCAGCGTCATCGGCATGGTGACCGACAGCATTGACTCCTATGTGCGAAAAGAACCTGGGCCTGGCTCAGGAGGTGATTCGCAAGGGGATGACGTGGTGGACCGATCTGTTCCTGGAAGGTAAAGGACGAACTGATCCGCCTCATCGGCATGGGGGACAGCGGAGAGGTGTGCATCGACCTGCTGATGATCGCCAAATATCTGGAGCGCATCGGAGATCACGCGGTCAACATCGCCGAGTGGGTGGAGTACTCCCTCACCGGACAGCACGGCGATGACCTGAGAAATTCCCGGAACGGGCGGGGCCGGATTTTCACAGCCGAGGAGGAAAAACCCGTGATCTATATTTCTGGAGGACGATGCCAGTATCCGCAAGCTGGTCATTTACACCCTGAACAGCCAGGGGATGGAGGCGGAGGGCTTTGAACTGCCCTCCCAGTTCTGGGCCGCCATGGAGCGGCAGCTCCCCGACCTGGTCCTGCTGGACCTGATGCTCCCGGAGGAGGACGGGCTTCAGGTGCTGAGGCGCCTGCGCCCATGCCCACCACCAAGGCCTGCCGGTCCTGATGCTGACGGCCAAGAGCACGGAGTACGACAAGGTGGTGGGGCTGGACCGCGGGGCGGATGACTATGTCGCCAAGCCCTTCGGCATGATGGAGCTGATGGCCCGGATCCGTGCCGACCCCGGCGCTGACCGGTCGTCGGGTTCCACCCTGGCCCAGCAGACCTGTATGCCGCCCGACGGCTCAATGACGGCACCGTGATCCGTGTGGCCAGCGCAGCAGCAGACGGTGGTGACCCTGCTGCTGTCCATGGTACAGCCGATTTTGATCATTCTGGCTCTGTCGCTCCTGATTTCGGCCGTGCTGGCCTCCCGAATGGCCAAGCGAATCATTCGCCCCATTGTCAATCTGGACCTGGAGCACCCGGAGGACTGCGACACCTATGAGGAGCTGACCCCCCCTGCTCTCCCGCATCAAGCATCAGAACGATACCATCCAGCAGCAGCTGCTGCAGCAGAAGCAGCAGGAGTTTGCCGCTTTGACAGAAAATATGTCCGAAGGTTTTCTGCTGATGGACCGGCATGGCCATGTGCTCTCCTATAACAGGGGTGCCCTGAACCAGCTGGGTGCTCAGACGCCACAGGGAGAGGTGAATGCCCTGGTGCTCAACCGCAGCGAAAGCTTCCGCCAGGCGGTGGATGAGGTGCTTTCCGGCCACCGCAGCCAGCAGATGCTCCATCTGAACGGCCGGTACTGCAAACTGCTGGCCAACCCGGTCATGCAGGGTGAGGAGCAGATGGGCGCGGTGATGGTCCTGTTGGATGTGACCGAGCGGGAACAGCGGGACGAGCTGCGCCGGGAGTTCACCGCCAATGTATCTCATGAGCTCAAAACCCCCCTCACCGCCATCTCGGGCATTGCCGAGATCATGCGGGGCGGCATGGTCAAGCCCGAGGATATCGAGAACTTTGCCGGAGACATCTACCAGGAGGCCCAGCGCCTCATTGCCCTGGTGGAGGACATCATCCGCCTCTCCCGGCTGGACGAGGGTGCGGTGAACATGGAACGGGAGGATGTGGACCTGTTCCAGCTCTCTCTGGAGGTGACAAAACGCCTGGAGAGCGCCGCTCAGAAAAATGATGTGACCATCAAGACTATGGGGCGTTCCGTCCAGGTCCACGGTGTGCGCCGGGTGCTGGATGAGATGATCAGCAACCTGTGCGACAACGCCATCAAATATAACCGCCGGGGCGGCACGGTAGCCGTCACGGTAGGCCCGGTAGAGGGCGGCGTAGAGGTTTCAGTGGAGGATAACGGCATCGGTATCCCTCCTGAGGACCAGAGCCGGGTCTTTGAGCGGTTCTACCGGGTGGACAAGAGCCACCCAAGGACATCAGCGGCACTGGATTGGGCCTGTCCATTGTTAAGCACGGCGCGGCCCTCCATGACGGACAGATTCGTCTGAAGAGTACCCTGGGGCAAGGGCACCACAGTGACTTTGTTGCTGCCCCAGGGCTGAGCGCATAAAATTGAATTTCCTGGGAACCTTTTTTCTTTGAAGGCGTCAAAGAAGATGAAACGGGCCGATAATTAGTCCGTTCAGAACAAGAAAAAGGAGACCACTCATGAAAAAAATTGTTTGCCAGTTTGGCTTGCGCCGCGCCTTTTGATCACTGCTCTGACCGGCTGCGGACAGAAGACCGGTAGCACCCGTACCCGGAGGAACTGACCCAGCTGTACAGCCAGGCCATCACAGAGAGCGGGGGCGAGATGGTGGAATATAACCCCGTCATTACCCAGATCGACGACGAGAATGAGATCAACGGTATGATCCTGGAATCCATGGGCCTTAAGGAAGAGGATATGACCGCCTTTGGCGTGAGCGGTTCCATGATGAGCGTGAAGGCCTGCGGCATTGCTGCCGTCATGCCCGCTGAGGGCAAGGGAGGAGGCCGTGAAAGAAGGCCTTCAGGGCTTCATTGACAAGCAGAAGACGATCTTTGAGACCTACCTGGCGGACCAGTATGCTGTGGCAGAGAATGCCCGCCTGGAGACTCTGGAGGACGGCACGGTGCTGATGGTGATGTGCGAAGGCTCCGATACGGTGTTTGACCAGATCCGCACCGCTATTGAGGCGTAAAGCCGGATCGTCCGGAGCGCACCAAGCATCCAACCCAAAAACCTGCCTTACCGGCCGGCGGCATTGTCCGCCGACCGGTTTTTTCTTCCCTGTCAGCAAAAAAGAGCGGAGGGAAGGCTGGAATTGGAGAAGGACTTTTCTTGTTCGGCGCTTGACTTGTGGCGGGGGATACATTATATATAATAGAGCCTGAAGGTCTTTTGGAAGCGGCGTTCAGGGAAATAAAGAGCCGTGAGAACGATAAAAAATTCCTTCCCAATTGGTTTGGGCGGAACGCACTGCCGGGAGAAAATCGTTGACTTGAATATCCTGGGAGGGTATGCTATATTAAGGTCTGCCGAATCGGCCCCAGGAAGGGATACCCTGCGTCAACGGGATATTTTGTTGAAAAAAGGCCCTTTTTTGCTGTTTTTTCTTGGAAAAGTTGGGGCGTACAGGGATATCGGCCAAATTGAGGCCGAAGGAACAAGCCCAAAAGGGAGACGTGTGCAGCGATGCAACTTCATAGAAATAAGCGAAAGAGTATTAACCCCACCCGTTACATCGTATTGGGTTTTGGGGCCATTATTCTGTTGGGCACACTGCTGCTGCATCTGCCCATCTCCGCCCAGGACGGACAGATGACTCCATGGCTGACCTGTTTGTTCACCGCCACCTCCGCCACCTGCGTGACAGGACTGGTTTTGGTGGATACGGCGGTACACTGGTCGATATTTGGTCAGGCAGTTATTTTGCTGCTGCTTCAGTTAGGCGGATTGGGGGTTTGTTACCCTGATTTCGATCATCCCTTTGCTTTTGCACCGTCGTATCGGCTTGTCTCAGCGCCTGGTGATGGCCTCGGCCATGAACCTGGACCGGGTAGCCGGGGTGGTGCGGGTGGTGCGCCACGCCCTGATGGGCACAATGCTTGTGGAGGGGATTGGAGCGGTCCTGCTGGCCATTCGGTTTGTGCCTCAGTTTGGACTGCTGGGTATTTGGTTTTCCATTTTTCACAGCATCTCTGCCTTCTGTAACGGTGGCTTTGATATTCTGGGCCTTTACAGCGGCCCCTACTCCAGTTTGGCGGCCTACCAGGGAGACCTGTTGGTGCTGGGCACCATCATTGTGATAGGGCGGCCTGGGCTTCTTTGTGTGGGAAGATGTGATCCAGAAGCTGCTGCTGGAAAAAAATTAACTCTTTATAGTAAGATGGTACTGGGCATCACCGCCTGCCTCATTGTTTTTGGCGCGGTCTATTTTGCCTGCGCAGTGGGAAACCCCGATACGTTGGGGAGCATGCCCCTGTGGCAGCGGCTCTCAACGCCTTATTCCAGTCGGTTACCCTGCGCACGGCGGGCTATGCCACCTTTGATCAGGGAAAACTGCTGGAAGGATCGGCGGTTATGTCCATTCTGCTGATGCTCATCGGCGGCTCCTCCGGCCCACAGCGGGCGGATTGAAGACGGTGACGGTGGGTGTGTTGCTGCTGGCCCTGCGGACGGTCTGCGGGGACAGGATCAGGTCGTCTTCCGGGCAGACGGATTCCCGGCCGAAAGGTCCTGGACGCCATGACCTTGGCGCTGACGGTACTGCTGCTGTTTTTGAGCGCGTCTATGCTCCTGCCAGTCATTACCTGCTCACCAAAATTGAAATAAACATCATCCAATGCAGTCATAAAAATGACAATACGCTGGTTGCCGTCTTTTTTTCAACATTCTGATAAATCACCACAGGTAATTTATCGGCCGCCACCCACTGATATTCAAAATTACTATTATCCAATTGCTGCAAAGTCAGCGGATACCGCTTCGCATCATTACCAGGCACTTTCAAAGCAATGGAAGCCGAAACATTTTCCGGTGTATAGTTCACAGCTTCCGCACAAGTCATTCCTGCCAGACACACACACTACATACAAAGTTTTTCCAATTCATATTTTTATGTATTTATTAATTACAATACAGGTTTTTCCGATTTCAATGAGGGAGAATCCGTAGCTACCACAGGCCATCCGTCTTTCCAACTTATTTTATCCATCATCAAAACACGCCCTTGATGCTTTGTGGCCACTGCATGATAAAATACCCAATCATTACCCACTTTATCAGTCACAATCTCCGAATTGTGTCCTGTTCCCACAAACGAACTATTCTTATGAATCAACACTTCATGTTGGTTATCCATCATTGTCCTCCCGTTCTTATCAACATAAGGTCCAAACAAATTTTCTGAACGAGCAACTACAGTAGTGTAAGTGCTATTCAATCCTTCACAGCAAGTCCCTATGGAAGCAAAAAAATAGTAAAAACCTTCTTTTTATGAATATAAGTTCCTTCATAAGCCTGTACCAGCCACCTGCCGAGGCTTCTTCCCTTGTTTTATTGAAAGACCGTCCTCACTTAATTCAATGCCATAAATGCCCCGAAAGCCTGCCCCAAAACAAAAATTTCTTTCCGGCATCTTCTATATAGAAAGGGTCAATAGAATTCTGTACATTAATCTCGTTACTCGAAACATCAGACCATGGTCTTTAAATGGCCCCGAAAGTTTGTCTGCCGTAGCGCAACCGATACCACAGGTCCACTCACCTCCCCAAGTGGACATAGAATAATAAAGTACATACGTATCACCTATCTTATTGATATCCGGAGCCCATAAGCCTCCACCCGGTTCAAAATCAGGACGCGTTCGATCCGTGAATGCTGTACCTACCCATTCCCAATTAATCAAATCCTTGGAACGATGGATCGGCAAATTGCGGATATCTTCGGTTGCATACAAATAATAATAACCATCACCACCTTCTATAATAGTAGGATCGGGCAGACTATAATCTATCACCGGATTCCAGTAATAGCTGGTTTTATCACCATCAGGTATTTCTTCTTGCGCAGACGATGATGAGCAAGACACCAAAACAAAAGCAGATAGACAGGATCAAATTTTTTTCTCATTGCAGTAATTTAGGAGTTATATATTCTTTACTGATTCTCATACGGTCTGTTCCATTCACATTCTCAAAATTTACCGTACCAATATACATAGCACGCGGATGAATATTACTTTTTATCTTTTGTGGGCATGGAATACAATACGAAGTTTTCCCTCTTTATCAGTGAACATGGCGCTATGCCCTACACCTACCAACCCACCAGGATTTTGCAATAATGGATTTTCGTCGTATTTAGCCCATTCCCCCATTATATCGGTAGCTGTAGCACAACCTACACCATAGAATGGACTTTCATAACTATTCGCAGAATAAGTCATATAATAAATTCCATTGTGTTTGAGAATATAAGAACCTTCATTGACTCGAGGCCACACTTCCTCCCAAGCCTGTGAAACATGAATACAAGGACGCATCGTTTCTTTCTTAAGGGTTATCAAATCTTTTTCCAACTCTGCTATCCATACATTATTCCCATCATTAAAACGGACAAATGACAAATAAGGAGTACCGTCATCATCCATGAAAAAAGAATTATCAATACATTTCTCCTCAACAATCATAGGTTCTTGCTTATTTTGTATAAATGGTCCTACAGGGGAATCTGCACTGCTACACAAATATGCTCATCTGCCGAATAATACATATAAAATTTACCATTCACTTCATATACTTCCGGTGCCCAAAACCAACAGTCTGCCCATGAATCCTTCTTATTCAAAGCCAGCCCTTTATATTTCCACGTTTTTAAATTATCCGAGATATAAACCTCTATTCCTTCATCCGAGTGAGTACCATAAGCATAATAAGTCCCATTGTGCAACAATATAAACGGGTCACCCAGTGGAACAGGTATTTCCAGGCTCTTCCACAATTATTTCATTCACATTCTTATATTCTGAGGAACATGACTGACAAGAAGTCAATGTCCCCAACATCAATAACCAAATAAAAATCATTTTTTTTTTTCATAATACTAGTCAGTTTCCTATATGATAATACAATATTCCTTTATATACCGGAGAATAATTTCCAGAACAAAATCCTACACAAGAAGCAGGATAATGAATATCCAATCTCCCTAATTCTCTTCCGTCAACAAAAAGATAGAGCTTATTTCCCCTTCTCACCGCACGGAAATTATAAGATTCCTTTAATTGTTCTTGAATTCCCAACTTATAAATATGCCGTTCCAAATCCTGAGCGTCTTTATTAATAAAACGAATACCTTCCGTTTTTATCGGAGTAAAAGACAAACGATTATAAGCCAGATGCTCTGCCACCGTCGCCCCGCTGTTATTCAATGGATACCATTTTCCCTCATTCAAATATTCTATTGTAAATTTACTAAACATATCGTCTACAAACTCCGCCTTATTCCCTACTTCATGACGGTTCAGGTAAAGGGCATTTATCCATGAAGGCGATATAAAACGATAACATTTTTCGACAAAATCAGTATACTTCACATCAGGATAAACCATTTGTAAATGTTCCAACGGATATTTTTTATCAAGTATCTGTTGTCCTTGTTTTACAACTACCACTTCCAGCATACGCGTGATACCATTAAATTGAGCTTTTACATAGTTATCTTTATCCACAAAACCGGATAGCTTCCTGACATCTTACAATCGGACAAACCTGAAAGTTGAAAACTAAATTCATAATGATCAAGAAAATCACCTTTCAATATTTCTGAATGTTCTTTTAACTGTATCCGGTCATCATCAAATCCGATAGTATAAGTCACCCCTTCGAACAAAGCTTTTTTAGTCCGATCAAACACTCCGGGAACACCGGGTTCCGTCACAGGAATAATCTTTGTAAACAGATGTTTTTGAGGAGATGGTATTTCATCCAACCATACTTTTAAACAATCCTGATTACGTTCAATACGTAAATGATGATAAACACCCCAACGAAAATCTTTAGGCAAAGTGAAATATTCCTCCTTTTCTTTACCATTAATAATGGTACGCAAATACCAATTGTGGTTCTTTGTATCGAAACCGATATAAGCATTATTATCCACATCTTTCCACCACGCAATGATACCAGCATCTCCATCTGTTTTGACTGCTGTTTCAAACATATAAGTTGTAGAAGGTTTCACTTGTTGCAGCACTCCAAAAGAAGGTGTTTCCCCTTTCATTGAAAAAAGTGGGCAAAGAAGGTTCCGGATGATAGCCATCTGTACAAGGACCGGTTATTCCTTCAACAAATAATGTTTTATTAAAGAAATGAACACGGTTAATATACTGCCCCCTACACTCATTATTTTTATTAGCCATATATATAAGCCACCATTCAAATCCATTGGGCCCCCTTAAAATATTAGGTTGTCCCGGGGTCATCAAAATATCATCTGCTGTTTCACTCCTCATATCAAACAAAGAAACATCAAAAAAAATTGGGCACGCCCTTTATTTGTTTCTACAGCAAGCAAGTTCTCTCCTTTTTTCAGAAGCTCTCGTTGCTTTTCATCAAGGTTTACCATACAATAATCCGTCCCTGTTTTTCGTAAATCAATGTTCCATTCAAATATATTTTTGTATCTCCGTCATGAGCAACCCTGAGTGCTAAATTTCCCACCTGTTTGCCAACAAAAAAAAGATTTACGTAACCACAATGAAGGAGATGTCCACCAAGTACCTAAATGACGAGTGGTAGATCCTTTTATCTCTTTAGATGAGAATCCACATTCTCCTTTCTTCCAATCGGAAGCCTGATATACCGGAAGCATCCAACCGACTCAGGATTATTTTCTGTATAATCAAACAATGGCTCATAAGTGATGCCATATCGTAAAAAGATCCACATAATTCTCTTCCAGTAGAATTTGATTAGAATTTACTACCGGATAGCTATATTTATTCCCATTTTGAAAACTTAAAGGTGAGTCTGCCTCCGCAACCCCCAATTGATAATTCCCCACTCAGTAGAGGTATGATTGGCATTATACATCAAATAGTATCGGTCTCTGTATTTCATCACCCAAGGTCCCTCTGCCACTCTGTTATCCATGGTCTCCCATGTATCCGGCAATGATGCAAACAAGCACACTGGTTCTCCGGCAAATTCCGCCGGATTCTTCATTTTACGTCCCCAAATAGTATTTCCATCAGTAAAACGCACCATATACATATATAATTGTCCGTCATCATCTTTAAAAACCTTAGGATCAATGCGATTATCCATCCAAGTTTTTTTATCAGGCTCTATATAGGGCCCCAACACATTTTTACTTTGAGCATGTACAATGTGAACAGCATGCTTATCCTTACCCCAATAATTGACAGACCAATATAAGTGAAAATCACCATTCAAACAAAACATATCATTGGCGTGAATCTGCTCATTACCGGCACCACTTCCTTTACTCCAGCCATTATCCATAGTCACGACATGAACAGGTTTACCCCAATGAACCAAGTCGTCGGAAACATAAAAAATCCCCATTGGTAAATACTCCACCTATATAATACTTACCATTATATTTCATCACACCGGCATCCGCTACTCCGGGAAGCACCGGATTCTGTATGTTTTGCGCGAATAAAGTACCGCAACAAGCAAAAAGCACAGAAGATCAGTATTTTTTTGCAGACAAGCATAAATGATACTAGTTAAATAAAGACTATGCCGGAAGTATTATAAAAGAAAAAACACTCCGACACAGTCTTTCTTTTTTTATTAATAATTAGGATTCTGAGTTAGTTGAGGAACATCATCAATCTTACTGATTTCAACTTCCGATGTAGGGATAGGCATACGTTTGTGTTTGCCAATCACAAAATTGTTGAAGTCCTTGTCACGAACTTTCAGGCTCGTCAATACCAGCCTGTGAATCAAGCAATCCCCAGCGCTTCAAATCCGCCCAACGCCAGCCTTCGAAACAAAGTTCCAAAGCACGTTCCATCTGAAGACGTTTGATAAAGACCTCCTTTGAACTTAAACAATCCTTCCACCGACTATCTTTCAGTTTGGATAACCCTGCACGTTCTCTTACCTTATCAACATAAACAGCCGCATCAGAAGCCGAAGTTCCAGTTTCAACCAAACACTCCGCATAACTCAATAAAACATCAGCATACCGCATAATACGATAATTATTACGTGCGAAATAGTCTTCACGTTCACGATAGTAAGAAGTATTGTATTTGCGAATATAACAATCCTCTGTGTCCTGTCCCCACTCATCAAACCATTGTGACGCATCTTCATTGGCATAGTATTTTTTGACTGATCAGGAAAATCATCTCCAAAATGTTTATAAAGAATACTATTGTATAAACGCAAGTCATTTCTGCCATCAACCCTTCTCTCTTTCAAGAACTCATCTACTAGCCAACGACGCGCTTTACCATCGCCCCAACCCGTACCATGAGTGCCACCGGGTGCATAAAACTGAGTACGCTGGAAACCAAAGGCCATACTGGCATCATTGCCTGTGCCCCCCTTATTTTGATCATCAAACTGAATTTCAAATATTCCCTCCTGATTATTTTCATTCAAATCGGTAAAATTGTCTTCACGGTTATCAAGCAAACCATACAAAGAGCCTTCCTATCAATCAGCCATTGCAACTGTTCTTTGGCCCTATCATATTTATGTTGTTGCATATAAGCCTTGCCCAACAAAAGCTTTTAGCAGCACCTTTTGTCGCTCTGCCTAAATCTGCCGCATCCCATGCCTCCGGCAAATTCTCCATTGCAAACGTAAGGTCTTTTTCTATCTGATCCCAAATTTCCTGTTCTGAAGCGTCCTTAGGTATGTAATCAGCATTTTGAGGTTCAAGAACTAATGTCCCTTTCTCCCACAAAAGATTTATCTGAAAATACCACAGAGCACGCAAAAAGGAAGCCTGTGCTAAAAGTTGGTTCTTTTGAACCTCATCCATTTCAATCGCAGGCACATTAGCCAAAACCTGATTACAACGAAAGATCCCTACATAAAAATGCTCCCAATGTACCTTATTACCCTCATAGAAATCATAATTATTATAAAGAAAACGCGTCCAGTCACCTAATTCTATCCAAGGAGACGAACTCCATCCTTCATCTGATGACAGATCGTAACGAAAAAGACAACCAACGCATCAGTCCCTTCTTTATATAAGAAACTGTAACAAGCATTTACTCCAGCTTTTTGCATCATCCGCCGATTTCCAAAAAGTAGTATTGGTTACTTCATTCGGATTTTCTATATCCAATAAACTTGAGCCTGCATCCGGTAGCACACAAAGCCAAGACACCAGCAAATAAAAATCTATATATTTTCTTCATATCAGTATACTAATTTATAAGTTAAAAGGTCAAATCCAAGCCAAACATAACAGAACGAGTATTAGGATATGAAAAACTATCCGTTCCACTATTCCAAATATTAGTGTTTATAAAATCAGGATCAAGCCCGGAATAGCCTGTAAAAGTGAGCAGATTACTACCGGTAGCATATAAACGAAGTTTGTCAATACCCAAATTCTTCAACCATTCCTTTTTAAGATTGTATCCGATAGAAATATTTTTCAGTCTGAAATAAGAACCGTTTTCAAGGAAACGATCCGCATCCCATGAATTACGTTGGTCACCATAAATTATACGTGGCGTATCAGAATTCTGATTTACCTGATAAGGTTCTTCTCCCTTCTTGAAGCGAAGATAATTGGAATTGTCCGAGAACAAACGTCCTTGCCATTTGGATACATTATAAATTTTATTACCAAATTGCCCATTCCACATCATACTGAAATCAAAGTCTTTCCATTCAGCATTCAAGACCAATGACATTTGCATCTTTGCCCACGGACTTCCGCAAAATTGACGGTCATCCGCCGTAATCTGTCCATTATTATCCGTATCAATATATTTCACATCACCTAATTGCGGACGTTTCCCGGAAATCATAATAGGTTCGCCATCAGGAGTTACATAATTATCTATTTGTTCTTGTGTTTTAAAAATCCCATCGGTTTTATACAAAAAAAATTCTGCCAACGGACCATTCAACCTCGTTCTTGCCTGACCTGAATCAATAAAAGGTTTTTCATATCCTAAACTTAATACTTTATTACTCAAAGTTGTAATATTCAACAATGCACCATATTTGAAATCTGAAACTTGATCTTTCCACCCCAAAGCTCAATTCAAATCCACGATTGCGCAAACTAGCCGCATTTGCTTTAGGTGCCCCTTCTTGATTACCGGTAGAGATGGCAATAGGCATTTCCGTCAAAACATCCTTAGTCTTTGAATGATAATACTCGGCACTGAAAGTCAAACGTGAATTGAGAAAACTAGCGTCAAAACCAATATTTACGGTTTCTTTGGTTTCCCAAACAAGATTGGTATTCACTAATTTTACTTGAGTGGCTCGGTACAATAGCTCCACCAAATACCGTCACAATGCTTTGATTAATAGTACCAACATAATCCCAATCACCGATAGAAGCATTACCCAAACGCTTTAATTTCCCCTGATCTTCAAATCATCAATCAAAGGTACCTTAAAGAAACTTTCCTTAGAAATTCTCCGGGCAGCAGAAACAGAAGGAAAATTACCCCAGCGATTTTCCTTAGCTAAACGAGAAGTACCATCCGACGGAAAGTAGCTGTCAGATAATATTTGTCATCATAAATATAATTAACACGTCCCAAATAAGAGATCATGGCATTCTCACTAATACTATTAGTATTCTGTTGGTTACTTTGTCCAGCATTTAACACTGTCAGATAATCACCATTACCTAACATAGGAAAATTAAGACGGGAAGCCCATAACCCCTCCCACTCATGATGTTGGTAAGTAGTACCTAATACTGCATCGACATGATGTTTTCCAAAATCCTTGTTAAAATTCAACGTGTGCTCAATCAGCATATTATAAGTATTATCACGTGCTTTCTGGCTCTCCGGATCACGATGTTCCTGATTTTGTTGCCAATTACCTTCACCACGAAACCATGAATTTTCATAGAAATACAAGTCAACGCCCCCATTGAACTTATAAGAAAGAAACTCGAAAGGTTTGAACTCCAACCACAATGAACCATTCAGACGATTTTGTCTCATATGGCGTTTTTCCAAATTTTCACGTGCAATGGGATTTACACCGAAAGTATTATATTTAGCCGCATCTCCATATCCATAACCACCTGGATTATTCTCATCATAAACCGGAATAGTAGGCATCATACGTAAAAAGTCATTATAAGTATTTGTCTGGTTCGGATCTGTATTAGTTAATGAGTAGGCCAAGTTCTCACCGAATGAAAACCAACCTTTTTTTCCCCTGTGTGTTAACACGGAAACTATAACGATCAAACGTATTTCCATAAGATACACCATCATTATTATAGTAACCAGCTGAAACAAAATAACTACCCGAATCTCCACCACCGGATAAAGATACATTATAATCCTGTACCAAAAGCTGTCTTCAATACCTCATCCTGCCAATTGGTATCATATTCGGAATGCTTCTGAGTTGTTGTTATGGAGGCTATACCATCTTTTATCGCTTCTTTATAAGCTATATCATTATATTTAATGTACTCTGCCGCATTCATCAAATCAAACTTCGGACTCCACTCCAATGTTTCTTTCACACTCACATTCACCTTCATAGGACCACTCACCCCTTTCTTAGTAGTAACAATAATCACCCCATTAGCAGCACGAGAACCATATATAGCGGCAGCGGAAGCATCTTTCAAGATCTGAATAGATTCAACGTCAGCCGGATTAAAGTCAACTCCCGGATCAGTTATCATCCCATCGACCACCCACAACGGAGCATTATTACTTAATGAACCCACACCACGAATTTGAATAGAAGCATCCTCACCTGCTCTACCACTACTACGAACGTTTACACCTGTAGCAAGCCCCTGCATCTGACTGACAAGTGTTCCAGCTGAGCTTTTTTTTTCATCTCTTTGGTATCAACTACTGCTACTGCACCCGTCAGATCAGATTTCTTCACAGTCTGATAACCAATTATAACCACCTCTTCCAAAGCCTTGGAATCATCCTTCATTATCACGTGCAAAGGTTTTCCCTTGTAAACAATCTCTTGGAGGGTCATCCCTATATATGAGAAAACCAATGTTTGTCCATTTTCTCCAGTAAGAGTAAACTTACCATCCAAATCAGTAGTAGTACCGGTAGAAGTACCCTTAATAACCACATTCACACCAATTAAAGGCAAGTTGTCTGTGTCTACTACGGTTCCGGTCATTGTTACGTTCTGCGCATAAGCAGTCATCGTAAAAATAGTCAGAAAGAAGACTAATAATTTTTTAATCATTTTTTATAGAATTAGATTTGTAAAATTGTGCGGAGATTTCAGTTCCGCTTTTTAATTAATCACAAGTATGTTCATAAATATACATACAACAGATAGAATTTAAAGGTCACATTCTTGTTATGTCATAGGCATTTCTTTTTTTCACAGTATTACATGAATCATATTCTCAACTTTTTGTGATGCAAATGTATTCCAAACTCCCCTGAATGTGCTAGAACTATTCAACCAATTAATAGAATAATACATTCAAAAATCGCCCTCAGAATAGTTCCTGAGGGCGATTAGTTCTATTATTCTATTTCATGCGCCGAAAAAAATCATTTCACAAAATCTTTTGGTAAAATACCAAATTGCTTCTGAAAACATTTAGTAAAATAAGAAGGAGTATTGAAGCCAACCATATAACATACTTCATTTACCTTACATTCTCCTTCCCTTAATAATTGAGCAGCTTTTTTCAATCTCTCTAAACGGATATAGTCATTAGGGGTCATGTCCAACACTCCTTTTATTTTGCGGTTCAAACTGGAACGGCTCATATTGAGCAAACTCGCCATATCGTCCAGACAGAAGTCCGGATTTTGCATATTGGCAACAATCACTTCATTCAAGGTTTTCAAAAAGTTTCATCCGCTTTCGTCATAGCCATAGAATTGGTCTGTATAAACGGTGAATGTGCAAAAAGCCGCATGCAGCTTTTTCATGATTACTTAATAAATTGGCAACAGACACTTTCAAATACTCCACAGAAAACGGCTTTTCAATATAAGCATCCGCTCCAGATTTCAAACCATCTATTTTTGATTGTAAAGTGGTCTTAGCCGTCAACAGTACAATAGGAATATGACTGTAATCCAAGTCTGATTTTATACGGTCACATAATTCCAACCCATCCATTTCGGGCATCATTATATCCGATACTATTAAGTTCACTGTATGCCCCTCCAACACCTTTTAAGGCCTCCACTCCGTTAGTTGCAGTCAATATTTGATAAACAGGTGACAATTGTCTGACAACAAAAGCCAACATTTCAACATTATCCTCCACAATCAATACAGTGTAACGCGGCTTCTGTTGCAATTGTCCCGGATCCTCTTCTTTCGGATCCTCTTTCAACTTAATCTCACTCTTCGAAATGGCAATAGTATGTTCATGCTTTACTGGCAATGAAAGAATAAAACAATTCTGCTTTTGTGAATCATCCATAATTAAGTTCCCTTCATGCAACTCAGCTAAAGATCTTGCCAATGCCAAACCAATTCCCGTACCCGAAACCTTACGGGAAAATCCGTCCTTATACTGTATGAAAGGCTTAAAAATCTCTTCACGCATTTCCATAGGAATTACATTGCCATCGTTACAGACAGACAAGAACCAACAAGTATCCTCCATCCACAACCGGACATGAATATAAGTTTCAGAATATTTAATGGCATTAGTAAACAGATTACTAATTATCTTAGTCAACGCCTCACGATCTATCGACGCATAGATAGATTCCGAACATTCAATAACAAATTCCAATTTCTTTTGCCGTGCCAATGGAGTAAACCGCATATAAATCTGCTGTAATATATCCGAAATATTACACTCTACAAAATTCAGTTGAAACCCACGTGTTTCAGTCTTTCTGAAATCAAGTAACTGATTAACCAAATCCAGTAAACGGGTAGTATTCAGATTCATTATTTCCAAATCATCACGGATATCTGCAGATACATTCGGAGAAACAAGCACATTTTCAAGCGGACTTTTGATTAATGTCAAAGGAGTACGAATCTCATGCGCCACTTCGTAAAGAAATCTATTTTTGCAGTATAGAGTTCGCGTTCCTTTTCCCGTTCGAATTTCTCCATGGCCTGTTGGTGTTTCTGCTCATTCCTTTTCCGGAAATAATAAATGATACCTACCACAGACAGAATTCCTAATAGCAAATAAATAAAATAGGCCCACCCTGATAAATAAAACGGAGGTAAAATATGAATCTTCAATATACGCTCTTTTTCATTCCATTTTCCGTCACTATTCGATCCTCTTAAATGGAAAATATAAGTTCCATATGGTAAATTGGAATAATTGATTACCGAATTCCGCCCTACATTATACCACTCTTTATCAAATCCTTCCATTTTATAAACCAATTGATTCATTTCCGGTGCCTGATAACCTAATGCCGCCGCATGCAATGAAAAAGAATTTTGATCAGATTCTAACTCGACCTCATCAGAAAAGACGATGCTTTCTTTCAATGGAGAATCCTTACTGCCGATCTGCATTCGTTTATTGAATAAGAAGAAATCTGTAATGACAACTGGTGGAACAAAAGTATTTTCTACAAAAGTAGATGGATCAAAAGTGATAAAACCATTTATACTACCTAAATAGATACGTCCCATCTTATCTTTATACCCAGACTGATAATTAAACTGGTTACTTAGCAATCCGTTTGCTGTAGTATAAACTCGTTTATCATCTGTTTCCGGATTGAAACAAACCAAACCATTATTAGTTGTCAACCATAAATTCCCCGATTATCCTCTACCATCCGATAAATGATATTACTAGGAAAACCTTTCGACATATCAAAACGAGTAAAAGCTTTCATTTTCCGGATTAAAACGGCAAAAAACCCGCCCCTTTGTGTCATAAACCATAACCGCTTACGACTATCTTCACAAATACTGATTACTTTATCATAAGGTAATGAAGTGGAATCGTTCTTGTGAAAAATAAAATTCTTCCATTCTTTCTTATTCACATCATAACGAAAAACACCGTTAGAATAAGTTGCCAGCCACAAATTCCCACTAAAATCCTCCAATATTTTATAAACAAACATATTAGCTAGTTCCGGCATCCTAGTAAAGTCATCTGTATCACGATTATATCGCAGCAATCCAGATGTAGTGCCAATCCATAAGTCACCAGATGTAGTTTTACAAATAGAGAATACATTATTGGCATCCAAAGAATTTGGGCTTATACCTTTTGATAGTGTCTTACTTGCTTCGTAAGCAAATCAATACGGCTTAAACCTCCGGAAAAAGTGCCTACCCACAAATCATCACCGTCCAAACATAAACCATGAACATTTTGATAAATAGCAGGATGTGAGAATTTTTCAATCTTTCCACTTTCCGGATAAAAATGAAATAATCCCTTATCTTCAGTACCAATCCAAACAGTACCATCATTACTTTCACAGAACTCACGTACCCTACGCCCAAAATTTTTAATATCATCACGAGGGTAGAATTTTTCAAAATAAGTCCATTGACGCGGATAGTAATTGACCCCGCCAAAATAAGATCCGATCCACATTCCTCCCTCATTATCACGGCATATAGAATAAATAGCATTATCGGCTAAAGCATAAGAATCATTCCCGTTTGAAACAGTGAGATGAGCTATTTCACCTTTTTCCAAATCATAAATATATAGCCCCGACTCCGTACCTACCCATAATTCCTTATCCGATTTAAAGCCTAAATCACGCACATAATAATTCAACAAACGCCTTACCCGCCCTGTTGTCAGATTAATTTCAGTCAAACCATTAGAAGAACCGATATACCAACAATTATGGGGACCCATAATCCAAGTATTAATGATATCATCTTTAAAAGGCTCTTTTCCTTCAGAATCCTGAAAGGGAAACAATGTCTTAAAATTATCTTTTGTATAATATAGGTTGTCGTCATATAAACTGACCCAACATAGTTTTTCCTCAAACCAAAAACGCGTAACATTGGCCAATTGGTTCTTACGCTTATCTCTATGCAGACAATTAATTAACCGATCTTGCACACGATCAAAATGAAACAATCCTTGATAATCCACGGAAATCCATATATCACTATCTTCATCACTTTCAATACGAGTCACAGCACGACTAATCATATCACCTGTGTCACTAACTCTATCAAATACTGTAAAGTCTTCTAATAAAGGATTATACACATAAACGCCTGCATCTGTTCCAACCCAAATATTTCCTTCTTTATCCTCATGAAGTGCAGTGATAAAATTATTTCCTAAAGCAGAATTCTCTTTTTTGAAAATACGAAAACTCAGGCCATCAAAACGATTCAAACCATCTTTTGTTCCAAACCACATGAAACCTTGTTTATCTTGCAAAATAGCGTTCACCGTGTTTTGCGAGAGTCCGTCTTGAATATCCAATGTTTTGAAATAATATCGGATATTACTTTGAGAGTAAAGAGTAAATGCATATAAAAAAGAAGTCCTATTATGAATATTCTTTTCATAGTATATCAATTTAGTTTAGAGAGTACAAAATTAAAGATTAAATTCTCCATATCAATAATTATCCGGAAAAAGTCCCAAAAGAACCAGTGTTTACTCTCACCGCTTCTTTCAGGACTCTTCCTCTCTGAATCTTATTTATCCCAAATGTTATATTCCACAATTCCTTCTACCTTAACATACATTATTTATGTACCGAAAACTTGTAAATACAATGACTTTGATATTTTTTTCTCCTGGTCTCACTACTGCCGTAGGCCAGTCTGCCTTATTAGGTGTATCGGGATATTTTTGCGTTTCCAAGCACACAGAGGCCCGAAAATTATATATTGTATTTTTTTACCCGTCAATGTCCCATCTAGAAAATTACCACAATAAACCTGAATACCCGGCTCGTCAGTATAAACATTGAGTACAATCCCCGTAACAGGTGACTCCAATGTGGCACAAACTTGATGAATATCCCCCTTAGTATTCAATACCCAATTATGATCAATGCCATTCCCATATCTTAATTGTTCAAAATCTTGATTAATACGAGTTCCAATGACAGCAGGAAGTCTGAAATCCATAGGAGTACCCTCAACCGGAACAATTTCTCCAGTCGTCATAAAAGTACTGTCAACAGGAGTATAATAATCCGCGTTCAAAGTCAATAAATAATCAGAATTATCTTTTGACGGATCTCCATCTAAATTAAAATAAGAATGATTAGTCATGTTTACAACAGTCGGTTTATCCGTTTCTGCTTCATACTGAATATCAATAGCATTATCGTCCGTCAATTTCATTATAATAGTACAATTCAAATTTCCAGGAAAACCCTCTTCACCATTTTTTAGACAAGTAAGTCAGTTTCACCTCTCTGTCACTCACTTGAATACCTCTATAAATACGATATTGAAATCCTTGAGGACCTCCATGCAAACAATGTCCGTAATTGTTTCGAGGCAATTGGTATACTATCCCATCCAATGAAAAACGTCCCTGATTTATACGGTTGGCATAACGCCCTATACTTGCTCCAAATCCGACGGATATTTGATATAGTCCTGTATGGAATCAAAACCCAATACTACATCCCTCATTATTCCATCTTTATCAGGAACCATAACAGAAACAATACGACCGCCATAGTTGGTGATACAAACTTCCATCTTATTTTTATTCTTCAATACAAACAGATCAGTTTTCTCACCATTTATCTCCGTTTGAAAACGACTGTTACTTAAACCGGATTCAGTCAAGACCTCATCATTTTTATAAGAAGCACATGCAGTCATAAGGACTGCACATACCCAAAAGAACAGCTTATTCATATTCCTTACTTTAATGATTTACAGATACGTGCGTTGGCTTCTCTCACTCGTTTTTCATCTACTTTAATCACCTTACGATCATAAGTCATCAGTCCGTTCACTTCCACCTCCACATCCGTAGTCTGAGTATAAACAGCCGCCGAGAATCCCCTGATTATCAGGTCATAAAGCATATCTGTATATTTTATATACTCATCAGTTACTTTTGGAAGAATTAAACTGTATATATCCCCAGTTACGATCCGGTTCCCAAATATGATTTTTCACTACCCAACCGATACCACCATACTCTCCCAAAACATTAGCTCGCTGGGCATCATACAGATACATTTCGGGAGCAGGATAATTATGCAAGTCAAGCATATCGCCACAAGTATAATGGTTACCTCCACTTGCAGGATTTACCAGACGGGTCGGATCATATTCTTTAGTCCATTCTGCAATTTCCGGAGTCTTGAATTGCCCCCAAGCCTCATTGAAAGGTACCCATGTGCCAATACAAGGATAAGAGTAAAGGCAGTCGATAATTTCTTTCCATTCTTTACGGTAACAAGCCTCAGAAACCGCCGAACGCTTTTTTTCCGTACCTTCAAAATATTTGCGGTTCTGCCACTCCGGATTACGATCACCGCTAGGCATATCCTGCCACACAATAATTCCCAATTGATCACAATGAGTATACCAACGGGCCGGTTCCACTTTAATATGTTTACGTATCATATTGAATCCTAAGTATTTAGTCTTTTTGTATATCATATACTAAAGCCTCATCAGTAGGAGCGGTATACAATCCATCAGGCCACCATCCCTGATCCAATGGTCCGAACTGGAACAAAGGTTGGTTATTCAGTTCTAAACGTACAATTCCATTAGCATCACGTTTCGTAGAGTATTTGCGCATAGCTGCATAACTGTTCACCTGATCCAATATTTTATTATCGCTTTTCAACATAACCTTTAAAGTATACAAAAGGGAAAATCAGGACTCCATAATTTAGCATCTTCCGGCATAGGTATGACCACAGCCTCATCATTAATACTTTTCCCAGTGGCAACCAACTGATTGCCGTCATATACGTTTACTTCAATCAGATCGGAAGGTGCCCTCATATTCAAATGGGCTTTTACAGTCAGTAAGTGTTGGTCAATATCCGGTGTGATTCGAAGTTCTTCAATATGTCTGGCAGTAACCGGTTCCAGCCAAACAGTCTGCCAAATGCCAGTCACAGGAGTATACCAAATACCCTCCGGATTATTCACCTGTTTACCTCTAGGCTGATAGCCTTCATCCGTAGGGTCCCAAACTTTACTACTAATTTATTATTTCCCTTACCAGACAACGCTGCAGTGATATCAAAAGAAAACGGAGTAAAACCACCAGTATGACTACCAACCTTCACATCATTTACCCAAATATCTGCTTTCCAGTCCACAGCACCGAAATGAAGTAATACATTTTTATTTTTCCAAGCAACAGGCACTTCAAATGAACGGGAATACCATAATTCCTTTTTTGCACCGACTCTTTGTCCCACACCTGATAAAGAAGATTCCACTGCAAAAGGTACCAAAATCTGCCCGTCAAAATGCGCCGGAACATTTCCTCCCAAATCGGTGATAGCATACTCCCACAAACCATTCAAGTTCTTCCATTCATTACGTTCCATTATAGGACGTGGATATTCAGGCAATACGGCAGAGGTATTTATTTTATTTGCCCACTGTGTTTTGATCTTGTCACCAGCCGGTTTCCACTGCGCACATACTTCCGTAGTCAAAAAGGCTAACAACAGAGATAAGATAAGAAAATTCTTCATAATAGTGTAATTTAATGTTTTTCTCAGTATGGCAAAGATAGAAGCAATATGCTTTAAAGGATAGAACAATTCTTCCAATAATTAAAATAATCCGCTCAAATCCTCCATTTCAACGGCAGAGTGATCTAATTATTCTATCTTCTATGTATAATCTTACAAGCCATTTCCATACAGAATAGACTAAAAACAAATGATACCTACTCATCGCGAGCAAGTATCATTCAAATTAAAATCTAAATTCTCTACGAGAATAAGGTGACCTCGCCTTAAATCTGAACACAAGCATCCAACGAGACCACCAAAAAGTATTGTACGCTTACAATACCTATGCGTTTTATTTATAATATTTATTATAGATCAATATCTCATCCTCTGATTATATTGCAAAGGTAAACTTTTAACTTATCCGACAGACAATATGTTCTTCAAAAGGAAAACATTAAAGAAATACAGGTCACACATTAGATTTATTTAAAAAATAAATACAATACAGAACATCACTATCTATAATAAAACCATATCATTCCTTCAAAAAAAACATATTCCATAAAAAGAAAAAACAGTAGACCGGACATTCCCAGCCTACTGCTTTATGAGTTAAAAAACACATTTCTTTATTTTGCTCCGTTTACAAACTTTTCGACGGTATTATAAAGATCATCTCCACGCAACTCCTTCGCTACAATTTTACCTTCGGATCTACTAAAATTATATGTGGGAAACCGACAATACAGTATGATTCCAACACATCCTTCACGTCGTCTTTCTGCAACAGAACCTGATTCCAATAGCTCTTGTCTTCTTCAATAGCCTTTTTCCAATCTTCCTCACGACGGTCTGTAGACACACCATAAATAGTAAATCCTTTATCTTTGAAAGCATTGTACGTCTTCAACAGATAAGGAGTTTCCTTACGACACCAACTACAACCGGCAAACCAGAAATCGACTAGAACATATTTACCCTTGAAATCGTTCAAACTGACAGAATTCCCTTTCAAATCAATTCCTGTTATAGCAGGAGCAACACTACCGGTAGCACACCTAGCAAATTTATCCAAACCTTCTTGCATTTTTACATATATACCACTTTGCCTGGACGCCTCATCAAAACTGCCTATGAAGTTACGTACCTCATCAATCTCCTCAACTGTATTAAAAGTATGATTTTGGAAGCGATAAGTATAATAAAGATACAAACCGAAGTATGAGCCTTTATTTTTTAGCAATTTCCCCATTTATCAGTTTACGAGTCTGTTCCGAGGCACTCTCATAATAAGGACTGAAACCTCCCGGATACGCTCCATTTCCTCACGATCCCCTTTTTCACGAGCTTCATAGAACATATGATCCAAAGAATCGAGAACCATACGATTACCTGCTACATATTTCGCTTCTTGCAAGGCTTCGTATTGCTCCTGCAATGCAGACCCTGTAGCATGTAAACTCAGTTGATCATACTTATCCTTACCCAAGGTAAGCTGCATGGATTTGGGTTCCAAAAACAAATTAGCGTATTGCTGTAAATACTCTCCACGCTCCATATTCTGCAAAGAGAAACAATAAAGACCGGCTTGTATAGAATCAGTGGGATAAGCAAACCTACCATCGGTAACAGCAATAGATTTAATCAGTTTCACACTACCATAATGCTCATTGTCTACTTGATATAAATAGATAGAATCAGCCTGGATTCCATCAAGACTACCCTCTAAAGACACAGACTTAGACTCATTGCAAGCATTTAACATGCATAAAGAAACGCCTAATAATAGATATTTTTTATAAATCATAAATTTACTATTTATTAAGAACAGAATCAATCAAAGTACCAATCTCTTCACTTGACGGACGTGGAGCGTATGCATTCACAATATTGAAATCCTTGTCAATCAAAATAAAACGAGGAATATACATGATAGCCCAACTTTCTTTTTTTAAAGCAACATCATTGGAATGATATTGAGTCAATTCTTTCTTATGTCCATCCAAATACCTTAACCAAGGTTTCGTTGTAGTATCTGTAGAAACCGGAAGAAAAACGATATCCTTACCCACATATTTCTTACCTAAAGCCTCAAATGCCGGAGATTCCTGAATGCAAGGCCCACACCAGGTCGCCCATAAATCAATATAAATCACCTTACCCTTAAAATCTGCAAGATGCTTCACATTACCCTCCACATCCAACATCTCAAAATCAATGGCAGGTTGTCCGGGAAGCAACTTGGAAGCTTGAATAATCTTTCCTTCAATTTCTGTTGCAAAATCAGCATTCTTCACTGTCTGCAAAAATGCCTTCGCCTCGTTCACAGTCTGTTCTGAAGCTTCATTTCTCAGATTATCAACTATTTTAGCACAAGCATATAATTCCGTAGTACGCGCAGGAATGGAAATATCCTTAAACCAAAGAGAAGCTAATGTAGAATCTTCCTGATAAGACAAAACATCGCGCACCACAGCTACATTCAGCATATCTTCATTCATAATCTCCTTACATAGCGGAGTTACATCCTGAGTTAATGAAACATTAAATTCATTCCATTTAGCCCGCATCTCTTCTTCCGTCTTCACTCCGGCAAACATCCTTGAATAACTTGCATAACAGATATAACTATATATTCCATAGCTTTGTCTTTACTACCTATACGAGCTTCACACTCTGCTGCTATCAGATACATTTCCGGGGTAGACATAGCCATGTTGGCATAAATATAAGGCGCCCAAAGAGGATAATCCAAATCTATCCCACCTAAATATTTCGTAAAATACAACAGATAACGCTGATCCTTTTCCTGATCATACAAAGAGGCCAATTCTTCAGAAGCATATGCAGTAGCACTAAATCCAAAAGTCCGGGGGCCAAACGAATATAAATATTTTCCGGGTTCTCATCTCCATCCGGAACATCAATCCTACCAATATATTTATCACGATCCACTACTTTATACGGGAAAAGACTCATCAAAGTTGAATTATTCTGTAATGAGATCACCGCATTCTCCAAAGCTTTTTTTGTAATCTCCCATATAAAGATACATACGTGCCAACATCCCATACCCCACCGGCTTAGATGCACGATAGGCATTCAACACCGGTTTTTCCGGTAAATTAGAGCAGCCTCATCCAGATCCGCCTTAATTTGATCATATACTTCCTGCACTGTAGCGCGCTGCAAATTTGTTTTATTGATATTTTTATCCAACATCAATGGAACGCCAGGATCTGTAGCAGCAGTCGACGGATCGTAATGGTTAGCATAAGCATTAACCAAAGTCAAATACTCAAAAGCACGCCCAACCAATGCTTCAGCCCTCAATTGCTTTTTTATGTTCTTCAGTATCTTGAGTAGCCCCCATTATATCATCAATAACTACGTTATAATAATAAATACGATTATAAGAGTATTCCCAAAGACCGTCACTCTCTCCTTCTCCAAAGATTTCACTATTAAACGCATATAAATGCTGCTTCGGCAACTCCAGAGAAACAAATCCTCCAGTCATATCATCTTCATAAGGCATGAAAACATCATCTGTCATAAAGTTAGGATATGATTCAGAAGCCTTTAGCAATTGAGCATAATTCAATAAACGTTCATAGTCTTCACTCTTTTCCGGAATTACAATCCCTTTAGGTTGTATATCCAAATAATCATCACATGACATTACAGGTAACGCCAAACATGCACAAAGTAAAAATTTATATAATTTCATATTTATCTATTCAATCGTTTAAAAATTAAGAGACAAACCAATTGTATAAGTAGTAGGATTCGGAAGAGTCAATGCTCCCCATCCATATCCCGATGTAGTATACGCTTCCGGATCAATATCTCCGTTAGCAGCCCACCACCACACATTACTAATTTGACAAGTCACAGCAGCCGATTCTATAAAATATTTCCTCAACCAATTCTTTGGCAAATTGTAACTCAGTGAGATATCTCTCAATTTAATATAATCTGCCTTTTTTACATGGATGTCTGCCGAATACCATGCCTGCGCATCTGTATAATAAATATTCCTATTAAAAGACGGAGCTACTCCCGGAATATTTTCATCCCCGGTTTCCTCCAATGGTTTAAAGCCTTACGAGTAAGATTCGCACTTGGTGCACCACCCATATATCCAGCTACAACATCACGTAACACATGCCCGCCATAATATACAAACATAAATGAAAAATCAAAATCACGATAAGAGAAGAAATTTTTCAATGATGCCGTATACTTTGGAGTACGAGTTCCAGAATATACCATATCATCAATAGAACTTACTTTTGAAACTTTTTCTCCTTCTTTATTATACACCAACACATTCCCATTTGTCGGATCAAGTCCTGCATAACGATAACTAAAGACACTATTAATAGGATAACCAACAGCTGCTACATTATATGCACTATAATAAAAAACCGTTTCTTTTTGTACCTTCTAAATTTGTCAATTCATTTTTATTATAACTAAACATTAAATTTGTTCCCCAAGTAAAATTCTTATTTTGAATATTTACACTCTGTAATGACAATTCTACACCTCTATTAAACATCGAGCCATAATTTTGCAATAGACTTGCCCAACCCAACGTCGGATCCGCATTACGATTTCCTAATAAATCCGTAGTTTTCTTATAATAATAATCAATACTACCGCTTAAACGAGAATTGAATGCTGAAAAATCAATCCCGACATTGGTAGAAGCCGTTTTCTCCCAACGAAGTTGAGAGTTGGTGGATTCTGTATATACGAACCAAAATCTCCAACCCATTCATTATATCCGCTATCAACCACAGTCATATACGGCCCTGCATCCTTAGGAACATTACCACCCACACCATAAGTCATACGCAAATTCAAACGATTCAACCACATACAATCTTCCATAAAAGGCTCATTAGCTATCTGCCAACTACCACCAACGGACCACAACGGACGATACTGATATTTAGGATCAGTACCAAATAAATTAGATTGATCGATACGAATACTTCCAGTTAATGAATAACGTTCGTCAAAAGGTATATGAACCATTAGCATAAAAAGAAACATATCGGTCTTCTGTATGAGTCAATGCATTATATTCACCATAGACCCATTAAACGACCCCAACAAAGCTTCAGTACCATTAATACTGCACGGGCACCATAAATAGAACTTGCAGCAGCATCTTTCAATACCGTTATATTTTGTACATCTGTCGGATTTATTGATGCTAAATCACCTTCATAAGGCATACCATCAACTACATACAATGGCTTTGTATTTCCCATATAAGTAGTAATACCACGAATAACAACATCATTACTGTTACTGGAAGTTTTATTTATACCCGCTACCAGTCCTTCAATACGTGACAACACATCCGTTTCCAGTTTACCCTTCGTGCTTTTCTCTGAAATCACAGAATAAGATCCTGTTGCCCGTTCTTTGGACAAAGTCTGATAGCCAGTTACTACAACATCAGCCAATGCAGTGGCATTAGTTTCCATTTTCACATTCACAACTTTCTTACCAGCTTGTACCTTGACTACTTTATCTGCCATTCCAACAAAAAGTAAATGACACTAAATCACCAGGAGTAACCTGCAAACTATACCGACCGTCTATATCGGTTACAGTACCCTGACTTGTACCTCCAATCATAATGGTAGCCCCAATAATACTTTCTCCGGTTTCATCCGTAACTACACCTGTCATATAAAAAGGCTCATGTTTTCCGGTTGTTTCTCAGCCTTTGAAGGTAAAATAAGAATCAAATTTCTTTTTTTACTTCATATCGTAACGAAGTCTGTTTACAAAAATCGTCCAAAACTGCATTCAAAGGGTTTCGGTATAAGATAAACTTACGTTTTCCGTTTTCCTGAATCAATGGATTTTCCATTGATAGTCACCTTAGTATCGTTTGGGCAAACGCTTCGCCACTGAACAACAAAACACTATCAATGCAACAAAGCATTTCACCATGAGGC
>VOFD01001135.1_pt1 | contig 27752 bp, 29 predicted proteins | sample 5384101 | NCBI WGS metagenome assembly VOFD01 (sample SAMN12384723, study PRJNA508395) | human gut metagenome | isolation source: healthy gut C | host: Homo sapiens
ACGGTAGAGCAGGTGGAAGATGCCGGAGGAATAGCCGTTGATGAGGGTGGCCGTCATGCCGACGAACAGCCTGGACGCCCCGTACAGCTCAGCCATGGCGTCGCCCTGGCCGCTGGCGTTATTGTACTCGTGCAGCTCATCGGCGAGGAAACTGCCGATGCGGCCGCGCATTTTCTTTTTGATGTACGTGCTCAGGGGATAACGCCGGCAAGCTCCCTTGACTGGGTAATATCCATCCGGGTTTTCCGCAAGCATCATCAGCTGGTCCGTTACGGATTCGTTTTTGTGCGGGCGAGATGCGCCCTGGCGCCATGCCGGTAAACCCAGCCGTACTCGCCGATCTTGACCCACGAGGTCTGCCGGCCGGGATTGACTGGTGCCCACAGTACACCGCCGCAGTTCGGGCACTTGTGATTTTTCTTGTGCTCCGTCTGGAAAAAGAACTGGTCAGCGTTCGTCCGGTACCTTGTGCCATCCTCGCTGATCTCCATCTGCACCGGCTCCATACAGTCCGGGCAGAGGAAGCCCTTTCTGCGGCGGTTCCAGGTCACGGCCGGGTAACGCATATAGCCGTCCCGGGCCTTTTCCTTGGAAAATACCGCAAAAACGCTCTTGTCCCCCTGCTCGTACAACTGGTACAGGCGGTTCAGGTCCGTAATGCTGCGTACCACCATACCGTAGGTGTCTGGCAGTGTTTCCCCAATCTCCCGCACCCATTTCCGGGTGACATGGGAGGGCGACATCACAAGGCCAAAGGATTTTCCGGCGCCGCTGCGGTGCTGGGCGGCCCACAGGCCATGCAGCGCACCGATTGCAGTAGAGCCGATTTTGGTCTTGCCACTGCCACATTCCGCAATAATGATAGCGGTGCCGTTCCGTTCCAGCTGGCGTTTGACCGCCTCCGCCACGGCGAGCTGGGCGTCATACAGGGAATAGCCCGCCCGCTGCTGGATGCAGTCGTTGATGGCCAGCACCTCCTCCGACAGCGGCTCGGATGCCGGGTCAAAGAGGGGGAGAAACTGATTCCGGATGCGGTCTGCCACGGTGACGCCGAAGGTGTTGAGATAGCCGGTGACGTTTTCCACCTGCTCAAAGCCGTCCGGGGCCCCGGGTACGGCTCCCGGTATGGCGATCTGTCCGCTTTTCAGTCCGTCCTCTAAAACCTGCACCACGTTTTCATCGTTTGGCCGCAGTTCCAGTACCCAGGCGTCCATCTTTTCCTTCAGGGAAATGACGTGCAGACGCCGAAGAGAGCCCCGCTGCTCCAGCTCATCCAGAACGTAGTCCTGAAATGCCGGGATGAGCGGCGCCGCGGTCTTGTGGTCCAGCTCTTCAAAGAGTCGGTCCCGGTCTCCTGCGGGGCAAAAGATATAGCACTTCCGGGGCTGAAGGGTCTGCTGGCCGTCTCCTGTACCGGCCGTTTCCTCGGAGTCCTCCTGATCTTCCGAGCCTTCATTACTGTATTCATCGTCATTGGCCATCAGGGTAGCCGTGGCATAGATGCCATCGTGGCTGAGCTGCCGCTGGTACCCGCGCAGTTTGCTCTGGAGGCGGTGCGTGGCGTCGTTCTGCGTGGCCTCGATGGTCGAGCCGCCATAGATCGCGTCGGACAGGGCCCGGACGACCTCGGGGTAGCCGCCAAAACGGATGGCGCTGATGATCCCTCCTTTTTCATTGTGGTCCAAGACGATGGTATCCGCGTAAGCCGTCAACCTCGTCTCCGCTTTAGGGTCATAGTAGCTGAGTTCAATGAGTCTGCTTTCTGCCATTCACGGTCAATATCTCCTTTCCAGGGACAAAAAAAGACCGTAACCGCTCACGTTGAGCAATTACAGTCGTTCTTGTCCTTTTTGATTCTTCCAGGCCGTGTCAGTCCGGCGGCGCCCGCAGGGGGCGCGCCACGGTGCAGGCGGCAACGCCGCCGGCCCGTGCGGATGGGCGCACTTCGCCCCTCCGTCTCGCCGATCCTCCCTAACTTACTCCGCCCTAACTTAACTCCGCCCTGAATACAGCCTCATTTTACTACCGCGCCTGCCACCTGCACAGGTGGAGTTTTTCCCCCGCTGGATGACTTGCAGACTTCCGTCTCCGCCTTTTATCAAGAGAGGCAGCTCTCCTTTATAAAAGCTCTAAAAATATAGAAGGACGGCTGCCCAGAAGCCTGACCGGACAGCCGCCTTATTAAGTACGCTCAAAATTCCTTTCCGCAATTTGGGCGACAATTAACCTTGAAATCCTCCATGATGTCCTCAAGCCGACGGCGAAAATCAAGGCGCCGTCGTCCGATTTATCCGCAAGGAAACCTGTGCGGGATGTGCAGCATATCGGAAAGGCGGTAAGCCCGCAGAAGCATCCACGACGCAGGTGAACCGCAAGATGAGACTACCGTGCGATACCGCTTGCGGTGGTATTGCACGGTGGTTGAGTGGTTTTATGGGTGATCTCCTTCATTATCATCCAGCCCGGAAAAGAAGTCATCATAGGCACAGCCGTAGATCTTTTTCAGGCTGATTAAAACGCTGGCGCGGATATTCAACTGGCCCGCTTCATATTTGGCGTAGGTTGTCCGACCAATGTCGCACCCCCGGCGTTGTAATTCCGCGCACAATTGTTCCTGTGATATTTTGTGGTTTTTGCGGAGCTGCTTTAGGTTCTGCCCCATGTTTCTATCCCGCCTGATTTTCTGCTCCATTCTTCCATTCCACCATTTCTGACCAGTATTGGTTGCAACACGGGTTATTGTATGGTAGAATTACAGAGAATATTGTCCGCGATACTGGTCAATCCGCTTTTTGTTCGCACCTACATAGATATACGGATAAGAAATGGGGGAGATAAGATGGCGTATTCGGAGGGGCTTATATCATTGGCGGTGGATCTGGCTTTGGTTGGTGAACAGGTGGAATTGGCGAGAATTGCTATGACTCGTTTGGCGGACAAGGGGTATTCGCTCTCATCGCCGGAGATGTTGGAGGCAAATGAAACTTTTTCAAAGCTATCCAACCAGTTCCTGGCGCTTCAAGAGCAGTATGAAACGTACAGGGATGAACTGCTTCGCAATCAAAAAACGAATCCTGCCCTGAGTCAAAAGATTGATTAGAGAATAGAGCGGGGACTCCGCGCCCCACATAGCATCCGGCAAAAATAAAAAGCGCCCCATGCCGTCCAGAGTTGGAGTGGTATGGGGCCTATTTCTGAATGCCTCATAGTCCGAGACTGCGGAGATTCAGACGGCATAATGCCAGTGCCGTCAAAAATGAAACAGGCATCCGTTCCCTGGATGCCTGTCAAAAAGTATTGTCATCATCGAAATGCTCCATGATGTCCTCAACCCGACAATGTAAAATATTGCACAATTTATCAATCGTATTGACCTGTACGTTTTCGTTATGGCGTAAGCGATTAAGTTGTGAGCGATTGATATGGAATGTTGTATATAAGGCGTATTGGGAAATGCCTTTCTCTCATGGTTTTCCATAGTCTGTCATATTTAATCATTTTTCTCCGAACACAAATCGTTACTTGCCTTCATTCTATTATGGCGGTAAAAAATAAAAGTATTGATAGTGTTCGTATAATGACACCATTGACAAAATACCAAAGCAAATAAAATATGATATTTTAGATTTTACTATTCCTACCTCGAAATTCATCCAATAAGGCCCGTATAATCAATTCTTGCTGATCTGTTAGATAACTTGTATCAAAGGTGTTTATATCTGACAAGCCAAGCATATAATCGGCGCTTACATTAAAAAAACGGCATATGTTAACCAGTGCGTCCACAGAAGGATAGAGCGCACACCGTTCATAAGAAGAAATGGTGGCGCGGGTAAGTCCAAGAAGTGAACTCAGTTCTTTCTGCGTCAATTCTTTCTCAGCGCGTAGCCGTTTCAGTTTTATTCCAAATGAATCCATGTGCTTCACCAATATAAATTTATGCCCATTTAGGACATTATAAATGTCTTTTTCATATTTAATTTATACCCTTTTTAGGACACTATAACTGTCTTTTTTATATTCAGAATATCCTTTTAGAAAATAAGTCGAATTATGCGGAGGATTCGATATGCCGTCCTTAAATGGAATTACAACCCAGGAAGAAGAACTGCGCGGCTGCCACGTGACTACGCTGGATGTCCAGACCGAGGATGCGGCGGCGAGCCTCGGGAAAGCGGTAGGGAGCTATATCACCATCGACACAGCCGCTTTGTCTGATGAGCATGAGCAGATCGAATGTGCGGGCGAGTGCCTGGCTGAGATCCTGGTCAGGGTGCTCGGTCCTCACTTTCATGGAAAGTTGTGCGTCTGCGGCTTGGGGAACCGAGAGCTTCCTGCGGATTCGCTCGGGCCGGAAGTTACAAGCAGACTGCCGCTCAACTTAATTCAGCTTGCCCAGGGATATGATTGCAGGTTTCGCGAGGTCTGCTCCTTTACCCCCGGAGTGTTTGGAATCAATAACGTGAGAATGGATACGCTGGTGGCCGGCGCTGTCCAGGCAATGGGAGCCGACTGTCTCCTGCTGGTGGATTCCCTCGTGACACTGGAGCCCGCCAAGCTGTTCAAAAGTATCCAGATCTCGACCGCCGGTGGCACAAAATCTTTTTTTCTCGGACAAAGTGGGAAATTGGACCTCCCTTGGTATTCCTGTTATTTCGCTTGGCGTCCCTACCGCAATTCCCATGAAATCGCTTTGCCCGTCTGAGCTGCAGGACGATAAACTCTTTACGAGCACCATGGCGGCATCGGAAGTGTCCGCTCTTGGTATCATCCTCAGTTATGCCCTTATCCGGGTATGCTGGCCCTCAATCACTCGGGATGAGTGTTTTCTGCTGACAAAGATAAGCAAAGACCCGCTCCCATATGGTTTCCTTTGTCCGTTGGACGGGGCGGACAGTTCAGCGGAGGATCGCCAAAAACTGATCACAGACACAGCCCGCTCTTTCCCGGCGGGTATTCCATCCGAACAATTAGACTCATTCATAAAAAGTAAGGGCGACCAAAAACATGTCCGAAAACAAATCGCCGGTTTGCCGGAGGAAAAGAAAAAAACCTGACGGAAGCACTCTCCCAGTGGAAGAATCCGTCCAAATGAGTTTAGAGAGGAGTAGATATTCATGGACAAAAAACAGATGCCTATTTCGGAACTTCCATTCAACTTCGATGGTCTGGAGCCGCAGTATGGTCAGATCAAACATGCCGAGCTCATCTGTCCCGGCGTGTATTTTATCATGACCAAGTTCAATACAGACAGGCCGCGTTTCGCGGGAGAATACCTTGTGGTAACAGAGGACTCGCCCGCCATCTCCCCCGAAGCACGGAACTTCACCACCCCGCTTCCGACCATTCCAAGGATGTTCCTATGCGAGTATGATTATGACTGCAAAGGCAGACATGTCGTGGAGTATGAGGCCCACAAATACCTTGTGGAGCACGGTCTGCCCCTGCCGGAGGGCGAGTCCCTGGAGGAGGCCCGCGCATTTGGGCGAGAGGTCTGCCCTGAATATTTCGGAGAGTTTCCCATTCCAGAGAAAACGCCCTGGGGACCGGTCATCCGTCACGACCGCCTGTGGAACGGGCTTTACTGGCTGGAGACGGGCGGGAGGGCTGGGTGCTGGCCATCGCTTATCCGCTTTACTCCGTCCTGTTTGAGGATACTCTGGCACTTGCGGCCCAAATCGAAGATGGCAAAGAAGCGGAAACCTGCGGCTACCGTTTTTATACCTATCGGGCGAGCTGCTGTCCGCTCTTTGAAATGTTTCCGTATGACGAGGATGGCTGGGGACAAAAAATCGACGGTGCGGCGCTGCAAAACGCGCTCTTAGAAAATTTCCCGGATTACGGCCTGGAGGACGAGCGCAACAGCCCTGATCTCCCGGCGGAGCAGAGGATACTGCCGATCCCGGGCGTTGGAACGGACTTTTATCGCTTCCCATCATAAGCGTGCAATTTTCAGGAGGCCGTATGTTCTCGAAAATCAAAAAGACGATCCAAGCGGTACAGCTTTTTTTTTCCTTATGCGGAAGTTCAAAGGAATGGTCATGTGCTCGGACAAATACATCCAGGAGCTTGCCGACAAGATTGGATATGGAGCGCAGCTCGCCTTATATGAACTGCACACGGAGCAGCAGGGGGATATGACTTGGGATAGGTTTGTGCAGCATGTGCGGCACAGTCCCGCACTGCGCAAGAAGATCCAGCAGGTTGCGGCAAACGCTGTCCTCTTGTTTGATAAGAGCCGTTTGAATTTTGAACTTCCTGTTGACGCATTGGAGTACCAGGAGGATTATCCAGATGAGCAGTTGATCAATGTCTCCAGAATATTTTCTGAAAAGATGGCCCATGGGCTGATGGAAAATGTATTTTTGACGTTTGAGCTGGAGCATTTCAGGCGGCTGGCGGCGGCTGTGCCGGGTTATTCATGGGCCGCCTACTGCAAGGATATGTCCGATAACAAGGAACTGTGGACACAGTTTACCAGGGGCCTGCAACACGGGCTGTCGCAAGTTGATTATAAAGCCTGTTGGAGCACAAGGGCTACACCGGACGAGATCCTGCGATTAGAATTTGACGAAAGGGCAGGGGATTATTGTGGATGATTTTCGGGAACGGATCGAGCGAGGAGAGACCATCCTTTTTTCGGAAATATTGAAGCATATCCCATCGGATGAGGTGCTTGCGCATTTGTTCCCTGACCCGTACTCACAAGGCCAGCCCGCCATCACGCATTTCGGGCTGGAGGTCCTGGAGCTTCGGCTCCAAGGGGGCTGAAACAGGTGCAGATCGCTGAGAAGCTGCAGACCACAAAAAGCCGGGTCGCCTATTGGTCGCAGATGACAATGAACAGTCTTCACAAAGACTGCCTCGATCATGTGGAGGTTGACATTCCTGCTTTGCGGCGGCTTCTCAATCTGGAACGGCTCCCGGAAGGCCGCTATACCAAATTGTCCGAACTGCTGCGCGATATGCCCTCTGACGAGGAGCTGGAGCGGCTGGACAAAGCACGGGGCAATCTGGGCGGCGAGACAAAACGCCGCCATGTCACACAGAAAGATTTATACATACTTCGCCAGCGGCTGGATGGGCGGAGCTATGACAGCCTGTGCGCGGAATTGGGCTGGAGCCGCGCACAGGTGCGCCGGAATATGCAGGGGACCCGCATGAGACTGATCCGCGACCTGCGGGTAGAACTGGACGTTCCCCAATTATTCAAGCCGTATAAGCCCAGCTGGTCACTGCCAGATCCAGATAATTATGTTGAAGCACACGGCAAAATGACCTCTACTCTCGGCGTACATATTGCCGCCTACCGGAAAGAGCACGGGGAAACTGTGGCGCAATTTGCCAGCAGGAGCGGAGTCAGCGTTTCCAGTATCAGAAGAATTGAAAGCGGGATCAGCGATCCGTCGGCTGATCTTGTCTGGAAGATCTCACGGCATATGGGAATGACGATGGACGATCTCTTCAAAAAGATGCCATGAGGCCGCAAAAGATTACTTTGTTTATTCAGGCTCCGCATTGTCAGTTGGGCGAGGCCCTTCCCATAGCAGTACAGAAGAAAAGCCGGCGAACACCGCAAGCGCAGGGTGTTCGCCGGCTTTATCTTGCGGGATAATAAATTTGAGACCATCCAGCAAGAAGGACAGGAGGTGCCGCTTATTCAGTATTTGAGGAGAGCCTTTGAGTGTTTTCCGGACTATGTGTATAACAAGCCCTGTATGACAAAAAAGAAACAGCAAAAAAGTAGCCTTGCTGGCCACGCTTTTTGTGGCCGGCATACTGGCCGGCATACTGACCGGCGGAGCATTTGTGTATTGGCGGGCCTCGGCGTCCCTGTCCCCAGCTTCGACCGAACCAGTTGTGGCAGTGGATTCAGATTTGGGTATCCGTCCGACGCGTGGAGGATATTACCGAGGCTCTGTGGGGCAGCAAGGTGTCTCCGGCCACCATCAGTGAGCTGAACAAGAAAGCGTATGTCCACATTGAGGACTGGCGGAACCGCCCTCTGCAAGGCGGGCGCTATCCGTATGTCTATGTGGATGGGATCTACCTGCGCCGTAATTGGGGCGGAGAGTTTGAAAATGTGGCCATTCTGGTGGCGATCGCGGTGAATGAGGACGGATATCGTGAGGTTCTTGGTGCCGCCGAAGGGATGAAGAGAGGACAAGTCCAGCTGGGTCAGCTTCTTCAGTGGCTGCGCGGCCGCGGCCTGGACGGGGTCAAACTGGTGGTTGGCGACAAGTGCCTTGGTATGCTGGAAGCTGTGGGAGAAGTATTCCCCGAAGCCAAGTACCAGCGCTGTACTGTGCACTTCTACCGCAATGTGTTCTCGTAACACCTCGCTCCAAGGTGAAGCTGGTGGCCAAGATGCTCAAGCAATCCACGCCCAGGAAAGCAAGAAAGCCGCCCGGGAAAAGGCCAAAGCCGTGGTGGAGGAACTGCGCTCTATGAAGTTGAAAGAGGCTGCCAAGAAGGTGGAGGACGGCATTGAGGAGACTCTGACCTACTGCGATTTTCCCAGCGAGCACTGGACTCGCATCCGCACCAATAACGTCATTGAGAGGCTCAACCGGGAGATCCGCCGCCGCACTCGGGTAGTGGGTAGTTTCCCAGACGGCAACTCCGCCCTCATGCTGGTCTGCGCCCGGCTGCGCCATGTGGCCGGCACCCAGTGGGGCAACGTCCCGTGGTCACAAAAATCACCTCTTTTAGAAGTTTAAATAAACTGAAAGTATTTTATTCAAGTTTTAAAGTAATCGATCCGTTGTCAAGTTCATTGCTATCTATTCCAAAAAGAAAATTAACACTCATCGTCATCCCTGATTGGAATACATAGTCAATGCGAAATTGCTTCTCATCGTCATCCCAGCCACCAGAGAATGTTGCTCGGTAGTCCTCGGTCTCTGCAGCAATAGACACTGCTATAACATTTTCTTCTGCATCCGAAAATTGTTTTGAGACATAGGAAATACCGTCTGCTGAAAGACCAACTGCTTGTAAAATAGATTCAAAATTCGTATCTGTCGTGATTCCACGGGATGGCAAAATCGGATCCGCTGCAGCTTGCCCTTCTGCTGTGTTCGAATGTTTGTGGTTATCAAAAACATTACTTGGAGGACATTAGCTTCGGTGTCCCAAAAGAAATCGCTTCTTTGAGTATTGTAGTGCAATGTTTCTGGACCATCAGGGAAAGGCTTCCAAGATGACCAAGAGGTTGCGTATGCTGTTGCGACATCATTTTGGCTTGCTTGCCAGAATGGAACACCATGTATTGTCCATTCATCGGCTTTCACCCAATCTTCCGTCAAATAGTATTCGCCCAAGATTAAATCCATCCGCGCGTAAAGGTTGTCTATTACCTCCTGTAAGTGAATGCTTCTGGTTACCTTAAATCCATCTCTAAGGATTTGGAGAGCCGCGCTGACATCTCCGTCCTGCAAATATACCTCAGAAAGCTTTTCGTATAGTATCTCTTGATTCGGATCAATCTCAATAGCCGCAGTAAAAGGCAATAACGGCTTCCTCATAGTTGCCCTCTGATAAATACCGTACACCCAAGTCATACTGTTCCCGCCATTGCGCCTCTGTGCTTTGCTCGCAAGCGCATAACCCCACCAAAAGAAGAACAACTACCAACAATCCCGATATTCTTTTTCATAGCCATCCGTTCCTTCTCAAATTTTCGATCAGGCTGCCCAACTGCTGGTAATAAGTCGTCTCATCCGAACTGCGGATCATGCTACCCGCTGTTTCATACTCTGCAAGGGCAGGCCGGTAATTGCGGCTGCTCTGGGGCTTGGCATTTTCAATGGTGATCAGCATCATCCCTCGCAGCGCATGAGGCATATAGTCCTCCGGGAACATCTCCTCATAAGCCGTAAGTGCCTGTTCCGCTTTGGCATAGTCCTTCAGCTCGTAGTAGATCGTATAGAGATTGGAATAGAGGTATTCTTTGGTCACACCCAGTTCGATCACACGGTTGAAGCACTCGGCTGCCTTTGTCAGATAATTCTGTGGAACAGAAGCGTCTGTGTGGTATGCCTCAAAATAGGCCAGGGCCAGCATCTCCCACAGGACGCTGTCGTAGCGCAGACCCTCCTGCACCACAGCGGAGGAGAGCAGTTCGGCGGATTTTGTGGCAGGGTATTCAATCGGGGAGGCGTTGACCCGCATCAGAGCGGCACAATCCCGGTACAGATCCCCCAAAGAGACATAGCAGCGGCGAGTCAGCGCGGAAGTCTCAGACTGATCAAGGGCATCCAGAAACGCCGTCTCCGCATCAAGATAATCTTCCTGAGCAAAGTAGACCTCACCCTGCACATATTGGGTCACATCAGGGTGGGCACCTTGTCCAATCAGTTCATCTAGGATCTGCTCCGCCTGATCGATCTCGCCAAGACGTCCCAGGCACACTGCGTAATCGCGCAAGTTGTCTACCGACAGTTCTCCCCCTTGTGCAAAGCCCTCTGCGGCATCTTCATATTCTCCAAGTTCAAATTGGGCAGACGCCATGGAAAGTCTGATTTGAATATCCTCACCATAGTTCTGTAAAGCATCTGAACCGAAATCGATACAATCCTGCCATTTGCCATTGAGATACAGAGCATATGTCTGCTGCCGGTCGGCATCCATACGCTCGGGATATAGTGTCCGCGCTTCATCAAGCAGGGCTACCATCCCATCGTAGTCTGTGGTATATAACTCGCTGGCCTGAGCCAGCAGAGAAGAATATGCGGCCTCTTTCTCCTGTCCCATGACCACCTGGCCGCCAACCATCAATCCCACCGAGGCAGCCAGCATCACCGCAACAACGGCGACCCGGATGCGTTTCGCATTCTGGTACTTCTGCCAAGCTCTATCGAAGCGGTAAATATGGTCTAAATCGTCCACCAGCTCGTCCACTGTTTGGTAACGGTCTGCCGGCTCAGACTGAACGCATTTATTCAGTATGTACTCGATACCATGAGAGAGCTCTGGCACCAGCTGACGCACCGGAACAAACTGGTAGGGCGGCTCATAGGGGCTTTTTCCCGGTCAGCAGGTGGTACATGGTGACGCCGAGGGAATAGATATCCGTCCGGGCATCGGTCTGGGCCTTACCGAATTGTTCCGGAGCGGCATAGCCCTTGGTACCGATGTAGGTCGTGTCCGCATTGGACTCCTGCTTATATTCCCGAGCGATACCGAAATCGATCAGCTTCAGAGAGCCGTCCGGCTGGAGCATGATGTTAGAGGGGTTCATGTCCCGGTAGATGATGGGGTGGGGCCGCTGGCCGTGGAGATAGGTCAGTACGCCGCACAGATCCCGGAGCCACTGTAGCCCCTGGGGCTCATCTACTTTCTTCTGCTGTTTCAACAGGCCGTCCAGGGTAATACCCTCTACAAAGTCCTCTACAATGTAGATACAGTCTCGATCCTCAAAGATGTCCACAATGCGAGGCAGCATGGGGTGCTGGAGCCGCTTCAGGATGTTGGATTCGGCCAGGAAATCAAACCGCGTCCCCTGTTGTTTGCGCACTTCCTTCATTGCCCAGCGGGTGTGAAGGCGCTTATGCTCGGCAAGGTAGACGGTGGACATACCGCCTTTGCCGATGATAGATTTGATTTCGTAAGTATCATTGAACGTTGCAAGCATAATCTCACCAACTATATATTATCCTCATCAGAATAACCAGTTCCCACTAGTTATACGATTCACTCAAAACCAAATTTCCTTGATCATCGTAATAATCACGTCTTATTGGCATGCCGTTTTCAGCATAAGTATGAACATAATGTTCTATCAATGTTCCATCAGAGCTGTATCCCTTTTGATCAACGACTTGCCCCCGATTGTTATAGGACCGTATTGTATATCCCTGAAATCTATTTTCCGAGTCGTAGCTGGTGACCTTGATTTGATTGCCAGCTGCATCGTATTCATTCACGTGGTACCAGGATAGTTGTCCATCAGCATTATATGAGTCTTCGCGGATTGCGTTCCCATTTGCATCATAGCTAAATAAATAATATTGATTTAAAGAACCATCGCTATCATAATAAGAAGTCTTTATACAATTCCCGACCTCATCATATTCATTGGCTGTGCGGGACTCAATTTTTCCCTTCTTGGTTATATTCAATAAACTCAATTTCGTTTCCGTCATCATCATACTTGCTTTCATAGCGACAGACAACGCCTGTTCCCGTATCATATGATGGGCCGACGATTTGATTTCCATGTTCATCAAATTCAGAAAAAACCTGACCGGTTTGATTTCCATTGCTGTCATATGAGGTAGAAGCGACAGGGATACGTTTTTCATCATAGGTGTACTCATGCCACCATAGTAGGTTTCCATTCCCGTCATATCCAGCCATTTTGCGGATGTTCCCCAATAATCAACAATATTTCCGCTGTCAATCGCGTCAATCAGGTCCTGCAGCTTTTGCGCTCCCGTCTTTTCAACACCTTTTACTAAGATTTCACGCGCCTGTTCAAAATCATTCTGAGCGATATACGTATTTGCCAGGGCATAGTAGGTATCTACCTGCATGGGATCAATCTCAATTGCAGCTGTAAAGGCGATAACCGCCTCTTCATAATCGCCGTCATTCAAGTATCGAATACCCAAATCATACTGCTCTTGCCAGGTGGGTGCTTTGTTTCCACAAGCGGTCGCGCCAAGAAGCAATAGTATGCCAAGACACAGGCCAAACCATCTTTTCATATCTTTTTCCCTTTCTAAAAATGTCTAAACATGTATCTTTACATAATCCAAAGTCAGTCATAAAGGGGCAGCATTTTATATTTTCCACTTCTCAAAGACTTTCTTGATGTTATTGTAGTTCTATCGTTTCTCAACAATTTTTATTTAGGAGCCTCAAAAGAGCATTCTCCCGATTCGGCGTCAATGTATACCCAATCACAGGTTGATAAGTGAGCCGTATCCGATCCCGCATCCACCATCCAGCGAAGCAAATAGCAGTAGTATGTTTTTCCGGAATTTTGCGAGGTGATAGTAGTATCATAGCTAACGAATAGTTCAAATCCAGTTTCATCCGCCACATCTCCAGGAGTGAAATCCCAGTAGTCACAAGCTATCTGGTACGCTTCTTCCTGAGAGATGTTGATTGCATGAGCTTGAATCTCCAGGCCATCTTTATAGTCTGGAATCAGAGTTAAATCGCTCAGGTTTAATTCATGGTAATAGTAATCAGCTCCTGCCATAGAATAAATAGGCGCTATAATGCAAAGCTGTCCTTCAGAGTTCAGGTAGGGAAGTGCTTTTCTGAGATTTTCCTGTGAAATCGTATTTTCTAATTGGGCATTGAACATCTCACAGAAGCTATTATTCTGGAATTGCTCATTTGCTCGGTCCCAGCCTTCCCAATATTTAGAGCCTAGTGCCTGTTCAACTTTAATGTAATAGTCATCCATCGAAAGGCCGACAGACGAAACCAGTTCTTCATCTGTTATCTCAGTTCCGTCCAGAATGGATATGTTATAAACAGAGTACTCTGTCCAAGCCGCCATCGTATCATCGGTTTTGGTAACCAAAGAGAGAATACTTCCGTTTACACTCCATTGATAAGAGGCTGAATGGTCAGCAAAACCATACGCAGCAATATCAGATGCTATATGATCATACTCCAAGCCTGCATAAATCTCCTGATTCAATTGAGCTATTGCAGCGTCATCTATGTTGATTTTTGGAATATGGTATTCAAAACTGGAGGATTCCCCAGCGTCTGTGTAAGAAAAGGCATCAGAAACAAGGTTGTCAAAATCAATGGACACCAGTTTCTTCACATCATCCAATAATTCTTGGAGCGAAGTATCATTGGTATTTGAGACACCTTGTTCCAGTATCTTTGCAGCGGCCTCATAGTCTCCAAGCTCTATATGCAGGTGGCCCAGCGCAAGATATGTCTCAGACATTTTGGGATCAATTTCGATGGCTGTAGTAAAGGCGATGATAGCTTCCTCATAATTACCTTCTGATAAATAGCGGATGCCTAAATCGTATTGTTCCTGCCACTGGGCTTCCTGATTCTGCGAGCAAGCGCCTAAACCGATCGCTATTATAAGCAGAAATGGTAGAAGTAGTTTTTTCATATTTCCTGTTCACCTATTTTTTTCCGTGGTGTTATTGAGTTCCTCTGCTCCGCAAATACAGTGTTTTCTTATGAGGCGGAAATCATCCTGAAGAGCCTCAATAAACATTGACATTGCTATATGTGATTCCTCGGGATACCCTCCATTCCAGGAATACGGATTCCGATAGTCCCACTCATGATAAAGGGTCATGCTTACCCGGCAGTCAGAATGGATATTGCAAAAACTATAACAGCAAAAAACGCTTTTTTCATCTCCATTCCCCCATTACAAAACCATTTTCCTTATTCAGTTTTTCAGTTCAATGTCGTATCTCCGTATGCGTCTGCCAAATCATGTTCCCCAAGAAAATACTCCGAGGAAATTGAGATCCATGGGCATCTCGCCTCCCCATGTCCAGGGATTTGCGAAAAATACACTGTTGACATCATCTACATTAACTCCGATGCGGCAATTATCGTGGAGCTGGCAAGTAATTCGGTTAAGATTCCATTCACTGGATATCAGTTTCCCATGCGCAACATGGAAATCAAACTCATGTTCTTCACCATCTATTACACAAATTTGTGTCACATCAGCCGTGTCCATCACCTCTTGATTATCATAGGTACAAGAAATCTGCCATCCCCAGAAATCTTCCTGAGAATGCTTTGATGTAACACTGTCAATAATCTGCTTGTCCAACACTTAGTCCATGCACCCATGTTCCACTTTGGGCATAAAATTGAATCCCACCGTCCGGAAACCATGTGTTTGTGGCAAGTAATATTCCATTTCCATCAGGCGTCCCGTTATTTTGTTCGCCATAGTAGACTTTCGCAAATGTGTCAAAAAGCAGGCCGACACCTTTATACTCTTTTTCTGCATAAAACTTTTCTCCGTCAAATATCAGACCAGGGTAACTAATATCAATTTCCTTATTTTCGCCGCTAGAATTGGGGTCATCTCCATTCAGACGAATCCAGTTTTCAAATTCATCTGCAGCTGCTGACACATCGCCATTTTTGAGGCTTTGATATAAGCGTTCCATTGATTCCTGTAATTCTCGATTACTGCTCAAAACTGTATTTGCCTCTATAGCATCCAGTATATTCTGTAACCTTGCCGACTTGGTTTCCTCATATCCTCTCATTAAAATTTCACGGGCCAAATCATATTCTTCTTGCTGCTGATATGCCTCTGCCATTGACACATAGCTTTCGACCCTCTTTGGATCAATATCAATAGCTGCTGTGAAAGCAATGATAGCTTCCTCATAATTTCCATCGGATAAATAGCGCACACCCAGATCGTACTGCTCCTCCCAGGTCAAGGTGCTTTGCCCGCAGGCACCGAGTTGAAACAGCAGTAATAGGGTAAAGAACATACCTATAATCTTTTTCATATTGCAATTCACCTCTATTTTGATATACCAAAACAGACACGATGAAAAACCACCGCGTCTGTTTTCATCTTTATTCCCGATCAACAACTTCTTGTGTATGTATGACCTGCGCCGTTTCCAGCAGCATTGCCACGGGAGCGGCATCGTCAGGAACCGCAATGTGGAGCATTTGCTTAATTCTGTTGATCCCTGATTTTTGAGGGCGCACATAAACGCTTTCTTGGGTCTTCAAGAGGAGTGCGGTAATATTGTCTGTTTCCCCGCGGTGTTTGCACAATTCGGTCGTCTCGCGCAGTGCGGCAATCATGGCATCTTTGGACTTGAGGTAGATGGCCTGGAAGCGATCCTCTATCTCCTTGTGGGATAACTCGTGGCAGAGTCCATCTGAGCAAAGAAGATACAATGCGTCATTCTGCACTCTTCCCTCAGTGAAGACCGGCGTGATTTGTTCGCCGGTCCCAAGGCATTGAAGCAGAATATTTCGCTGCGGGTGATGGCGGCTCTCGTCCTCGGTAATCCGTCCGGCGGCAACCTCCCGGGCCACCAGCGATTGATCCTGGGTCAGCTGCCGGAGTGCCTTTTTCCTCTCATAGATACGGGAGTCTCCAATGTTCATAAGCAGATACCGGTCCCCATAAGCTTAAAAAAACGCAGCTGCTGTGGTGCCAAGCTGGACCCCCGCCTTTGCGGAATAGCGCAAAAAGATCTTGATGCAATCCTTCGATCAGTCTCAATGATGACGGATCTGAGAGAAATCAGTGCTGCAGAGCATCGGGAGATTGGACAGGTTAGTATCAAACCACCGACCGAAAGCATTGACTGCGGCGGCGCTCGCCACTTCACCTTTTTTCAGGCCCCCATACCATCGCATACCACGGCGAGTATAGTTTCGCCAATCCCTGTAACAGCGGCACGGCGGACACAGATACTGTCCTGATTCGTTTTTTTTTGATGCCAGTATCCGTATATGCCGCAACCAGGTATTCCATCAATCCCGCTCCTCTCGGATGAATTTGAACTTCTCGTTGCCCAGTCGGATGATGTCCCCATCTTTGAGCGGCTGCGGGGTAAACGGGACGACTGCGCAATCATTGACATAGGTCTTGTTTGTGGATTTTTGATCTACAATCACACATTCACCATCTTGAATTGAAAATTCAGCATGGCGACGGCTTACAGCAGCATTGCCAGAGACACAATACGCCACTCTGCCCAGTTCCGTTCCCACCAGAAAAGGGAAGTGCGTCAGTTCAATCTTCTCTTCTGGCTGGAGCCTTTGGATGTAATAGCGAATGACCGGCACCAGTGGTTTTTCCTCCCCAAGAAGCACTGTGCCGCCCTCCTTGGTCTCGTCCAGTCTGCTGGTAGCTCCCTGCTCTTCTTCAAGGAAAGGAACTCTGGGCACTTCTATGGGTTTGGGTTCTGGGCGTACAAATCGTTCCGGCTGGCGTTCTAATGCAATATCCAGGTCACCGTCGCTAAATGTCTGCCTCCCCACAGTAGCGCCGACGCAGGTCTGCTCTTTGATAAAATGTCCAAACTCACTCAGAATAAAGGGCGCAGGCCGGTTGAGCCACGTCAGGCAAGAGTCTAGAAAATTGGACTGCTCATAGGTGCTTCTGGCCGCCTTTGTAATCAGCAGGCGGAAAAACTCCAGATGGGAGGCTTCCCGTTTACTATTCATCAGGGGAAGGTAAATGAAATGGATAGTTCGGTCGCCGAGCTGGATATAAATTTTGTCCAGATCAAGCACCAGATTTTTTGTAGTTGAGGTAAATCTGCTGCATCCGCTGAAATACGTCGATACTCTGGAGCAAAAGGTCAGCAAACTGCTCTCGGCTGAGGATGCATGTCAGATAGAACTCCAGCGTAGAGTATGCCGAAATATCATATTGGAGGACGTTATTCCTGCGGCCTTGAACAGATGTGGGGGAATCAGCATCGGAATCGCGCGGGCGGCAAGTATTTCAATTTCCTTCGGGTCAAAATGCTCTCTCCAGCTTAACTTGGCGAAAAAGTGCCGGATATTTCCGTTGCAATCAGCAATTAGTTTCAAGTTACTCACCTCGCTCCAGGTATCTCGTCATCTGCCAAAACAAGCCGCATCAGCTTCTCCTCCGTGTTTCGGTACTCTGCCAAGCCGAATTCTGCTGTCTCCAACACCATGTCTGCTGTTTGACAAAGTACCTGAGCGGATCGACAACAATTTCGGAGTCGTTCCTCTATCTGGCTGTGTGCCTGTATCTCCGGAGCAACAGTCTTACTAATAAAAAAAGACACATATCCTCCAACTCTCTGAGTTCACGTACTGCCTTTTTTAGAATTTGATTGGCTTCCAAGACCCCAGCGTAATTGATGCAGATATATGCCATTTATGTCCCTCCCCGCCGATCTCCAAAGTTCCGGCACGGTTTTGATTTTGGATACTTTTTACTGCCTGCACAATATCCGAACAGAGCAAGGATAGTTCACCATACAGTTTCTCGCAATCCCGTCGCTGTGCTTCAAGTACCCTGCAAAGAATCTCCACTTCCTCTCCCGACCAGAAATACGGGAGTTCCGATTTATACAGTGAAAGAAGCCGGGCCACATGGGACGCTTCGGCGCTCTGTTGTTGAAGCAGCGTCACATGCACGTTGATTTCAGAAATATTCAACGACACAGCACCTCCACCTCCGGCCGTTCAAATTATGTATGCCATATCTGCGGGTAAGAACTCCCAGTTTTCCTCTCCGAGTTCTTCTACATAGACCGCGCATTTCACATATACGCTGGGGTCAGACTGCAGGCTCACCGTGATAATTGCATATCCGGTACTTACCGGAGTAACAAGCCCCGTATCGTCAACACGGGCAACATCAGGATTATCAGAGGTCCACACAACTGCGGGTGCAGCTTCTCCTTCATCCAGTTCCAATTCCAACTGTTTTGACTCGCCACTGATCGTCATAACGTAAGTAGTGAGATCCAAGCGATCTTCGTTTGAAGCGCCCACGCCATCTTCTTCGCCAGCGGTGGAAGAATCACTGGCCGTAACATTGCCCTCACCATCTGTCAGAACAGTTTCCTCCCAGAATACCCACTCGTAATCAACCAGATTTATGCGCATCGCGCCTTTATCTTTCGTCATAATATCCCAGGAGCCGCTTAATCCAAGTGCGCCGATCAAGGTGTCTGAGCCCCTGCATAAAGATTTATAGTAGGTACATACAAATCCGCCTGGATGCTCAGTGATTCCTGATAAGTCAATTTGGCAACACCATCATCCTCGCTCGCCTTGCAGGAGCCGGAGATATTGGCGCTCGCCGTCACCGTTCCACCGGCTTTGGCCCCACATCCACGATGCTTATAATTCCAAGGGCCTCCAAGGTTGCGGCCAATTCGGCGCCAAAGTTGATTTCAATATTGGCATCAATCGTCGCATTTGCCTCAGAGCTTGCTGAATGTCTCAGTTTCCCATCCGCATATTCTACTTTTGCGTTGCTTCCTAGAAAAGCGCCCACAACCAAAACACCGTTGGCATCAGCATACAGGTACAAATCAATACCGACCGACAAGCCGGTTGCCGCAATGGGCACAGGTATAGTGGCAATATGTAGCCTTTCACTCAAGTTTCCCTCCAGCGTCAAATTGGAGGAAATATCAGAGTTTACCTGAATGCTCGCATACTCTATGCCATATGGAATATCAAACCACTTGGTTCGCTTATATTCAATTTCCGTTGTGACTGTAAGAGCGTTGATCGAAATGTCTCCGCTGATCCTGTAGCCCCCGGAAAAGCTGTTATCAATTTCAAGTTCTTTGCTCCAAGACTCAGTGGAGCCATTAAAGTCATCAATGCTAGGGGTACCGTTATATACAAAGTTGCTGTTTTCCAGTGCTTTAGCGCCCTCACCGGAGCCAATCACACTCGAATTATGATTTGACCAATTCTTTTCAAAGCTGCCGCTTCCAAACTCGAAATGGCGGCTATAACCGCCATAATCATAGGTTTTGCTGTCAAGAGGCACGGCAACAGGTGCTTGTCTTCCGGCAGAAAGAAATTCAACATGATATGTACTTTCTTCCTCCGTAGACACCACGCCTTGGGCGTTTGCTGAGTTTCCAGCTCCCACGAGCCAGATAATATTGCTGGCATCCACAGGAACCGTTTCGTGAACGTCCAGTTCTTCATAAAGATCATAGAGCGTAGGCGCTTCCGTTGTGAATACAATCTCTCCATCGACCTCCTCAATGGAAGCGACCTTATAGGCCACGCCAGCAGGATTTTCCGCAGTAGGGGCCGTAACAAAAACTTCACCGACACCCACTTCCACAATACCGTTTCCAGTATCAATCGTGGCCTTCAAATCGCCAGACGTACCTAGAGCAGTTCCACCCGAATACTCACTGGGGATGGTAATGCGGTTTCCCTCCATCTCCAGCAGTTCATTGTTCAGTCCAGTCAAATCAACCACATTTTCATCGGCCGCAACATAAACTTTTTTCCTCAATAGGCGTGTTCAGGTATGCGCTCTGAGCGGCAGAAAGCGCGGCTTCGCACTGTTCCAGAGTCGCCTTCTTTGATAAGCCGTTATCGCTCTCCAGAATCCCATACTGTACTGCGTAGTTGATTGATGCATCCGCGTCGAAATTTCCTTTGTCATCGAATTGTGACACAGATACATCGCAGCCCGCCGCAATCGCGGCTGTACTGGCCACTTCTTCCAACGTGACCTTCTCATCCGGCTCTAAAGTATCATCTGTGAAAATTGAGAGTACATCCCATTCCGCTGCAGACTGGACATAAGAGAACAGATTGCTATCGTTTGTAATATCAGAATAGTATGGAGTTTCCTCCGTATAGGAATCCAGGCCAAAGGTTTCGGACAGCATAGTGATCCACTCGCCTCTGGTCACGGCCTCCTCATTATTTTGATCTCCGCAACCACTGAGAGGAAGCAGGCTCACCATCAAAGTAATCGCCAACAGTAAAGAAACTATCTTCCTCTTCATAGCTGTATCCTCCAAATATTTCTATATGATTCGGGCGGTAATTGCCCGCTGTTCTCAAAGTCAGGCGTCTGCGGGACGCCATGCGCCCCGCAGACGCATAAGATTAAATGAACTGACTGGCGGCGTTGGTCTGAAGCGTACCTTCAGTCGTTTCGTACTGTTCAACTGTGTTGTCCAAAAACTTGGCGTAGCTCTCGATCACTTCCCGGTAAGAGTCGAATTTGGGCTGCATACCGGTGATTTTGGAACGGATGGTGTCAGAGGTATCGGAGGTCCAATCGGCCTCCAGTGCGTTAATGATATTTTTGATCTGCTTCAGCGTATCATCCAATGTCTGGTTATGCTTGCGAATCTGCTGGTTTTTTGCCCGCACTTCAGCAAATGTGATTTTAATATCCGGCATAATAGCATCCTCCCTTATCAGCTACCCTGAGACAAAGTCTTAGCTTTTGCAGCGACATTATCCTGCGTTGTGCGGTAGGACTCCGCAACTTTCCGCAGATAGGCCGCATAATCCCGCATCAGCCTTTCCATTTTCTGAAAATCATTCCGGAATCCCTCAATCTGGTTGGTGAAGGCCACATTATCCTCACCGCTCCACGCATTCTGAAGATCGCGAACTGTTCCGAACAGAGAGCCGTACTCGCTCTGGTACTGATCAGCCAGACGCTCTACCTGTGCAGCAGTGCTGTCCAGTCGGCTGGTTTCAACAACAATTTTTCCCTGTGCCATATTTCTTCTCCTTTCGATTTATCTTAGTTATTATATCAACATGAGTCTGGAGCCGTTCCGAAGACCCAGGTCCCAGGCGGTCATGTTAATATTGAGGATTTCCCCGCTTTTTTTGATCGCAGAGAATGGGAAATGTATCTGCGGAATAAAGCGATCCGGATAGCTGTGCCAATGCTTCAGAGACAAGCTGAGTAATTTGTGATAACTTCATATCAGCTGGAACTTGGACGTCAAAGCGCTGCAACACAGCAGGAAGGTATATCTCAATGGTCAGCTTATTCATTCTTCCATTTCCCCCTCGCAGCGGCTTCCCACGATCAACTTCACAAGTATCGTTTTCCCTCGCTTAACAAGATAGCCAAAGTGCGGAGGAAGCTCCGAATAGAGGCTGCTTGTCAGCTTCCCAATTTTCAAGGTATATTGGTCTGCAATTCCGTCGCCGACCCAAATCCCTTCACTGCCGCTAATATGCCGTTTATACCAGGCCGTCCCCACAAATTCGGACATGGCTTTTGCGCTTTCACACAGAACGAACCTGATATTGTAGTGCAGCTCCGCCTTTTCCATTAGGGTGTTTACTTCATCTTTCCCCTGGTCGGATAGGCTGGCCAAAATTGTCTGCAAGCCTGTGATCACAAAATACTCCGGTGAATAGGACTCGACCGGGCCGCCCTTTGCGACTGCCTGCTTATATGTGTTGTTGCGCCTTACCATCTCCTGAAACAGAGCCTCGGCACGGCCGGCAAAATCAGTTTTTAGATACTCAAAGCCCATGTCTGGAGACTTGTCCAGTAGCTCGGAACCATCCAGCACAGTTATCTTTCCATCCAGACGAGACAGCTGCTCAATAACGCCCGAGGTGACTGCGCTCAACTCACTCATATCATGAGAAAGGATCAGAGAAATCACGGATTTGTCAAAATCCCAAGCAGCAGTATGCAGGGATGCTTTCTCCACGCCGACCGGGACAGACGCAGCGGAAAAGCTCTCTTGGAAAAGTGCGGTGGTGATCCGTTCCGGCAAGACTGGAACTGGTCCGGCTTTGGGAACATTCGGCCGATTCAGTTCTGCCACAAAATCACGAAGCGCTTTCTGGCTCGCATCTTGCGCAAAATGTGCGGCCTGGAATTCATACACTCGATCCGTCTTAAAAATACCGCGTCCTTTTATCCTGGACGGATATACCCCGCCAGTCCCGCTGAACAATCCAATATAGTCTGAGGTATCATTGAGCTGCAAAGCATATACGCCGGCAAAGTTCTGTGCAGCACGATAGCGAATGGTGTTGGCGGCGTTAGCCGTTACCAGGAAATAGATGCCGTATTTGCTGCATTCCCGTGTGATTTGAATAAGCCGTTCGTCTAACGCCTCGAATTGTTCGGCAAAAGCAGAGTAGTTTCGGATAATGACCAATATTTGCGGGACGATTTCACCCGAATTACGGCAATAGCTCGCATAGCTGCCGTCGCCCTCCGTAAACCGCTTTTTTCGGACGGTGATCTCATTTTGCAGCAGCTTAAACAACCCAAATATTTTTTTCGTCATCATCGGACAGCAGGACATCACCAACCTGGGGGGCATCTGCGAAGACTCGCAGGGTTTCTTCTCCCATGTCCACAATGTAGACATTTAGCTGTTCAGCGCTGTACGAACGGAGCAGACATACCAGCATGGTGTTGAGCAAGGTCGCTTTTCCGCCACCCGTAGCACCGTAAATAAGCGCGTTGCCCTGCCGAGAGAAGGGAATGGTGAGGAGTCCCTGAGACTGGTTGAAAGGATCGTCATATTCACCGATGACTGGCTCCAACTCAAATGGTTCCGCCGCCCATTGATATTTATGGATCAAATCTTCCAAATAAATAAGCGCAGGAATCTGGGGAAGCCACAGGCGTTTGGCTGAAATATGCTCAGCATCAGCCAGTGCAGAAAGATACTTGACGATGGATACAACTTGACTGGAATCGCTTATCATACCAGTGGCCTTGGGGCGCGCTTCAGTAGTACCCGGCCAAGGTGGTCGATAATCTCAATTCGGTCATCCCGTTTCTTCTCAACACGATCCGCAGACACATATGGAGCGCCGCACCAAGCGGACTGGCCCAATTCAAACAACTCATTGAAGCCAACCTGAAGATAAAATCTGCCGGTATCCTTTAACTCAGCCGCATCCGGCCGCTTCAGCATTTCAGCACTGTCAGCCCGCTCCTGAACCTTTAAGCAGACGCGGAAGCGGCTGTTGCTCCAAATCTGATCGTCTACTACACCGGTTGGTTTCTGCGTCGCAAGAATCAGATGTACGCCTAAGCTTCGGCCGATACGCGCCGCTGAAATCAGTTGAGCCATAAATTCCGGCTGTTGGGCTTTCAACTCCGCGAATTCATCGAAACAATAAACAAATGGGGTACCGGTTCACTTACTGCGCCGCTCCGATACAGTTTCTGATACTTGTAGATATCCATTGTGCCTTCGCCAGAGGACTTCTTGGCCTCGTTGAAAACGGCCTGGCGTCGGCGTAGTTCGCTCTGAATTGAAATCAGCGCCCGGTTTACCGCGGCACCATCCAGATTTGTAATGGTTCCAGCCAAGTGAGGGAGACGAATGCCGTTCTGTGTGTCCTCAAAGGCCCCGGCAAGTCCACCACCCTTATAGTCAATTAAGATGAAGGAAACCTCATCCGGATGATAATTGACCGCCATAGAAAGCAGATAGGTAATCACAAACTCAGATTTTCCTGATCCTGTCATGCCGGCAACCAGTCCATGAGGGCCATGTGCCTTTTCATGCAGGTCCAGATAGAGAATTGAGCCATCCTGACCGAGTCCAATCGGCGCTTGTAAAGTGTTGACTGGGCTGTTTTCCCTCCACCGAGTCAATGCGTTTAGATGCTCCGTTTTCCCTACGCCATACAACTCAAGGAAGGTAAGAAGGTTGGGAAGTGCGTACTTCTCCGCTTGGGTACGAATCATCAGATTCGCCAAGACAGTGCACAGATCTTCCAGCTGAGGTGAGGGCAGCGTTTCGGCCTTGAATATGCGTTTACTCCCTGTAAGATCATCCTTTTCATATACGGAAGACGCATCTCCTGAGAACTCAATCACAGTAGAGCAGCTTGCAGGAAGATCAACGACCCGCGCCCCCAGTACAATTCCAGAAAGGCCGAGGTTATCGGAGTGCGATGCAATCTTGGAGAACAGCGCCGCTTTTTTCTGCAATGGCTGGACTGCCCGCAATCATAATATAGTACGGGGAAGAAGTCTCTGGCTGGCTGCTGTGCATACCTTCTCGTTCAGCGAAGATCCGCTCCAGGCATAGAGATACCGCCTTACTCTCTTCTTCGCCCACAGCAAAGTACCGCATACCTGTATTTTCATCCCACATATGAGGGAGCAGCCTGAAATCACTCCATGTACTCTCATCAGCGGCATCTACAAAAAGCGCAATTTTAACCTGGTCATAGCCATGCAGCGCGGCGATCTGTAAAATCAGGCTCTGCAGAAATGCTCTGGCCCCTTCACTTTCTCCAACAACGCCCGTGACGGGGGAGTGGAGCAAAGAACAGGTAATCGGTGAATCAGACAGCTTTTGCGGGGTATCGGCCAGTCGGTTAACTTCGTTTTGCAGCAGATCCGCATCTACGGAAAAGCGTTTATCCGGAAATTTAATATCGGCATCCAACGCAACGTTGCCACATCCCAGTCTCAAGCTCAAAAAATCATCTTGCCCCAAAACACGTTCCCAAAGACGACTTTTTACGATGGATGATCCAGTCCGCGCACTCCGCAATGCTTGGACAATTCTCAAGCAGGATATTCTTTTGTTCTTCGCCCACCTTATAGATCTCGTCACGCACTCCGTTCAGATATTCCCGATATTTCTTTTGACGTTCCGCTTCCATCTCTGCCCGACGTTTCTTTTTCACTATGTTTGGTAAGCAGCGGCCATAGGAGAGTTCCGCATAGCATGGAGAACGACATTACAAGAGTAGGCGCCGAGGTAAGCATATCGGATGTCCCATTCATGAGGTTTATGATCGCTACCGCTGCCATAACGACGGCGGTCAGGCCCATCGTCAAAGCAGGTCCTAAAAGAAGCGCCAGCGGAATAGTTTCTACCTTCTGCATGAGGGGAGGGGCGTCAATCGTAATTGTGCGGTGCCCAAAGGCGCTGCGCAGACGGGGAACTCAAAAATATCTCAGGAGTCGGCTCCAATAAATAGTCCGATGATAAATTGTCCGTTTCCTGTTGCTTTAACTTAGCTATGGCAGATGACGAAAGAGCAACCGCATGGTCAGGGTTGTTGAGAGATAGAAAACCGTTGCCAACAATAATTTTGAGCCCCATGATATAAACCATGTCTCCAGGCTTCAACTGTTTTGTTGCAATCCTTTGCTGATTCAGAAACGTTCCATTGCTGCTCTGCGTATCTGTAATACTCAGGTCTGGTTTTGCCAGATCAAACATGCGTGGTGTGAAGATACATATTGATTCTGGTAAACGATTTGATTGTCGGGGCTCCTTCCTATATTCAAACGACAATCCGCCTGTACACAATACTTTTGATAGGCCCGGCGGTCATCTGTGGCAGGTTCAATATAAAACTGTACTGTTCGTCCTGTCTTTCGGTATTTTGCGTTGATGACCCTGTTTTCTGTAAGCGCTAGAGCATCTGTTTCTTTCCCATCTGCATTGAGCAGCGTAAGAGCCAAGCTGCCATGCAGTATCCACTTGTCTTGTACGCCCTCCACATCAGCGACATTGACTGAATCCCCTGTTTCAGTTTGTGCAGAAAGCCAATACTGACCGCTGACTCTTTTCGGAAGGGAAAGTGTTGAGATTTGGTCTTGTCCAATCAGTGTGACGATCATAAAACCACCGCCTGCTCTTGTATTTCTGTCTCTGCTTATGGGATGCTTTATTTATTAGGGGACACCGCATTCCCCATATAATCCAGGAATTGCTGCCGGACGATTTTTCGGCGGCTTTGGCTGATTGGGATCGGGTTTCGTTACCCATCAGGAAACTATCCCCACAGTACCGCTTTACTCTCTCCATATTGACCAGATAACTCTTATGGCATTGGAGAAATCTTTTATCCAGTTGAAAAGAGAAGTGATCCATTTTATCGTATGTTTCAATTATTTCGCTATCTGTGACTATCTTCAAAAACACGCCCGTGACTCTCTACATATAAGAGCGATTGAGGTGATAAAATATGGAGACTGCTTCCCCGCTGAACAACAATGCCTTTAGCTTTCTTTTCCTCCAACAGCCGGAGAGCCCGCTGCACGTCTCGTACAAGTCGCTCCAACCTAATCGGCTTTAGGAGGAAGCCGCAGTGGCGGGTTTCATAAACCTCGGTGCAATACTCAATTTTTTTGGTGTCATATAGATAATTTGAAGCGGTGAGCTTTCTTTCTAATATTGTGCAATAATTGATATTGCGTTATATCCTCTCAACTCAATTTCAGTAAGCAGCACATCAGCGCCCCCCGAGTCGGAACGAAGAGACACTTCAAGGCGGAGGGACCATACATATATTCGACTGAGCACGGATCGAAATTGTGATGAAGCGCGATTGCAAGTTTACCCAAAAAGTCGGTGTCTGTATCGCAAATCATAAAGCGTATCAATCCCTCAGTTCACCGCCTTCTATATGCCGTATAAGTCGATATATTTTAATATAACCCGTTATACACCCTGCCGTCAAGAGCTTAAGCGATTCGTGATAGCCGTTTTGTTTAACGATTTTATCTGTAATGCCTTGACTTGGATGCAGTCAATATAATTCAAAATACATGATTTCCCAATGCTGATGTAAAAAACAAGATATAATTGTAAAAATTTAAATCTGGGCTTTTGATTGTCTGAAAGAGGACTATGAGAAAAATAGAAGGTTACAATGGTTACATGATCTTGGGCCATCTGGTTCTGTGTGTGCCGTCACACGGTATATATAAAGATAAATAGGCTGTTAAAGTCCCATGATGAGTCATTTTCTATTGTAAAATGGGACACGAGGCGGTGACATTATGGAATATGAAAAAGCCTTTTCAGAGAGACTTGCAAAGTTGCGAATAAATGCTGGTATGTCTGCACGCGACCTGAGCCTGTCGATGGGGCAGAGTTCAGGCTATATCAATAAGATTGAAAGAGCACAAAATATGCCTTCCATGACCGGATTTTTCTATATGTGCGAAATATTAAAGATAACTCCAAAAGATTTTTTTGATGATGCAGTGCAGGACCCGTATCGGGTCAACGCAATTACCGAAAAATTAAAACTAATGTCCGATAAGCAGTTAAGTGCCATAGAAGCAGTGATTGAAGCAATTATGGAAAAAAGTTGAACGGCTTTTATTCTTTAGAAGCCCAACAGCTGAAGCAAAAGTTGCGATTTGCTACATATCGCCGAAATAAAAAAGCGCCCCAGACCGTCCAAAACTGAACTGGCCTGGGGCGTACTTTTTTGGTATGGAATGCCTTTTCGTCGATTATCTGAGGGAGTCCGGCGGCAGCTCTCCAACCAGGACATGCAGCGGAACA
>VOFD01001688.1_pt1 | contig 27698 bp, 54 predicted proteins | sample 5384101 | NCBI WGS metagenome assembly VOFD01 (sample SAMN12384723, study PRJNA508395) | human gut metagenome | isolation source: healthy gut C | host: Homo sapiens
ATTATTTCAAAGAATGAGAAACGAGGGAGAAAGTATTGGAATTGAAAAAGGTAGACAAGAAGAAAAACAAAGTACTTTAAAAAGAACTGCTTAAAAAGTGAAACTAGGAACTTTATCAAGTTCTTTAGAAAAACAACTCACAGAAACATCGCTAGAAAAATTGAATGAACTTACATTAAATATCTTTAATATCAATAGTGAAGAAGATGTTTTAAATTTAATGAATTAAAAGATGAGCTATAAAGAATCTATTCTTGTCAAACAAGAAATTCTTTATAGCTTTTTGTATATATTTTATTAGATAAGATAAACTATAAATGAAAATATTTGACAGTTAAGTTAGCTTATGCTAACATAATATCGTGAGTTAGTTGTAGCTAACTAAAGGAGGAAAAAATGAAAGTCGTATATGCATCAAGAACAGGAAATGTTGAAAGTATTATTTCTAAATTAGGAATTGAAGATGCTTTAAAAATTGAAGATGGAAGTGAAACCGTAGAAGAAGATTATATCTTATTTACTTATACTGATGGTTTCGGAGATGTTCCTTACGAAGTAGATGAATTCTTACAAAGTCAAAGTGAACATCTAAAAGGTGTTGTTGTAAGTGGTGATACTGGATATGGAGAAGCTTATTGTAAAGCGGGAGATGTCATTGCTGAACAATATAATGTACCATGCTTATATAAAGTAGAAAATGATGGTAGTGACGAAGATATCGAAGCTATCAAAAAAAGTGATTGCTTAATTATGCCATTGTCTGCTCACGAATTTGAAAGAAGATTAATCTTTTATGCTTCACCAACACTTACAAAACTTAAAGTTGCATGTATTTATAATTTAAATGATCTTGATGATTTAGAAGAATGTATCCAATATTATAATGAACTTTTAAATAAAAAGATATTTATTTAAAAGTACTTAAAATAAAAAGGGCGTTCTATGATTTATGTTTATCAAAAAAAAGTTAAACAAAAAATGTAAACAAATCCAAAATATCTTTAAAAAAATATAATTATAATTGTGCATGTAAAGGTTTTATTGAAGGAAAGAATATTTAAGTGTTGGTTATTGGAAGGATTTATAGTCATGAAAGTTTACATTTGATAAATATCAAATTTGATAAATATCATAAATGGATGGGGAAAGAAGGAGAAAAGGTGCCATTTGATAAATATCATAAATGTCAATGTTGAGAATGCAGATATGCATTTGTAAGATTTCTTTACCAATTTTTATTATACTAATGCAAAAATGGTATGAAAATTTATTTTAAACAAAATAGAATGGGATTTATGGGGTAGTTGCTGCCCATCAATGTGAAATGAATTATAGTGATGTAGAAACAGCAGGAGATAACGTTACAGGTGCACCAAGACGTTTAACAGATGGTGTTATTATGAAGATTATCCTAACCATGTAGGTGTTGATTTCTATCATCATTATAAAGAAGATATTGCATTATTTGCAGAAATGGGATTTAAAGTTTATAGAATGTCTATTGCTTGGTCTCGTATTTTCCCTAGAGGGGATGAATTAGAACCAAATGAAGAAGGTTTAAAATTCTATGATGATGTCTTTGATGAATGTTATAAATATGGTATTGAACCAAGAACATATCAAGCAATGAAAGATGCTGTTGATTATGATGGTGTTGATTTACTTGGATATACAATGTGGTCTCCAATTGATATTGTTTCCGCTTCAACTGGTGAATATGATAAACGTTATGGATTTATCTATGTTAACTATAATAATAATCATGAAGGTGATTTTTCTAGAAGTAAAAAGAAATCATTTGATTGGTACAAACACGTTATCGAAACAAATGGAAGAATTATAAGAATGAGGGTGTCCTCATTCTTTTTTTATGATATAATTATTCCATGGAGGGATAAGAATAGTATGAAAAAGTTAATGAAGTTAATGTGCGTATTTGCACTTGTATTTGTTGCTGGGTGCGGTGCTTCTTCATCAACAGATGAACAAAAAAAGTTGTAACAAACTTTTTTGATTATGTAAAGGAATGCGACATTACAAAACTTAAAAGGTAGCGAGTGAAGATGTTTTATCAGAAATGGATCTTGAAAAAATGGAAAAAGAATTAAGCCAATATACTGAAGAAGAATATGGTAAAGTTTTTTGTTGATGAAACAAATAAATTCAAAAAAGCTATTTTTCAAAGATTTATTTACAGATATCAAATTAAAGATATCAAAGAAGATGGGGATAAAACAACAGTTAAAGTGACAGGAAAACAAAAAGATTACTCACAAGTATCTTTTGATCAAAGTGAATTAAACACAACTGCACAACAATATGTAGAAGAACATCAAGATGAACTTGCTAAAGTCTATAAAAAGAAGAAGGTTTATCAGCATATCAAATTAAAAGTATATGATGGTATTGCTCCTATTCTTTATCAAAGCATGACAGATACATATAAAAGCGCACCTACTGAAAAATTAACAGCAACATTTACTTTAGAAAAGAAAAATGACAAATGGATCATTACAGGTATTGATGAATAAAAGATAAGCAATCATAAGATTGCTTATTTTGTTTTATGGTAATATTTGTTATAATGAATTTTGGAAAGTGAGGTCGTTATGAGTCGTTCTAATTCAATTGTTAAACAAGCATCAATTTTAGCACTTGCAGGAATTTTAGTTAGAATCATTGGGCTTTTATATCGTAGTCCTTTAACTGCGATGATTTTAGACGAAGGAAATGGGTATTATTCAACAGCTTATAATATTTATGCGTTAGTTTTACTTATTTCATCATATAGTATTCCTACAGCTATTTCTAAATTAATATCAGAGAAGATTGCTTTAAAAAGAATATAAAAATGTTAAAAAGAATATTAAAATGTGTATTTATCTATGTTTGTGCCATTGCTGGAAGTGCAACAATTTTATTATTTATCTTGGCACCATTCATTGTGGATGTTAATGCTGTTCCTGCACTAAGGGTCCTATGTCCAACAATTTTTTATCGGGCTTATTAGGAGTATTTAGAGGATATTTTCAAGCACATAAGACAACGATTTATACATCTGTTTCACAAATCATTGAACAAATCTTTAATGCAGTTGTTGCATTGCTAGCTGCCTATATTTTTATTCAACCATATCTTGGTGTAGATGCAACAAAAAAGTAGGATCATATGGTGCTGCTGGTTCTGCACTTGGAACAGGGGCTGGTGTTTTAGTTGGTTTGATCTACATGATTTTTATGTATTTAAAAAGAAAAATACTTTTTGTAGAAGAAAAAGATGAAGAAGCGAGTGAACAGTAGATTCGTATCAAGAAATTTTAGAATGATCATGCATATTATTGCACCCATCATTCTAGCAACTTGTGTATATAATTTAGTCACTACGATCGATATGTATATTTTTTCTATTTTGCTCAATCATTTCATCATATTGATAAAATTACTTATATTTCAAATTATGGCGTTTATGCAGGAAAATATATTGTTTTACAAAATGTGCCAGTTGCTCTAGCTTCAGCGATGTCTACAGCTTCTATTCCTTCTATTTCATCTGCTTGGGCACTTGGAAATGTTAAAGAAGCAAAAAGCACATATTACATCTGGTTTGTCAGTAACAATGTTGATTTTAATTCCAGCGGCAGTAGGAATGGCAGTATTATCTTATCCAATCATGGGTGTTTTATTTCCTCAAAAGCGACAATTATGACAGCTACATTATTGCTTGCTTTAGGATCTCCAGCGATTATCTTTTATGGTTTATCAACACTTACAAATGGGATCTTACAAGCTTTAGGAGAAGTGAATGTTCCATTAAGAAATGCAGCATTTTCACTTGTCTGTCACATCATCATTATTGCTTTATTATTGTTTATTACACCTTTAGGGGTTTATGTTTTAGTGTTTGGTAACTGTACATATGCGCTTCAAGTATGTTATTTAAATCAAAAAGCTTTACGTCAAAAAATAGGCTATAAACAAGAAATAAAAAGAACTTATGTGATTCCTTTATTAGCTTCATTGGTTATGGGAGCGATTGTTTTAGGTATTTATTATGGTTTATTTACACTTACTCATAGAAAGTCTTTTACCTCTTATTTTATCTGTTGTTGTAGGCGTATTTGTTTATTTTGTAATGATTATGTATATTTATTGGGAACATCCAGCTTATTTGTTTGAAATTCCTTATATGAAAACACTTTATTATAAAATTAAGAGAATAATGAAGAAATAAACGATTTTTGAAATACAAAATCGTTTTTAAATCAATTTTTGATGTGTTTTTGAAATATGACAAACTTATTGTTTTAATTTATGTTAAAATAATAAGCAATGGGGGTTATAATATGCATTATAAAACAGTAAAAGGAATTTTATCTAATGATAATACAATGAATTTATATAGGGGATGTCAACATGGCTGTATTTATTGTGATTCAAGAAGCAAGTGTTATCATTTTGAACATGACTTTGAAGATATAGAAGTTAAAGAAAATGCGCTATCTTTATTAGAAAATGGTTTAAAACATAAAAAAGAAAGAAATGTATGATTCAAATGGGATCTATGTGTGATCCATATATGCCTTTAGAGAGAAGAATTAAAAGCATGTACAAAAAGGCTTTAGAACTTATTGAACAATATCATTTTGGAGTAACACTTATTACGAAGTCAGACTTAATTTTAAGAGACCTGGAACTTTTAAAGAAAAATTAACCAACAAACAAAATGTGTTGTTCAAATGACGCGTACAACATTTGATGAAAATTTATGTCAAAAGTTAGAACCAGGTGTCTGTACAACTCAAAGAAGAATAGAAGTATTAAAAGAACTCCATAAAAATGGGATTCCCACAATTGTTTGGTTAACACCAATCTTGCCTTTTATTAATGATAGCCAAGAAAATATTTTAAAAGATTTTAGAAGAATGTCATGAAGCAGGAGTTAAAGGAATTATTTGTTTTGGTATGGGAGTTACTTTAAGAGAGGAAGCAGAGAATATTATTATAAGCAACTAGATCGTTTATTCCCTGGTATGAAAGAAAAGTATCAAATGACGTATAATGATCAATATACGCTTAATAGCCCACATAATAGGGATTTAATGAATTTATTCTTTAAAAAATGCCAAGAATATCAAATGATGTGTAATTACTTAGAAATATTTGAATATTTACAAGAATTTGAAGAAAAACACCAATAAAAAAAAGAAAGATATTCATGACTTTGAACAACTTTCTTTATTCTAAAAAAGATGGAAAACCATCTTTTTATTTTACGATTTTTTTGATAAACTTCATCTAAATCAACATCTTGACTATGATCATTAAATTCAATAACAAGTTCTTTTTCATCATATCGAGGTAAAATATGAACGTGGAAATGATGAACGGTTTGACCTGCCACTTCATTTGTATTTGTTAAAATATTCAATCCCTTAGCGTTTAGTTTTTCAACAATTTGTTTAGCTAATTTTTGAGTGACTTGCATTACATGAGCCAATGTTTGTGCGTCAACTTCAAGAATATTTTCAAAATGTTTTTTAGGAATAACAAGGGTATGTCCATAAGTTGCTTGTGATAAATCTAAAAAAGCAATACATACATCATCTTCATAAATGATTTTTCCAGGAATTTCTTTATTAATAATTTTACAAAAAATACAGTTACTCATTTTCTTTTCCTCCATAGCTCTATTTTAAAACAAAAAAGAATAAGGTCGAGACCTTATTCAAAATAATCTTTAGAAGATTTTTTTATTTTTTTTTTTGATTGATGGTTCATAAACATCAAAGTTATACTTTCTTAAATAAGTTTCACATTTTGTAGAAAAAATTAGAAATAGAAGTTAAACTTTCTTTAATTTCATCTTTTAAATTTGATTTATCTGTATTATAAACCCAAACAATTGCATATTTAGATTCAGATGTTTTAATTGCTTTTTTGCATAAATACCATCTTTTGTAAATTTATCTAATTTTTTAATGATTTTAGAATCAACGCTACTTGATTCTTTTGTAACTAAACCAGCATCTGTTCCACTATTTTCATTAAAATAATTTGTGAAAGAGATTCTTCGCTTGTACAATCTTTAATAATTTTTTAAAGCTTGTGATTCAGTATCAACTGTAAAATATTTAAGATATTTTACTTTATATTCTTTAACTAAACTTTTGAAATTATCTTCAACATATTTTTCTTGAAGAAGTTGAATTTTTGCATTAGGTTCTAAAATTTGTTTTACAAAATCGTCTTCACTTTCATAGCCAGCATCTTTAGCGTAAGTTTCTAGATCACTTGTACTAGCATATTGAAGGTATTGTTGTTTTAATTCTTCAACTTTAGAATTAATAGCGTCTTCATCAGTGATTTCTTGATCAGCTACATAATTGATAGCACTGTTTAAAGTCATATTTAACCCATCATTATCTAAGAAATATTCATAAAGATCATCTTTAGTAATTGTTACATCACCTGTTTTAACAACTTCTGAATCACCATCTTTTACATGGGTTACATAGGAATCATCTTTTTGTTAAAGCTTTTATAAAGACCATAACCACAACCACCAATAAGACAAATACATACGATAATAACTAATAATCTATATTGGTAAAGCTTATCTTTTAATGAACTCATTAGGCTTCACCTCTTTCTGTTTTTCTTTCTTCTAAGGCTTTATTAACAACTTCTTGAACGATTTTCTTAATGTCTTTATCTTTATAATTGATTTTATAAGAATTATAGACAACATATTGTAAATAATCATCATAAGCTAATAAAGGAGAATCAATATCAGTTTTCTTTAATTCTTTCTTTAAAGTTTTTTATCAGTACTTGTTACTTTTACAAAATAATATCCGTCATCACCAGTAATAACATCAGAAACTTGTCCTTCACTTAATGCTTCAATAGCATTAAAGACATCTTTACCATAACTATTTGCAATACCAGAAGTATCTTTACTATCAACGATACCTAATGATCCTTTTTACTTGAAGTAGAATCATCAGAGTAATCTTGAGCAATATCTCCAAATGATTTATCCGTATTACTGATTAATTCTTTAACTTCGTTTAATTTAGAAGTTTCATTATCTGTAGGTGAACTTGTATCAGATACAGAAATTTTAATTAAACTTACATATTTTGGAGCACATTGTTGATAGTAATCATTAAAGACATCATCAAAATGATCATCAATATAATCTAATAAGAAATTAGCATATTGAATTTGTTTGATCATTCTTTGACGATACTCAGATAAATTCTTATATCCTGCAGATGTTAAAAGCTTGATTTAATGAATCTTTATAATTATCACCATAATTAGATTTATATGCTGATTTAATTTTGTTTAATAATTGTAGCAGCATCTTCTTTCATATCATCGTTGACAGGGAATTTTTGATCAACTAAATTTTGTAATACAGCATTAAAGACTGTTGAATTATTACTTGAATTATCAATAATATCTTTTATATAAATTATCAGCAAAGATATTTTTTGTTTTATTTCCTTTTTCTAAAGATGCAACAACGTATTTTGAATCAACTTTTTTTTGCTGATGAAGTTGTACATCCAGTCAAAAGGCGACTACTTACAAGTAATAAGGCAGCACATTTTTTAAATTTCATAATTTTCCTCCTTCTTGTAGACTTAAAAAGTATACTATTTTTCCCACTTATTTCAATATTATGGGCAAAAACACACGGTCAAACATATTTATTACATAATTTATACTAAAAGGATATAAGGAGGGTTTATATGAAGTGTGAAAATTCTTTTACGCTTGTTTTAGTACTTTTTATTTTATTAGTGATTATTTGTAATATGTTATAAAAAAATGCTTAGCAAATTGCTAAGCATTTTTAGGTTGAGATTATGTTGACGATAAACACGATAACTGATTTTAATAGTAACAAGAATAGGCATTGCGATGATCATTCCCCATGCACCAAACAAAGTTGAACCAGTTAAATACCAAATAATACCCACATAATCGATAAATCGATTTTTGATGAATATATTTTTGGTTGAATGACATAAGGAACAACATTTGATTGAATAAAAATCAGTACAAATAAAATAATAAGTTTTGTTGCCCCATCGTAATTGAAGTGACGATTCCAAGTAAATTAGCAACAATTGGACCTACATAAGGGATTACCGAACTGATAGCTGAGAAAATACCAAGTAAGATCCAGTTTGGATGACCAATAACCAAATAGACAAAAAGCTGTTGTAAGACCTTGAATAAGAGCGCTTAAAGCAAAAGCTTCAATATATTCAATTAAAGAAATATTGATTTCCTTTAAATAAACAGGTAAGTTTTCATCAAATTTTCCTGCAAAATGATTAATTGCAATTCTTATACTATCAAATTTTATAGACATATAGATTGCAAGGATTGAATAAATCAAGCCGTTTCCAATTTTTACAATAACAGAATTTAAAACATCAAACGTTGTATTAATAACTGTCATATCTTGTAAAAGCTTCGCTGCTTCTGTTTGAATATAAGTTGTTATTTCAGAAATATTGAAGCCTAAATGACTTTGTACAAAGCGCGAAATAAAAATCAAACCATCTTCAAAAGCAGGATAGAGGTCTGTTACGCTATTAATTACAAGAGGAATTGCTAGTGATAAAATAAGTATTAAACAAGCAATGATTCCTACATAAACAATAATTAAAGATAATCCACGATTTTTTTACATATTTTTGTACCCATTCAATAAGCGGATTTAAAACATAAGCGATTGCAAATGCTACAAAGAATGGTTTTATAATCTTCAAAAAATACTAAAAGCGCCACCCCATACTTCTTTTGTAATATCTAATAAAAGAACGATTAAAAATAAAATAAGTAAGTTTAACAGGGTTTGTGTAATTTTTTTTTAGATGATATGACTTGAAATAAAGATTTCAGAAATTTCACATTATCACTCCTTTTGTTTAAATAATATACCATATTTTGGATATAATATAAATTGTTAATACAAAAGATTATCACATTGATTGTTTTTTTTTTTTGACATTTTAGTAAAATGTTGTGGGTAGAAAGGGGCTTGATTTATGTCAACTTTAAAAATAGAAAAATTTACATGTTTGTATTGATGATAAAGAAATACTAAAAGGAATTGATTTAACAAGCAATACAGGAGAAATACATGCATTAATGGGACCTAATGGTAATGGTAAATCAACATTGCTGTCAGCTATCATGGGAAACCCTAAATACCAAGTAACAGAGGGAAGTATTTACTTGGATGGACAAAATGTTTTAGAAATGTCAGTCGATGAAAGATCGAAAGCAGGAATCTTTTTTAGGAATGCAATATCCTCAAGAAATTCCAGGAGTTGTCACTTCTGATTTTTTAAGAGCTGCGCTCAATGCTCATCAAGAAAAACCAGTATCTTTATTTAAATTTATTAAAAATTAGATAAAAATATTGCTGATTTAAAAATGGACGAAAATTTAGCACACCGTTATTTAAATGAAGGTTTCTCTGGTGGAGAAAAGAAAAGAAATGAAATCTTGCAAATGAAATTATTAAAACCAAAATTTGCATTATTGGATGAAATTGATTCTGGTTTAGATGTTGATGCTTTAAAAATTGTTTCTGAAGCTATCAATGATATGAAATCAGATTCATTTGGTTGTGTGATGGTTTCACACTATGAAAGATTATTTGAACTTGTACCACCTAGTCATGTTCATATATTAGTAGATGGAAAAAATTGTATTAAGTGGAGGACAAAAATTAATAGATCGTATTGATAAAAAGGTTATCGTTGGGTTAAAGAACTAGGTTTTGATTTTGAAACTGAAGAAGATAAACAACCTATTGTTTTTAGGTAGTTGCGGAAATAAGGTTAAAGCTAAATAATGAGTCGATTAGTAGATATTGATAATTATCTTGTTTTTAGAAAATGGAACAATCAAAACATCTTTTAAACAAGATATTCAAATTCAAAATCAAACTTTAATGATTAATGAAGATGCAAAAGTACAAATTATTTATAAGACAACAGAAGAAGGAACCTATCAATTTAATATTGAAATTAAAGATCGTTTACATGTAGATCTTGTAGAAATGTACGAAGCATCAAAAGTCTTGTTCTTATACAAAAATATAAAAATCAATGAATCAAGTGAAGTTTTAAGATATGTTGAAAAAAATAGTCAGCAAAATATTCAACTTGATTTAGATGAAAAAATGTTGATGTTTATAAGTATGCAAGAGTGTCTTGCGCTTATGTAGAATTAACAGATTATACAACTTTATCAAAAATAAAATATCGTTTACTTGAAGAGGAAGCAAGTGCTAAACTTCGCTTAGCTTCTTTAAGTAAAGAAAAAGAAAATAAACATTATGAAATGACTTTAGAACATTTAGCACCACATACATATGGTGATATGGATAACTATGGTATTGTTAAATCAAAAGCAAGTTTAATTATTGATGGTGTGGGACGTATTTATAAAAGGTATGTCTGGATCAGATACACATCAAACAAATAAAATTATTGTTTTTTTGATGAAGGGTGCAAAAGCACAAGCTAATCCGTATTTATATATTGATGAATATGATGTTAAAGCAAGCCATGGAGCAAGTGTTGGAAAGATTGATGAAGATCATCTTTATTATTTAATGTCTAGAGGTCTTTCTAAACAAGATGCCATGCATCTAGTCACTTATGGTTATTTCTTACCTGTTTTAGAATTTATCAGTGTAGAATCTTTAAAAGAAAGATTTTCAGATGTTTTGAAAGAAAAGGTGGGACTATAATGTTAGATGTTTTAAAAATTAGAGATGATTTTCCAATGCTTAAAAAGACGATGCATGGAAAACCTCTTATTTATTTAGATAATGGGGCAACAACTTTAAAACCTCAATGTGTGATTGATAGTGTTTGTGATTATTTAACAAATTATTCTGGAAATGCACATCGTGGAGATTATGACTTATCACATGAAGTAGATACAAAATTTGAACATGTAAGAAGTATTGTTGCTAATTTTATTCATTGTAAACCAGAGGAAGTTGTTTATACTTATGGTTCTTCAGATAGTTTGAATATGGTAGCTTTTGGTTATGGGATGACACATTTAAAAGAAGGAGATGAAGTATTGATTACTCTTGCTGAACATGCAAGCAATACGCTTCCTTGGTTTGAAGTAGCTAAACATACAGGAGCTATCATTAAATATATTGATCTGGACGAAGAAGGAAAAGTGACTTTAGAAAATGTCAGAAAAGCAGTGACTGAACATACAAAAATTATTTCACTTGCGCAAATTACAAATGTTTTAGGATATTTAGCACCAATTAAAGAAATTTGTAATTTTGCTCATGAACACGATATTATTGTTTGTGTTGATGGGGCTCAAAGTGCACCTCATCATGCTGTTGATGTTCAAGATTTAGATGTTGATTTCTTTGCTTTTTCAGGACATAAAATGTGTGGACCTACAGGAGTAGGTGTATTATATGGAAAATATCATTTATTGGAAGAAATGACACCAACACGTTTTGGTGGAGGAAGTAATGCAAGATACAATAGCTGTGGTTTAGTAAAGCTTAAAAATGCACCAACAAAATTTGAAACGGGAACACCTAATATTGAAGGGGTCATTGGTCTTGGTAGTGCTATTGAATATTTACAAAATATTGGTATGAAAAATATTGAAGAACATGAAGCAATGCTTAGAAAATATGCCGTTGAAAAGATGAAAAGAATTAGATAACATTGAAATTTACAATGAAAAATGGTGTTGGAGCAATTGCTTTCAATATTAAAAATGTTTTTTCTCAAGATGGAGCATCTTTATTTAATACGTATGGAATTGCCATTCGTGCTGGTCAACACTGTGCAAAAATATTAGATGAATATTTACATGTTTCACAAACATTAAGAGCTTCATTCTATTTCTACAATACAAAAGAAGAAATAGATCAGTTTATTGAAGTATGTAAGAAAGGGGATGACTTTTTAGATGCCTTCTTTGGATAATATGATGCTTCGTCAAATTATTATGGATCATTATGAAAATCCACGTAATCATGAATTAGTTGAAGACGATAGCTATAAAAAAGTCAATATGGATAGTGAAACTTGTATTGATAATATTGATATACAAGCAAAAATAGAAAATGGAGTGATTGAAGATATTCGCTTTGATGGAGAAGCGTGTGCGATTTGTACATCAAGTACTTCCATTATGACAGAATTATTAATTGTAAAACAATTGATGAAGCAAAGGGTTATTATTGAAAATTATATGAATATGATTTTTTGAAAAAGATTATGATCCTGAAATATTAGAAGAAGCGATTGCTTTTTATAACACTCATAAACAGGCCAATAGAATTAAATGTGCAACTCTTGGATGGAAAGGAATTACACAATTAATTGATGAAAGTGAAAAGGAGGAAACTCATGGAAAATGATGAAACTATGATTCCTGATAAAGATGTGTCTGTTTTAAAACACCTAAAGGAATTAATGAAGATATCGTTAGAGAAATCTCTGCTATTAAAGGTGAACCTGAATGGATGTTGGAATATCGTTTAAAAGCACTTGATTGTTTTTGAAAAAGCCAATGCCTACATGGGGTGTCGATTTAAGCAGAGTAGATTTTGATGAGTATACGTATTATATTAGACCCTTTGATAAACAAACAAATAAATGGGAAGAAGTCCCTGAAACGATTAAAGATACTTTTGATAAGCTAGAATTCCTGAAGCAGAACAAAAATATTTATCAGGGGTAACAACTCAATATGAATCAGAAGTGGTTTATCATAATATGTTGAAAGAAGTTCAAGAAAAAGGTGTTATTTTCTTAGATATTGACAGTGGTTTAAGAGAATACCCAGAATTATTTAAAAAGTATTTTGATACAGTTATTCCTTATAATGATAATAAGTTTTCAGCTTTAAATGGAGCTGTTTGGTCTGGGGGATCATTTATTTATGTACCACCAGGAGTAAAACTAGAAAACCTTTACAATCTTATTTTAGAATCAATTCTGAACAAATGGGACAATTTGAAAGAACATTGATTATTGTTGATAAAGGTTCTGATATTCATTATGTAGAAGGATGTACAGCACCAAATTATTCAAAAAGATTCATTACATACAGGAGTTGTTGAAATTGTTGTTTTAGAAGGGGCTAAATGCCGTTATACAACAATTCAAAACTGGTCTAATAATATCTTAAACTTAGTGACACAAAGAGCGAAGGTTTATAAAAATGGACAAATGGAATGGGTCGATGGAAATATTGGTTCTGCTGTTACAATGAAATATCCAACTTGTGTTTTAATGGAAGAAAGGAGCGAAAGGTTCTTGTATTACAATTGCTGTTGCTGGAGAAAATCAAATTATGGATTCTGGAGCTAAAAATGATTCATTTAGCACCAAATACTTCAAGTAGTATTGTTTCTAAGTCAATTGCTAAAAACGGTGGTAAAACAAACTATCGTGGGTTAGTACAACATAATCCAAAGGCAATCAACGCTAAAAGTAAAGTTGAATGTGATACATTGATCTTAGATCAAATTTCAACAAGTGATACAGTACCAACAAACTATGCTAGAAATAATGATTCTTTAATTGAACATGAAGCAACTGTTTCTAAAATTTCAGATGAACAACTTTTTCTATTTAATGTCTAGAGGTCTTTCTAAAAAGATGCGACAGAAATGATTGTTATGGGATTTATTGAACCATTTTCAAGAGAATTACCAATGGAATATGCTGTTGAGTTAAATCAATTGATTAAAATGGACTTTGGTGAAAATGGAATTGGATAAAAACAATTACGTAAACAATTGATACAAATGAGATTGGCTTTTGATGATTATCAAAAAATCTCATTTCATTATAGAAAAGTTAAAAAAAAATCGTTTCATTAAAATAAAAATTCTATTTATCTTATAAACATGAAGTGGATACTTGGAAATTAAAAGAATTTAAAAAAAAGAATTTTATGTTCCATAGTTTGGGGTAAAGAAAGGTTTACTTTATATCAAGATAAAATGATTTATGGTATTGATGAACCGAAGATAAACAAGAAAAATAAAGAATTTTTTTTTAATGATTGTTCCAAATGATGCAAATTGTTTGTTAGTGGGCACTAGTCAAGGAGGCTTAGCTCAGTTGGGAGAGCATCTGCCTTACAAGCAGAGGGTCAGCGGTTCGAGCCCGTTAGCCTCCACCATTAAAATAGTGTTTGAAATAAATTATAGAAGATGCCGGCTTAGCTCAATTGGTAGAGCAACTGACTTGTAATCAGTAGGTTGAGGGTTCAAGTCCTTTAGCCGGCACCATGATGGAGAGGTAGCGAAGTGGCTAAACGCGGCTGACTGTAACTCAGTTCCTTTTGGTTCGGTGGTTCGAATCCACTCCTCTCCACCATCTATCTAATGAATGGGGTATAGCCAAGCGGTAAGGCAACAGACTTTGACTCTGTCATTGCGGTGGTTCGAATCCACCTACCCCAGCCATAAGGTATGACCCGCTAGCTCAGTTGGTAGAGCATCTGACTTTTTAATCAGAGGGTCAGGCGTTCGAGTCGCCTGCGGGTCACCATTTAACTGAATAAGCCCAGGTGGCGAAATTGGTAGACGCACAGGACTTAAAATCCTGCGGACCTTAAAATCCGTGCCGGTAAAGGTGTATAGATAAGAATAGATTCATAATATTGAATCCATTCTTTTTATTTTTTTATTGTTTTTGTTTCTTGAGGGATGAGTGATAGAGAAATGATTTTTGGATATCTAGAGGAATGCTTTGTACTTGATAAAGGATGTATCCTTGAGAGTTTTTTGTTGGTAAATATTATTAATGATTTTAAAGGGATTGATTTGAAGTAAAGAAATGTATTTTTGATAATATAAAGGAAAAGGTTTATTTGTTAAATAATAATGTTCATCTTCATAAGTAAATGAAAATTGATCTTCTAAAGGAAGTTGATAATATGTTTTTAAAATACTTAATTTTGATACCATGAGGGAACCTCACCTTCAATGACTTCATAAACAAGAGGAATCGTATAATTTTCTTTAAAATGTTCATGATATAAGGGAACAAGAATTTGTAAAACAATTGTAACATTTAAATCAATAGAGATAGCAAGATGATTGATCCCATAATTTTTAATTTTTTTATCAATATTCGAAGAAGTTAAAGAGAGTGTTTTATATTTAATGGAAAAAGATGGACCTCGATCTTGTAAGAAAATATTATTGGTAAGAGAACCGATAGGTATACGTGCAACAATACCTTTTTGTTGATTGATTTTTAAGAGTTTTTTATTGTATGGAGAATGATTGTTTTCTTGGTAAGAGCCTTCTTCAAGCTTTAAAAGAGTTTCTTCAAGATTATGGATGTAATTAGAGGCAATATCATTGATATAATTCATTTGAAAACTGATGGAATTATTTTCTTTTTTATAGAGTTTATGTGTATCTATTTTTTGAGTAAATGAAGTATGATTGATAAGTATCTGAATAAATTGATTTATTTCTTTACTGGCAATATTTTCAATTCTAGGGGTCATACGATTTGAAAAAAGATAAGCACATATAAAAAGTGAAAGCATAATTAAAATATATTTTCCTTTTTTCATCATATCACCATTATAAAATATGTAAAAAAAAAGAAAGTAGAACAAATCTACTTTCTTTGATTTTAATAACCAGGTTTACCTAATAATTTGAACATATTTTTCTTATAAACTTCAACACCAGGTTGGTTGAATGGGTTTACTCCCAAGAAGTAAACTGACATTGCACATGACATTTCGAAGAAATAAACCATGTAACCAAATCCATAAGCATCCATTTTATCTAATGAAATAATGATGTTTGGTACATTACCAGTATTAACATGAGCATCGATTGTACCTTCACAAGCTCTTTTGTTAACATAATCAACTGATTTTCCAGCTAAGTAATTTAAACCATCTAAATCATCTGGATCACTTGGGATAATCATATCATTTTGTGGATTTTTTAACTTCGAAGATTGTTTCATATAAAACTTTAGAACCTTCTTGGATGAATTGTCCTAATGAATGTAAATCTGTAGAGAATACAGCGCTATGAGGTAAGATACCTTTATTTTCTTTACCTTCTGATTCCCCATATAATTGTTTCCACCATTCAGCAACGTTATTTAATTGTAATTCATAAGTTACAAACATTTCTGCTGAATATCCAGCTTTATTTAATAATTGTCTTGCTACACCATAACGATAAGCATCATTTGTTTCGATGTTTGCATCGTTATATTTAACCATTGCATCTTTAGCACCTTTTAACATTTCATCAATGTCGATACCAGCCATAGCGATAGGGAATAAACCTACAGCAGTTAATACTGAATAACGTCCACCGATATCATCAGGTACAACGAATGTTACATAACCTTCATCAGTAGCTAATTTTTTAAGAGCACCTTTTTCTCTATCAGTAGTAGCTACGATTCTTTCACGAGCTCCTTCTTTACCATATTTCTTTTCACACATTTCTTTGAAGATTCTGAAAGAAATAGATGTTTCAGTTGTTGTTCCTGATTTAGAAATAACATTGATAGCGAAATCTTTGTCTTCAATATATTTAGCAACTTGATGAATATAATTTGAAGAGAAAGTATTTCCCTACATAGATGATTTCAACTTTATCATCTGAATCTAAACCATTGATTGCTTCAATAGCGAGCACGTGCTCCTAAATAAGATCCCCCGATACCGCATACTAATAATACGTCTACTTTTCTCTTAATTTAGCAGCAGTTTCTTTCATTAATTGAACTTCTTCTTTGTCATAGTTTTCTGGTAATTCAACCCAACCAAGGAAATCGTTACCAGCACCTGTTTTGTTTTCGAATCATATCATGAATTTCTGCTACTTTTTCTTTGTATGATCCTAAATCTTCAGCTAATTTTGCTTTTGATAAATCTAATGTGATCATTTAGTTTTCCTCCATTACACCTTGTTTTAACCATTCTTCCATTGCTTGAGCTAAAGGTAAAAAACCTTTAGGTGTTTCTACAATTGGTTTTCGTGGATTTTTATAGACGAGTTTCTTGTCTTTTCTTCGAAAACGATTGTCAACAACTTTCAAGCTTAATTTGGCGTGATTGCTAGAATGATCAAAATCAATGACTTTTTACTTTCACAATATCATTAATATGCACATAACTGGCAATACTTTTAACGAATTTATCTGATATTTCTGAGATATGAATCAATCCTGTTGAATTATCAGGTAAAAGAGCAAAAAGCACCATAAGGTTGAATACCGGTTATTTTAACATCAATGATATCCCTCGTTTGATGAGTTTTGTCATTTGATTTCACTCACTTGCGGCACTATTATAGCACAATTTAAGCATATGTGTTGTATTTAATAAGGAAAAAATATAAAATATGGTAGGATTTATATGATATACTTAATAAGTAAAAAAAAGGAGTTTGCAAAAATGGAAAATATTGAAGAACAAATAAAAAATGTCATTCATAAATTAAGACCTTATTTACAAAAGAGATGGTGGAGATATTGAATACGTAGATTTTAAAAGATGGTATTGTTTATGTAAGAATGCTTGGAGCATGTGCTGGATGTACCATGATTGATGACACTTTAAAAGATGGTGTTGAACAAATCTTAATGGAAGAAGTTCCTGGTGTTTTAGAAGTACAAAAATATTTCTAGTGCATTATAGTATAAATTTCTTGCATTTATAGAGAGTTTGTAATATTATGTTTTAGTCATTGGAGATATCATAAATTTTATTCGATTTCACAAACTTATTTTAGGTGATGAAAGTGAATGAAAAGAAAACAACAACAAATCAAAATTGCTCATATTTTGAAAGATCTTGGTTTGGAAGATGATCTCATAGAGAAAATGACATCATTAAAAAAAGAAGAATATCAATAAAATAAAAAGGACTCTTATTAAGAACCATGAGATGAAGATCGATGAAGTGGTGGCAACCCCTATATGTTAGAAGGTGCCTTTACTGAGCAAGTTTATTCTTGAACAATAGAGAAAGCTTCCTAACGGCTTTTCTCTTTAGGAACTTTTTTTATTTGTTATTTAAGGAGGAAGAAAATGAAAAGAAAGAATTTTATTTACGTCAGAATCTGTATCAAGAAGGACATCCTGATAAAGTATGTGATCAAATCAGTGATGCCATCTTAGATGAATGTTTTAAACAAGATCCTAACTCACGTGTTGCTTGTGAATGTTTTGCGACAACAAACTTAGTTGTCATTGGTGGAGAAATTACTACAAATGCGAAAGTAGATTATGAAGCTGTGGCAAGAAATGTTTTTTAAAAGAAATCGGCTATGATGATGAAGCTAAAGGAATGGATTATAAAACATGTAAGATTGAAGTTGTCATGGATAGTCAATCAAGTGATATTGCTCTTGGAACAAATGAGGAAGTTGGTGGAGCAGGAGATCAAGGTATTATGTTTGGTTATGCGACAAAAGAAACAGAAGGGTATATGCCTCTTGCTATTTCAATTGCGCATCATTTAGTTCGTTACGCTTCAACTTTAAGACATGATGGAACCTTTAAATGGGCTAGACCTGATATGAAAGCACAAGTGACAATTGATTATACAGATGAAAAACCAGTAATTGATACTATTTTAATGTCCATTCAACATGATGATGATTTTGATGAAGCAGAATTTAAAAAATTCGTTAAAGAAAACATTATGGATGCCGTTATTAAAAAATATGATATGAATACAGATTATCGTGTTTTAATCAATCCTACAGGACGTTTTGTTATTGGTGGTCCTCATGGAGATACAGGTCTTACTGGAAGAAAGATCATTGTTGATACATATGGTGGATATGCACGTCATGGAGGAGGAGCTTTCTCTGGAAAAGATCCAACAAAAGTAGACCGTTCTGCTGCTTATATGGCACGTTATATTGCTAAAAACGTTGTTGCGGCCAATATGTGTGATGAACTTGAAATCAATTATCTTATGCAATTGGTGTAAAAAGAACCAACATCTATTTATATTGATACAAAAGGAACTGAAAAAAGTACCTCATGATGTGATTCTTGAAGCAATTAAACAAGAATTTGATTTAACACCAGCAGGAATTATTCATACCTTAAATTTAAGAACACCAATTTATAAAAAAGACAGCTTCTTATGGACACTTTGGTAGACCTGAAGCAAATTTTTTTGGGAACAATTAGATAAGGTAGAAAATTTAAAAAATATATGTAGAAAAAAGGCTCATGAATTGAGCTTTTTTTTATGTGTATTTTTTAAGCAGGATAAAAAGCATATTAAAGTAGGAATTTAGAAAAGTTTATAGTATAATATAGTTATCAAAAAAGGAGGAATTAATTATGAAAATTACATTAAGAGGAAAGAACATTGAAATTACTGAAGCAATTGAAGAAAAGTCAGTGAAAAATTATCAAAATTAGACAAATACTTCATTGTAAGTGAAAATGTTGAAGCCAAAGTACTTGTAAGAACTTATCCTTACGGACAAAAAATTGAAGTGACAATTCCTACTGAATATGTACTTTTAAGAGCAGAAGTTGTGGATCAAGATTTATACAATGCAATTGACTTAGTTATCGACAAATGGGGAAGGTCAAATTAGAAAGTATAAAACTAGATTAAACAGAAAATCTAAAGATAATAAACTTGCATTCAATTTAGCATCAATTGAACCTTTAGAAGAGGAAGAAGAAGACGTATTAGTAAAAACAAAAACAATTACTCCAAAACCAATGGATATGGAAGAAGCAATTATGCAAATGGAATTAATTGGACATTCATTCTTCGTATATCGTGATACTGAAACAGATGCTATTAGTATTGTATACCGTCGTAATGATGGAGATTACGGGCTTATCGAAACTGAATAGGTATGATGTAAAAACACTAACCAACTATAATAGGTTAGTGTTTTTTGAGACAAATTTGAAACAAATTTGAGACAAAATAGCTCAAGAAATGATGTATAATAATAGTGTAAAAAAATAGTCCAGAAAAACTGGGCTATTTTTTATATAGATCACCTTGATAAACATCAAGTTCTTTCATTTTTTATCAATATCATTTAAAATAGTTACCTTTTAATGGACCATAAAGGAGCAATTAAATCATCGATTTTACCATCACCAGTCAATCTTTCGATAACGATTTCAGGTTTAATGTAACGAAGTTGTTCTACTACGATATCAATATATTCTTGACGAGAGAGCATGTTAAATTCATGATTTTCATACATTTGTTGAAGTTTTGTGTTTTTAACAACGAATAACATATGTATTTTAAGTGCTTGAATATCTAATTGACCTAAGGTTTTAGCTGTTTCAATCATCATTTCTTTTTGTTTCAAAAGGAAGACCATTGATGATATGGACACATACTTCAAGGTTATATTTTCTACATAATGCTAAACCATCCAAGAATTCTTGAAAAAGTATGGCCACGATTAATAAGTTTACTTGTTTGTTCATGGATTGTTTGTAAACCTAGTTCAATATAGACATCTTTTTGTTTATTGATGGTACTTAAATATTGAACGATTTCTTCATTTAAACAATCAGGTCTTGTAGCAAGGGCAATTCCCTTAACATCTTCTTTGTTTAAAAAGGGCAATCATTTTTTTATTTTATCTAATGGACCATAGGTATTTGTATTGGCTTGAAAATAAGCAATATAAGCACATTCAGGCCATTTTCTTTTCATGACTTGAGAGATTGTTTGAAATTGTTTTTCTAAATGATCATAAACATTTCCAGCATAATCTCCAGATCCTGATGAACTACAGAAAATACAACCACCATAGCCTTTTGTTCCATCACGATTAGGACAGGTAAAATCAGCATTTAGTGCAACTTTAGCGACTTTTTGATGGTATTTGTTTTTTAAATAATAGTTATAAGTATGATAACGTTTGTTATCTAAAGAGTATTTAAATTGATTCATTTTATCACCGAAGCAATTATAACATAAGGAGTAAGAAAATGGGATTAGAGTTAAAGAATGTCACAAAAAAAAATTTAAAACAATTGAAGGAGAAAGAGTTATTTTTGAAAATTTGAATATTCATTTTCCTGATTATGGTTTGATTGTTATTACAGGAGAAAGTGGATGTGGAAAATCAACACTTTTACAATTAATAGCAGGATTGGATCAAGACTATGAGGGAAAGATTCTTTTTAATCAAGTAAAAATAGAAGATATTAAAGATTATCGACAACTTGTTATTAGTTTTGTTTATCAAAATTATCAGTTAATTGATTATTTGAGTGTTAAAGATAACTGTTTATTTTATTGTCACTTAAAAGGAATAAAGGTTGTAGAAAAACAGTTACAAGAATTATTAGAAATCTTTGAATTAAATGAACTAGTAAATCAAAAGGTAAAGAATTTATCAGGTGGGCAAAAACAACGCGTGTCCCTTTATTCGTGCTTTTATTATGTTCAAGTCCTATTATTTTATGTGATGAACCGACAGGAGCTTTAGATGAAATAAATCGTCAAAAAGTTTATCGTTTTTTAAAAAAAGCGAGTCAAAAGACGCCTTATTCTTATTGTTTCTCATGATCAAAAAATTTCAAAATATACACCTTATCATTTGAATTTTGAATGTTTAAAACATCATTATGATTGGAACCATCAATTATATTCACGTTATGAAATAAGAAAAACAAAAATGTGGATTATTGTTTAAAGAAATGATCCAAATGATTTTAAAAGATAAAAGAAATGGGTGATGATGTTTGTTTCACAAATTTATATGGTACTAGCAATGACGCTCATTATTACGGGTTTAGAAGGATTTAATGGTTATTATCAAAAACAATATAATCAAGCAATAAATAATAATTTAGTTATGATTCAAAAGAAAAATCAAGAACCCTTTAAAGAAAAAGAAATAACAAAACTGAAAGGAAAATATCAATATCATTTAGATATAGGAAAGATTGAAGGTCTTAAAACTTTCAATCTTTTTCAATTAACAAAAAAACAAAGCAAAATGAAGTTTATGTCAATCATGCTTTAATTACCAAAAATAAAACAAAATAAACTTATTTATAAACTTAATCATCATCAATATACATTAAAAATCAAAGGAGTAATTCAAGATGATTATCAAGAACCTGTTCTTTATTATCATTCATTATCCAATGAAATAGCCCCTTCAATGCATTGATGTTTCAACGTGTATTGTCTATGTTAAAAATCATAAATATATGAAAGATTATTTAACGCATTTATCAGTTCAATATCAAGGTATAGCACCTATTTATGAAGAATATGAAAGTTATTTTAAAGTTATTGATCTTTAAAAAAGGTTAGTCTTGTTTTTATTTTTTAAGTTTTATGATTGCAATCGTTTTAATGGGGTATATGGTTTTATCGATGTTTTATGAAAATCAAAAAATATTTGCCATCATGCTTGTTAATGGTTATCAAAATCATCATTTAGCATTTTTTATTTTAAAAAAAATAAGCTTAATGATGATTTCAATTGGGATAGTTTCTTGTTTGGTTTCTAGTGGAGTTTTAAAGATCATTTCATTTTTTGATATTTCTAAAAAGATCTGGGGCATAAGTCATTTGTTTGTTTTACCAAGAGAGTTTCAATGGCCATTTACGTTATATCTCTTTTTATCTTTTTGGGATATATCGTGCAAGGAATTTTGTTAAGTCTATTTATAGTTTTAAAGATGAAAAAAAAAAAAATGTATGAGTGTTTAAGGGAGGAATAGGATGTTAGAAATTAAGAATGTAACGAAGTCTTTTGATCGACCTTTATTCAAGGAGATGTCTATGACATTTCAAGAAACAGGGATGTATGTCATTGTTGGTAAAAGCGGTAGTGGTAAATCGACACTTTTAAATATTTTAGGAGGTTTGGATAATGAGTATCAAGGTGTGATTGAAATTGATGGGCAAGATATTCGACAAATACCACATTATATTAGAAAATACATTGGTTTTATTTTTCAACAGTTTTATTTAATAGAAGAAATGAATGTTAAAGAAAATGTAAATCTCATTTCGTATTTTAAAAGAATAATGATTTCTAAAAAGAATATTATTTAGAACGTTTAAAATAAAAAAGACTTACAACGTTATAAAAAACAGCAATTTTATCTGGAGGTCAAAAACAACGAGTCGCTATTTATCGAGGATTTATTGCTAAGCATCCCATTATTTTATGTGATGAACCAACAGGTGCTTTAGATGCAAAAAATAGTGAAGAAATTTTTTAAAATATTAAAACAACTGTCTAAAGAAAAAAATTAGTGATTGTTATTAGTCATGATGAAATACTTGCAAAAAAAATACCATGATTATCTCTATAAAATAAAAAGATTATCAATTAAAATTAATTCATCAAAATCCAATAACTCAAAGAAAAAAAACAAGAAGAAAAAACAAGTAAAAGATCTTTTTTACAATTTATATTGAAAGAATTGAAAATGACGTGGAAGAGTTCTTTTATTGTTGTACAAGTTTTATTTTTAGCACTTTTAAGTATTTTATTGACCCTCTCATTGACTCAATCAACACAAAAACAAATTCATCAGCAATTAGAACAAATTATTCCTTCAACAACCATTATGTTAAAAAAAAAAATAATCAAATGATCAAGATGGATGATTTGAAACAAATTCAACATCCAGCAATTCAATACCGTTTTTTACAAAATGATCAGGTGGATTTTTAGGAATCTCTTTTTCTAAAAATATCAAACGAAAAAAACACTTTATATTTCTGATTATATTCAGCAACCACAAAAGAAAATTCAAGGAAGAAAGATAAAAAATGCTCAAGAAATCATTTTATCTAAATCTACTTATGAACAACTTTTATATTTATCGCATCAGAAGAATTTAATAAATAAAGATGTATATTTGTTTTTTTGAATATCAAAAAATAGAATTTGTTTTTTATAAAGTTAAAATTGTAGGGATTGAAAATAAAAAAGACTTTAATGGAGACCGTTTATTTTAATGAATATGCAATGAGTCAAATGTTAAAAGAACTTTATCAAATAGAAGTAGGGCAAACTGCTTTTTTGCAAGTAAAAGATAAAAATATTTTAAAAGATTTAAAAAATAAATATCCTTTATATCAATTTAAACTTGCAAATAGTTCATTATCTTCAAGCATCGATGAAAAATTTCAACAAATTGAATGGATCCTTTATTGTTTTAGTTCTTTATCAGTTGTAACAGCCTGCTTTTTTATTAGGTGTTGTTTTTTATATTTGATGGTCATTAAAAGAAAAAAAATATTTTGCTATTTTACAAACATTGGGGGCTTCATTACGGCAGATGATAACTCTTGTTTTGTGTCAAGGTCTAGGTATTTCCTGCACAGCATTTATAGAAGCAATGATTGTTTTAAAAGAGTTATTTATTTTTTGCTAATCAGTTGATTCAAAAAAGTATTTCAGATTTGATGGATGAATTTTTTGTTATACAAAATAATGTGCTTTTAGGTGTTTTTATAGGAGTACTTATTTTAACATTATTATGTTGTTTGATCCCAATTAAAAAGTAAAACAGATAGAAATTATAGAAGCTTTAAAGAGCTAGGAAGTTTTTTTTATTGCATAAAGTATGTGATGTGGTATAATAGAAAAGCAAAATCAATGAATAGGAGTACTAGCAAATCCCCTATATTTAGAGAGTCAGTGGTTGGTGAAAACTGATTATAGTATTTGTGAACTCGCCTAGGAGATGTATTTTTGAATAAAGTAAAAAATATCGTAGAACTGCGTTAAAGTTTTGAGGTGCTAGAATTTTATTCTAGAACTAAGGTGGTATCGCGTTAAAATTGGCGTCCTTAGATAAGGACGCTTTTTTATATTTAAGGAGGAAAAATTATGCCGTTCGATCACACAAAAATAGAGCCAAAATGGCAAAAAAATATTGGGACGAAAACAAAACATTTAAAACAGATTGTTATGATGATTCAAAACCTAAATATTATTGTATGGATATGTTCCCATATCCATCTGGAAATGGTTTACATGTAGGACATCCTGAAGGATATACTGCAACAGATATCGTATCAAGAATGAAAAGAATGCAAGGATATAATGTATTACATCCAATGGGATTTGATTCATTTGGACTACCTGCTGAACAATTTGCGATTCAAACAGGTCATCATCCTGCTGAATTTACTAAAAAGAATATTGATGTTTTTAGAAAACAAATTAAATCATTAGATTTTCTTATGATTGGGATCGTGAAATTGCAACAAGTGATCCAGAGTATTATAAATGGACACAATGGATCTTTACAAAATTATATGATCAGGATTGGCTTATATTGATGAAATTCCAGTTAACTGGTGTCCAGAATTAAAAGCTGTTCTTGCTAATGAAGAAGTTATTGATGGTAAAAGTGAACGTGGTGGATATCCTGTTATCCGTAAACCAATGCGTCAATGGGTTTTAAAATTACTGAATATGCTGAAAGATTACTAGCTGATTTAGATGACTTAGATTGGCCAGAAGCAACAAAACAAATGCAACGTAATTGGATTGGAAAATCTATTGGTGCAAATGTTGATTTTAAAATTGATGGAACAAATAAAGTGTTTACTGTTTTTACACACGTTGTGATACATTATTTGGAGCAACATACTGTGTTATGGCACCAGAACATCCATATGTTGAAGAAATTACAACAGATGCTCAAAAGCAGATGTTGAAGCTTATAAAGAAAGCTGTGCAAGTAAATCTGACTTAGAAAGAACAGAACTTAATAAAGATAAAACAGGTGTCTTTACTGGAGCTTATGCTATCAATCCTGTAAATGGTAAAAAATTCCAATTTGGATTTCTGATTATGTACTTGCAAGTTATGGTACAGGAGCTATCATGGCCGTTCCAGCACATGATGATCGTGACTATGAATTTGCTAAAAAATTTGGTATTGAAATCATTCCAGTATTAGAAGGTGGAAATATCGAAGAAGAAGCTTATACAGAAGATGGTGTTCATATTAATTCTGAATGGTTAAATGGCCTTGGAAAACAAGAAGCTATTGATAAAATGGTAGATTGGTTACAAGAACATCATTGTGGACAAAAAGAAAGTATCTTATAAATTAAGAGATTGGTTATTTTCAAGACAACGTTATTGGGGTGAACCAATTCCTATCGTTCATATGGAAGATGGTACAATGCGTACAGTTCCTGTAGAAGAACTTCCACTAGAATTACCAGCAACTAAAAATTTCCAACCTCATGATAGTGGTGAATCACCACTTGCTAACTGCGAAGATTGGTTAGAAGTAGAAATCGATGGACAAAAAGGGCGTCGTGAAACAAATACAATGCCTCAATGGGCTGGATCATGTTGGTATTATATTCGTTATATTGATCCACATAATAGTGAACAAATTTGTGATCCAAAATTATTAGATAAATGGTTACCAGTTGATTTATATGTAGGTGGAGCAGAACATGCGGTATTACACTTATTATATTCTCGTTTCTGGCATAAAGTTCTTTATGATTGTGGTGTTGTTAAATGTAAAGAACCATGGCAACGTTTAGTACACCAAGGTATGATTTTTGGAGATAACAACGAAAAAATGTCTAAATCAAGAGGTAACGTTGTTAACCCTGATGATATCGTTGCTAGTCATGGTGCAGATTCACTTCGTTTATACGAAATGTTCATGGGACCACTTGAAGCATCACTTCCTTGGTCAACAAATGGATTAGATGGTTCTCGTAAATGGTTAGACCGTGTTTATCGTTTAATGATTGAAACTGGTAAATTATCTGATGAAAATGATCATAGTTTAGATCGTGTATATCATCAAACAGTTAAAAAAGTTACTGATGATTTTGAAAAAATTAGGTTTCAATACAGCTATTTCACAAATGATGATTTTCATTAATGAATGTTATAAAGCTGAACATGTTTATAAAGAATATGCTGAAAACTTTATTAAAATGCTTTCATGTATTGCACCTCATATCTGTGAAGAAATGTGGCAACAATTAGGACACAATGATTCAATTGCTTATGAACCATGGCCAACATATGATGAAAAAATGTTAGTTAGTGATACTGTTCAAATGGGTATCCAAGTTAATGGTAAATTAAGAGCTAAAATTGAAGTTGCTAAAGATGCAGATGATGAAGCTGTTAAAGAATTAGCATTCCAACAAGAAAACGTTAAAGCACATACTGACGGTAAAAATATCGTTAAAGTAATTGTGGTTAAAAATAAAATTGTAAACATTGTCGTTAAATAAAATATTACAAATGTTTAAGTAGAGATACGTCTCAAAAAGCCTTGTAAAATCAAGCTTTTTGAAAAAAGTATCTCTACTTTTTTATTTGCACATATTCGTATTTTAGGGTCGATTTGGTACAGTAAGGGGATCATTTTGTACCAATTGGTATTACGACATTTGTGCAACATTGTTGTGAATCCATTTTGTAGGTTTGCAAACTATATAAAAACACTTCTGATTGCTTAGATTTCAAGCAGTTTTTTATGCAAAAAAAGGAGGTAATAAAGCATTAACAAGATCAAAATTAAGTCCATTTATATTCTTTGTAGAGTCTTTGAAAAAACGAGATACTTCTAGGTTTAAGATTATATTTGGATACATCTTCTTTTCTAGAGGAATTAAA
>VOFD01001053.1_pt1 | contig 27690 bp, 22 predicted proteins | sample 5384101 | NCBI WGS metagenome assembly VOFD01 (sample SAMN12384723, study PRJNA508395) | human gut metagenome | isolation source: healthy gut C | host: Homo sapiens
AGACAGGAGATGACGTCATGAAACTGAACGCTTCTTTCCCCGGCGCACGCGCCTGTACGCGCTGCTTTTCTCCCTCGTACTCTGTCTGACCGCCTGCAGCGCTCCGTCCGATCCAAGCGGCACGCTGTCCGAGTTTTCCCGGGACGGCAACGCCTTCTGTTACCCGGACGCGCAGTGGGGCATGACGCCCTCCGAGCTGCAGAAGGAGACAGGCGGTCTCGCGACCCAGCCGGACGGGTCCGGCGATCCGGATGACTCTCTCGACAGCTACACGGGCGCGCTTTTTCGAAGGACACTGTGAGCCTCTCCGGCCTGACCGCCCGGGCAAGCTTCCAGTTTGAGGACGGCGCTCTGTGGGCCGCCGGACTGACCGCATCCGGCGACGGCAGCACACTGGAAACCTTTGACGCTCTGGTACAGGAAGCGCGGAACGCCTTCGGCGACGCGGCACAGACGCAGGAAAACGAAACCCGTGAGCTTGAGGTGAACGGTACTCCCATAACGGTTACCGTAAGCTCCTATCAATGGGAGCGCGAGGACGGGGACGGCGCGCGGACACGCCTGATGATCTCCGCCGTGCAGCAGAGTGAATCCAGCGTCGCCGTCTCGCTTGACGTCAGCCTTCTCCCCAACGCCTGAGAAAGCGCGTGCCTTAACGCCCCCTCAGGGACCCGACTTTAAAATCCGGAAAGGAGAATCGCCTTATGTTCCGAAAAAAATGGGTTGAAATTCTCGTCACCGACGACCGGACCGCCTTTTTCGCCGCCAAAAACGCTCTCGAGGCGAAAAACATCCCCTACCGGACGGACGTCACCGACAACAATCTCCGCGTTTCCATGAACACCCTCGGCGCAGGCCCCGGCCGTGACGGCTTCGTCAAAACCTACTACAAAATCCTCGTCGAAGAAAAATACGCGCCTGCGGCGGATATTTTGCGAACCGGCGCGCCTGCGGCGGGCACTTCGCGCACCGGCGCGCCTGCGGCGGGCACTTCACGCACCGGCGGGTAACCCCGCCGTGTCACTCGGTGGAAGAAATCGACCCCTTTGCGGCCAGTACCGCAAAGGGGTCTTGTTTTGCGCCCGCGTTGTTACTTATGTGAAAGAGGCAGCGTTATGTATGGGTCGCAAATTGCGATGGACCTTGAAAAAGAAACGGCTCTTCTGCGCCCAGGGAAGGGCAACCTCCGGGCTGTCAAAGCGTTATTTTCCGGTGCAAAGCACCGCAAATTGATGCTTCCGACGTAAGCCGCGGCCGCGCTGCGGCTTGCAAAGAGCTCGTTCTCTTTTGCACGCAGGGAAAAGCAACCTCCCAGCTGCTGAAACGTCGATTTCCGGTGCAGCATCGGAGCGGTGAACGCAAGCCGCACCGCAATGCGGCTTGCAAAGAGCTCGTTCTCTTTTGCATCGCAGGGAAAAGCAACCTCCCAGCTGCTGAAACGTCGATTTCCGGTGCCACAGCATCGGAAAATAATGCTTCGAACGCAAGCCGCGGCCGCGCTGCGGCTTGCAAAGAGCTCGTTCTCTTTTGCACGCAGGGAAAAGCAACCTCCCAGCTGCTGAAACGTCGATTTCCGGTGCAAAGCACCGCAAATTGATGTTTCAGTCGTAAGTCGCGGTCAAGCCGCGACTTACCGGTCCTCTCTCCAGTTCTCGTTGCACTCCCCGCTGGCAGCGGTCGCCTTTTGCAGCTGGTAGACAATCTCGCTGAAATAGCGCGGATCCACGTCCGCGAGAGGAAGAACCGCGTCGCCCTCGGGCTTGTCATAGACATAACTCCCGCGCTGAACCGTGCCCGCGCGGTAAAATACGGCGTCGTACACCGTGACGGTCTCAGACTGATCGCCCACATAGCAGCCGGAGAAGGACAGGTTCACGCCGACGTCCCCGTCCTCGCGGTAGAACTCATAGAAGCAGCCCGCATCCTGCACGGAGCCGCGATACCAGCCCAGCGTCGTCAGCTTGCCCATGAGCGAGAGACCGGAGAGCATCCTGCCGCCAAACCGCTCGAGCGACCGGAGCCCGCGCTCCTCCTCCGTCAGACGGAACACGGGACGGGAGAGCTGCTCGATCGACTGCTCCACCTCGTAATCCTCCAGCTGCTGCCGCCAGCCCTCAAGCTCCTCCTGCGAGAGCTCGATCGGGTGCACCAGACCGATGTGTCCCTCCTGCGGAAGCACGTATTCCTCTTCGTCGCGGGTATTGAAGCTGCCGTCCTCCATATAGCGGAAGGTATCCCGGAGCGCTCCGTCCTCGTACACGCCCCAGATAAGGCTGATGGCAAACTGATGCATGACGGGATTCCTCACAAACAGCTTCTCCCAGTCCGCCGCGCTCCACTGGCGGTTGACCGAGAGAGCCTGCTCAAGGCGCAGCTTCTGCGCGGCCGCCGTGGCCTTGAGCTGCTTCTTGAGCGACTTAAAGGCGGCAAAGGCTTCGTTCGCCTTCTCGGGATCGTCGTTCTTTCCGGGAGCGGGCATATTCTTGAGCCGTTTTCCGCTGCCGTCCGTCACCTCCAGCTCAAGCGCCGGGGACAGCGTGACGGTAAAGCTGCGCGGACCGTAGGAAAAAGACGCGGCTCAGATCCTCGCCGAAACCGAGATCGGGCACGATGCGATCCGCCAGCTCCTCCGGGGAGAGCCCCAGCTTCCGGGCGGCCTCTCCCAGCGCCAGCCCCGCCGCCGTCTTTACCTGTCGGAATTTGAACTTGCGGGAAATGCTGTCGACCGTGAGCAGGGCCTCAGGCTCCGGGCTCAGCGCAAGAGCGTACACCGCGTCGCAGGCGATGGCTCCCCGCGCATTCTGCGGCCACTCGCTGATCTGATGCTTGAGCCGGGCGACAGCCTCGCTCCCGCCGAACAGCGCGGCGAAGGTAAGAACCCATTTCTGCTTCGACTGCGCTCCCTGCTCCAGCCAGCGATCGAGCACCTCGCACGCAAACGACGCGAGATCCGTGCGGTTGAGCCGATCGGCAAAAGGCGCGCAGCTCTGCGACGGGTTCTCCTGCCAGCCGTCCATGCAGCTCACCAGAAGCGCCTGCAGCAGCTCGTCCTCCGCCTGGTTTCCGTCCGTGCGGCGAACCGGCAGGAAGGGCGTGTCAAACAGCCACTGCACCTTGCGCGCTTTGCCGCCCTTGAGCGCGGCCTTTACCGGATCCTGCTCTCCGACAGGCGCGGCGGCCTCTTCCTCCTGCAGCCCCAGCAAATCACGGCAGAGTGCCGCAAGCTTCTGACTCTTTTCCCGCTCGAGCATCGCCGAGAGCTCCCCGGCAAACGGCTTTGGCCCCCATCTGCGAAGAATTTCCAGCGCCATCTCACGGTCCGCCGCCTTCTTCGAGCCGAGCAGCCTCCGAACGCCATCCGCCCACTCGGGATGCTCCGCGAACAGGCTGAGAAGGATCTCGCGCACCTGCTTTGAGCTGTCGCCTGCGCAGGCGAAAATTTCCTCCCGGTACTCATCCGGGAAAGCGCCCATCGCGCGGATCGCCGCGCACCGCGTCAGAACGGAGCCTTCCTGCGCCATACGGGGCAGCTCGGCAGCAAGCGCGCCTCGCCGCGCGGTCAGATACCGCACCGCGCCGGCCATGCACGCGCTGCGGTCCTCCTCGCGGTACAGTGCTTCGGTGACTATTGTCAGCGCTCCCATTCCCTGCTTGGCAGGCATTCCGGCGCGCTCCGTCAGTTCCAGGATCTTCTCCATCCTCTCCGCCTTGTCCTCGCCCCTTCCCCACACGCGCAGCAGCAGCGCGGTCATGCCGCCGCACACGCACACAGCGGCGCAGCGGGCCGTGAACACGTCGTCGTGCGCGGCGGCGTAGGCGTCGACCTTATCACTGTAATACCAGAAGTTGTCGCTGTGCGGGATCGTCCTCGGCAGCGCGTCCGTCTCGCCGGAGAGGAACGCCCGGACCAGCTGCTGGTCCGCGGGGTCGGGGAAGGCGGAGACGAGGGCGTCAACGGCGCCGCTGCGCATGACGTCCTCCGCCCCGTGCAAAGCCTCCTCCGTCAGCTCGGGAAGCAGCTGGCGGAAAAACCCGAGTTTTCCCGCGTCCGCCTCGCCCACCAGCTCCTTCATCGCGGCGCGCACCGCCTTGCCCTGCCGCTGCTCCAGCAGACGGACGAGCCCGCGCAGCAGCGCCTGCGCCTCCTCATTGAAAGGAAAAGACCCCACGCGCTGTCCCAGCCCGCGAGAGACTGCGTGAACAGTTCTCCCACGGGGACGCGCTCCGCGAGCCACGGCAGAGCCGCCCGCACGTCCTCCGCCCGGACAAACCCCAGACACTCGCGCAAAACCTCGTTCGGCGCGCTCTTCAGGCAAAGCTCAAGGAAGCGATCCGCGGCGGGGAGACGGCCCAAAAGCAGGAAGCTGCCGCTCAGCCTGGACATGAAATGCTCCGCCACGAACGAGCCGCCCTGCGCCTGCAGAAAAGCGGAGGCCGCCTGCTCCGGACCGGCCGGGTGAAATCGTTTCCGGCGAAATACCGCTTCACCTCGGAGAGCTGTTCCAGCGTGCAGACGTTCCGCACCGCGCTGTACAGGTCGTCCGCGAGACGCGCGGAGAAAATTCGCTCCATCTCCGCGGCGTCGGACCCCTGCGGCGCGCAGCGCAGATACAGGGCCGCCAGCACCGCGCTTCCCTTCGCGCTCCGCCGCTTCCACAGGCTCTGCGCCTGCGCGAGCAGCTCCGGGTTATCGATGCCGGACAGCCCGAGCCGGAGCGCCAGCCACCACAGCGTGCGGTTGGAAAGCGCGCACGCCAGAACCGCCATCCGGGCCGCCGGGCCGATCAGCTCCTCCAGCGTGGAGCCGCGGCAGAGAGCCGCCTCCCAGTCGTTCTGCGCGCCGGAAAAAAGGAAGTAGGCGAGATCCTGACCCTCCAAAGCCCAGATCGCCTTCAGCAGCCTCTGACAGAAAGCGGGCTCCCACTGTACCCAGCTCCTGGCAATGTCCCACGGCGAGGTGATGATCTGCACGGAAGCGGTCTGCCGTTCCATTTCCTCCAGCAGTTCGGGGCGCTCCGGCTGTTTCAGATCGAGATAGTCGATCAGAAGGTCCCGCGCGCTCCCCTTCAGTCTAAGCTGCTCCGCCGTCTGTTCCGCGAGAGACCGTCTGTGCCGGCCTGTCGTTTCCGTTCTCATTCTTCTTCCTCCGTTTCATTCTGGTCTGTTTCGTTGTTCCAGGCTTCCTCCGCCGCGTCGAGCGCAAGCCGCTCCCGGCAGAGGGTAACGTAGCGCGCCGCCCGGCTCACCGCCTCCGCCAGGGGAAGCGGCTCCGGGGAAAGCTGGTGGCGGCCGCTTTGCAGCAGCTCCCCCAGCCGTGTGAACAGCGCCGCCCCCGTATGCAGGCCGGTATCCTCACTCTGCCGCGCAAGCACCTCCATCCGATCCGCGCTCTCCGGCGGCAGGCTGTCCGCACCGCTCTGCAGCAGGTCGGCGAGAGCGCCGGTCAGATCCCCGAGAAGCTCCCGCAGAGAGCGGGCATCTTCACCAAGCCTTCCCTTTCCGGCGTGATGCGGGAGCCGAAGCTTTTCAGGCATTCTTTCCAGACCCGGGCGGGCGGCGTGCAAGCGAACCCCGGCGGGAAGGGAAGCGGGGCGGGGCCGCGCGCCATGCCGTCCCCAGCCGGCGTAAACCTCGATGGGATAGAACCGCAGCGCGTCCCCGTCCAGCGAGCACAGGACGAGGAAAGCGGACTGCTTCCTTCGGCGGACCGCCTTCTCCGCGAAGCGCTCGAGCGCGTCCACAACCGCCTGCTCCTCCTTGCGGTAACGCACCTCCAGCACAAGGCGGCGAAGCTTTGCGTCCCACAGCGGCAGGCGGAACGTCTGGCTCACGCGGTCAAACGACGGCGCGCCGCAGAAGCGCGGCAAAAGCAGCGCGACGCGATCCGCCTCCGGGCCGTCCGGCAGATGGGGGCGCAGATCCCGCAGCAGGCGGGAAAAATCGGTGTACTGCCGCTCCGGCGGCAAGCGTCCCACGGGTCGAGGGAACCCGTCACCGCGGCGCGGCTCTCCCCCGACGAGGACAAACGCCGCCCGCGCGCGGCCCGGCCGTCCCGCAGCTCGATCAAAACGCCGTACAGCCGCGCCATTGTTCCCTCAAGCTGCCACGGGGCCGCCTGGAACGCGCCCGTCATACGGCGGCGGGGCGTATCGTAGATGGTGGGCCGTGCCGCCGTCCAGGTATAGAACCGGTTCTCCCGCGTCTCCCAGAAGTAGTAGACGCGCCCCTCGTAGCCGCTGGCGGCGTGAAATTCCCGCTCGCCCAGCAGCGTCAGCCTCAGAGGCGGACAGGGCAGATACTCCTCCCGGAATGACCCGGCCAGCACGGCAAGCTCTCCCTCGGAGGCGGCGTGCAGCCTCTGCGCCCGGTCAAAGACGTCCGCCAGAACAGAGAGCAGGGCCTCATCCCGGTAGGCGGCGCTGCGGGAAAAATAGCGGCCGAGCATGGAGGCGGCGGTTCGCACGCTCCGCTCAAGCTCCGGCAGCCGCGCGCTGTGGGCCATCGCGGCCAGCCGCTCCATGCTGCCCTCCGCGCTCGGAGGCAGGCGGGAGACGCCCGTACGCAGCTGGGCGGCCACCGCCCCGCAGACCGCGTCCGTCACACCGCGCAGCGCCTGCGCGTCCCAGACCTCTTCCTCCTGCGCCGTCAGCTCCCCGGGTTCAAGCCTGCCCTTCGCAATCTGGTAGAGCAAAATGGCCTCGGCCTTGTGAGGGCAGAGCTCGCGGCTGTGGCAGGAACAGGAGGAGTGCTCCGGCGGGATCAGCAGCCGGACCACGGCAGGCTCCCAGGGCAGGCGCACCGTCACAACGGAGCCCTCCTCCATGGGAGGCAATCCCTCCTCCTGCAGCCGCGCGGCAAGGCGGCTGAGACGCTTCGCCCCCATCGCGCGCCGCAGCGCCTCGAACGGGTAATCGAGCAGCGGTGTGAAATCGCGCAGAGACACGCGCGGAGGTTCTTCCTTTGCCGGGCGGGTGCTTCCCGCGCCGGGGCTTCCGATCCGGCGGATGGGGCGGAGCTTCCTTCCGCAGCGGACGGCGCGGCGGGGCTTTCTGCGGCGGAAGGCGCGGCCTCCTGCCCGAGCTGCGCCTTCGCCCAGAGGATGGCGCTGACAAGGTGGCGGCAAACGCCGCGGGCCGGACAGGTGCATGCGCTGTCCCCAAGCGGGACTCGCAGCGTGCACGTCTCCGCGCCGAGCGTCACCAGCAGCTCCTCCTCCCTGCGCCTGTGCGGAGGGGGAGAGGGCCTGCAAATCCTTTCTGCCCCGGTTGAGCGTCCCCTTGTTGCTCAGGCCTGTCAGATATTCGTCGTCCGCCTCCAACAGGGCGGCGCGCAGGGATGCGGAAACCTCCTCCATGCGCTCTCCTCCTCTCTGTTCCGCGCGCGGCGCGGATCGTTTTCTCTGCCCTGCCGGGCGGCTACTGCATGATGCGGCCGATGACGTTGCCGAGCTGCTCCGGCGTCAGCGCACCCACGAAAGCGCCCAGCTCGGCGAGCTTCTGGGCGACGGAATGGTTGCAGACCGGGTTTGCGTCCGCGTCGAGGGCGGTCAGGGCAATGAGCCTCGCCCCGCTCTCGAGAATTCCGGCGCACACGCCGTACAGCGCGGACAGCGGGCCGCCCTCGCACAGATCCGACACGAGAATCACCATCGTCCGGTGCGGGTTGACGATGAGGCTCTCACAGTAGGCGAGCGCCCCGGCAATGTTGGTGCCTCCCCCGAGCTGGACGCTCATGAGCACCTCCACCGGGTCCCCCGCGTACCCGCTCAGATCGACCACCTGCGTGTCGAAGATCACCAGTTTCGTATCGAGCATCGGCAGGCGTGAAAAAATCCCCGCCATCACGGCGCTGTGGATCACGGAATCCGCCATCGATCCGCTCTCGTCCACGGCGATGATCACGCGCCATTCGTTGTATTTCCTGACCCGTCCGTTGAAGTACGCCCGCTCGATCGTCAGCTGCTTCTTTTCCCGGTCGTAATGGCGCAGATTGCGGCGGATCGTCCGCTTGACGTCGAAATTTCGCATCGTGCGCACCGGGGAAGCGGTGCTGCGGTCGAGCTTTCCCAACGCGGAACGGCGGAATTCCCGCTCCATCTTGCGCGTCAGCTCATCCGCCACCTGCTTCGCAATCCGGCGGGCGGCGTCGAGGACGCTGTCGCTGAGCAAGTGGCGCAGGCTCAGCAGCGTGCCGAGCAGCGCCTGATTCGGCTCAAGCTTCTCGAGCACCTCCCGATCGGTCAGAAGCTCGGAGAGGCGGTAGCGCTCCAGCGCGTGGCGCTCAAGCACCTCGGCGGCCTGCCGGGGAAAGAGGCGGCGCACCTTGTTGAGCCAGACCGGCACGGTGAGACAGCTCTCCTCCGATCCGCCCCGCTCCTGCCGCTCGTCCTCGCCTCGCTCGCGGCTGTAAAGAAACTCGAGAGCCTCATCCATCTCGCGCCCACCGGGCGAAAGAGGAAGCCGATCCTCCGCGTTTTTGCCGAGCACCAGCCTCCACCGGTTCAATACGGAGCCTTCGCTCATGCTTCTCCCTCCTTCACAGCCGGGCCGCGGCCCATGCATCGATCGCCTCGCCGCGTGCGTACTGCGCCGCCGTCACCGCCGGGCTGCGGAGCACGTCGGACGACCGCTTCCCGTGGAGAGAGGCGGCGCGCCCGGCAATCCGGCCGATCTCCGCGGGGGCAAAGTAGCTGAAGGCCAGCCGCAGCTCCGGCAGCAGCGAGGTGAAATCCTCCTCCGTCAGCCGGGCAAACAGGCCGTCAAGCATCCCGACAAACTCTCCGTCGATCAGCACGAGATCCCGCGAGGTGGAAAACAAGCCGCGCAGGAAAACGGCGGAAAGAAGCATTTTCTCCCGCGTTCCGCGCAGATACCCCGCGCCGACGCGCAGCACCTCGCTTTTCCATCCCGCGTCCGCCCCGTACAGCAGGCCAAGAGCGGCCCCGTGCAGGCCCGGATTGACGTCAGGAGCCTCGGCGAGCTGTTCGAGCGCGCCGAGGAGGATCGGACGGCGGGCGGCGAAGGGCTCCCCGGCGCTGAGCCGGTACAGCAGGGCGCAGACCTCGATACAGGCGCTGAGCCGATCCTCCCGGACCGCGGCGACGGAGGGAAGCAGCTGCGCCAGCTTGCAGAAACAGCCGTCAAGCAGACGGGGCAGCTGCTCCTCCCGCTCCCGGTACAGCTCCCGCAGCTCCCACAGGGTATGCAGCGAGCGGCACGCCTGCGCGAGCGAGAAGAAGTCCCCGTCCGCGGCAATCAGCGGCTCGAGCGCGCCCGCAAGCTCGTTCGTCTCGTCGGTGAGGCCCATCTCAAAGCCCTGCACCAGAAGCGCGGCTCCCTCCCCCGCGAGCGAAACGTGTCCGAGGCGGCGGCGCAGCTCCGTGCGGCACGCCTCCTCCACCGTCGCGCCGGAGACGGAGCGGTCGATGAGCGCCGCGGCCACCTGACCGGTCCATTTGTATTTCCACGTCTCGCGGATCAGGTTGCGATCCGTCCCCCGCAGCAGATCCGGCCCCTTCACGCGCTGCGCAAAGCCGCACCCGAGGAACACGGTCCGGTGAAAAAAGCGGCTGGCCTCCCGGTGGCGCGGGGAGGAAAAGAGGTTCCACACCGACTGCCGCGTTGCGGCCCCCTCGAGCCGGAGACGGAACGTCCGGCACCGGGCCTCGAAGTCCTGCACCAGCGGCGGCACCAAGGCCCCGCTGCACAGCCCGCCGATCCGCTCGCCGGTCAGGAGGCGGCGCAGCTCCCGCAGCGGCGCGGCGGAGTCGGAGGCCTCCCCCTTGACAAAGCAGCTGAGAACGGCGTCCTGCAGCTCGTACAGGCCGGGCTGCTCCTTTTCTCGCAGCCCGGCCAGACCCCGTGCAAGCTCCATCGCGCAGATCTCGTCCGAGGCCGCGAGGGAAAAGCCCTCCCGGCGCAGGGCGCGCCCCACGCCCACAAGGAAATCGAGGTTTGCCCTGTCGTAGGGCAGCTCCGGCTCCTCCGAGGCAAGCAGCCGCCACACGGCGTCGTAGTAGCCGGGACAGGGCATCCCGCTCGCGTACCCGCGCAGGGCGTCGGCGGCCTCGAGCGAATAGCGCATCGGATACACGCCCTGCGCATCCTTCGGCAGGGAACGTCCCGGCTCCCACGGCTCGGGGTGCAGAAGCCCCCAGGTGTGAAAGCCGCCCGTCACAACCAGCACCCGCCCGTATGTCTCCATCGCCTCGCGGATACGGCGGGCCATGTGCGCCTCGCGGGCGAGACAGCCCCTCCCGGATCAGCTGTTCCCGCGGCGTTTCCTGCCGGACGGACAAACACCAGGCGTGCAGCTGGGCGACAAACTCCTCCGTGGAGAGCGAGAGCCCGCGGATCTCGAAATATTTCTCCCAGAACTCCTCGAAGCCGCGCACCCCGGCCTTCTCGCACAGCAGAGCAGCAAACCGGCCGCCGCTGAGCAGTCCGTCGTCGTTATAGGCGTGGCGCTCGGCCCGGCTGCGCAGACCGCTCCCGTCCGCCGTTGCGAGCAGAATTTCGCCGTACGGCAGGTCGATGAAACGGCAGGGCACGCCGCGCTCCGCGGCCTCCCGCAGGGCGATATACTCCGGGGAGCAGTCTAGAAACGGGTAATAGCATTTATAGCTCTCCTTCTCCTCGCTGAGCAGCCCCGCGCTGTCCCGGTAGGAATAGTACAGCGCAAGCGGCGGATGGCTCTCCGGGTCCGCGAGCACGGGGATCAGAGGGTTCGCGTTCTCCGGCCCCCTCCACCAGGATACAGTCCGGGCGGTAGCGCCCGATCGCGCGGCGCAGATGAAACGCGCACGCGGGGCTGTGATGGCGCACCGGGAAGTACAGACACGGCGCGGAGAAGTCAAAGGGGATTATTTCAGCTGCCTGCGCGCCTCGTAATAGCTCTTCCACAGTCCGCCCTCCCGTTCCGATTTATCCCGCACCACGGTGGAGAAATAGCTTCTGAGCTTCTCGAGATCGTCGCGCGACTCCTTGAGCACCGCGCCGGTCAGGTTCTGCACCATGCAGCCCATATCGATCCTGCCGTCGCCGTAATAATAGGCGGACATCATCGTCTGGTAGTAGACGGAGACGGCCTCCGCCGTGCTCATCACGCTGCCGGGGGAGTCGATGCGGTGTCCCATCGACGAAACGCCCTCCCGCAGCTCGTGGAAGGTGGCCGCAAGAATGGAGGCGGCCTCCTCGTCCGGCTCCGCCCCGATGCCCGCGTCCCGCGCGAGCGCGCGCACCTCGTTAAGGATGATCTGCTTCTCGAGCCTGACGTCGCGCACGGGCTGGACGGTTTCAAAATTGAACCGGCGCTTGAGCGCGCTGCTCATCTCATTGACGCCCTTATCCCTCGTGTTGGCGGTGCCGATGACGTTGAAGCCGGGACGCGCGAACAGCAGGCCGTCGTCGCCGAGCTCCGGGACATTCATCACCTTGTCGCTCATCACGCTGATGAGGCTGTCCTGAATCTCCGCCGGAGTACGGGTAATCTCCTCAAACCGCGTGAGGATCCCCTTCTCCATGCCGGTGTACAGCGGCGCGGGGACAAGCGCCTGCCGCGTCGGCCCGTTGGCCAGCAGCAGCGCGTAGTTCCAGCCGTATTTGATCATATCCTCCGTCGTCCCGGCGGTGCCCTGCACGGTATTCGTGCTCACCCCGCTGACGGCGGCGGCCAGCAGCTCCGAGAGCATCGTTTTCGCCGTGCCGGGTTCGCCGACAAGCATCAGGCCGCGGTTTCCCGCCAGCGTGATGATGCACCGCTCGACAAGCGCGTCGTTGCCCAGATACTTTTTTTCGATCCGGAGCTCCCGGCCCTCCCATTCGAGCGGCTCCCGGCGTCCCAGAATAAAATCGCGGACCGCGCGGGGACTCAGCTTCCAGCCCTTCGGCTTTTTATTGCCCGCGTCGGCCGCCGCCAGAGCCTCCAGCTCCGCGCGGTAGCGCTCCTCGGCCTGCGGCCGGATTCTTTCCGTTTCCTTCATGGTTTCTCCCCTCTTTGCTGCGGCTTTTTCCCCATTATAATATAAAGCGACAGCGGATACCAGCGCAAAACTGTAAATAATGCACGCTTCCCTTCTTGCGCCGTGTCCGCCGCTGTGCTATATTGAAGGCAGCAAGGGCCGGGAACCGGCATGGCCGCTCCCGCACGCCCGATCTGCCGTTTCTGCTTTTTTCCTATGAAAAGCACGAGCTGATCGCCTCCCCAATGGCGCGCCTCGAATATCTGCTCTTTGTGGTCAGCGGCGACGTCCACATTTTCGGTCTGCACCGGGACGGCGGCGCGTTTCCCGTCAACATCGCTTCCAAAGGGAGGCGTTTTGCGCAAAACCGGAAAAGGGCGCTACCGCCTTGCCGAATTCTGCGCGTAACGCCCGGGGAACGCACTCCTCCTTCGCACGCGCCCGCTGCCGTACCGCCTCCTTTTCCACAGCGCAACCCGGTTTTACGGCTTGCGGGCATTCTCGAAAAAAGTCCAAAAAGCACCAAAGCGCTCCGGTTTCCCGGAGCGCTTTGGTGTTTAGAGGAAGAATTTTATGAAAAAGAGTCTTGTAATCGGATGAGAAAAGTTTTGAAAATTGCCTGAACCTTACTCGCCGGTGGATTCGGCAAGCGTCACCTCAGCGGTGAAGGTCTGCTGGCTCAGGCCGTTGTAGACCTCAAGCGTTACCGTGTCTCCCGCCTTTTTCGACGTCAGGTAAGCCGTGATGGCGGTCTGGCTGTCCACGGTTACATCGTCAATCTTGGTGATCATGCAGCCCTGCGTGATGCCGGCCTCCGAAACAGAGGGGTTCGTGACGCTGGCAACATACATGCCGCCCGACGGATAACCGTAGAAACGGGCCGTCATGCTGTCGACGTACTGGCCGGTGATGCCGAGCACAGCGCGATCCTTGACATAGCCGTACTCCTTCAGGCTGGAAATAACCGACTGCGCGGTATCAATCGGGATGGCAAAGCCAAGTCCCTCATAACCGGTGGCGGCGATCTTCGAAGAGTTGATGCCGACAACCTGGCCGTATTTGTTGACGAGCGCGCCGCCCGAGTTACCGGGGTTAATCGCGGCGTCTGTCTGGATGCATTCCATGGTGTAGCCGTCTTCCGTGGTGATGGTGCGGTTCAGAGCGGACACATAACCGACGGTGACGCTGGAGCTGAACTGCAGGCCGCCCGGATTACCGATGGCCATGACCTGATCGGCAACCTTCAGATCCTCAGAGGAACCGAACGTGGCGGGAACCAGGTTCGTCGCTTCAATCTTAATCACGGCGAGGTCCGTCACACTGTCGCTGCCGACAAGCGTCGCCTCATACGTGGAACCGTCGTACAGAACGACCTTCAGAGAATCCGCGCCGTCCACAACGTGGGCGTTCGTGATGATGTAGCCGTCTTCGGTGGCAATGATGCCGGAGCCTTCTCCGGCGTCCTCCTCGGTTTCATCCGCGGCGCCGAAGTAATAGCCCTGGTTCGTCTTCTGGTAATTCTGAATGCAGACCACGGACGGAATCACCTTTTCCGCAATCTCATTCAGGCTCAGTTCTCCTGTGGTGGAGGTCTGGCTTGCCGACGAGCCGTCCGAGTCATCCTCATTCACCATCTTGTTAATGGTGAACGCCGGAGAGCTGGAATCGCTGCTTCCCACGGCGATGTATCCGCCGTTGATCAGCGCCGCGAATCCTGCGATGGAACCTGTCGAAACAAGCACGCATGCGAGCACGCCCGCTACCACCTTCACCGCCAGCTTCTTGCCGCGGCTCATGGGCTTTTTCTCCTTTTTCGGCTTCTTCGGCGGCTGCGGTGCCTGCTGGCTGTAACGATAGGTGCTGCCATCCCACACGGTCTGACCGTTCGGCTGGCCTCCCTGCCATACCTGCTGGCTGTAGCCTCCCTGCTCCTGCGAGCCATACGGCGTCTGATATTCGTTATAGTAAGCGCCGTACCCGGTCTGGCTGTAGCTGTGCTCACCGGCATGCTGCACAGGCGATTCCTGCACTGGCGATACATTCTGGTCGGCATTCTGATTGTTCAGATTCTGATTGTTTTCCTGATTCATCGGATCATACATACTCTATCATCCTTTCCCGGCGGTCCTTTCGGTCTGCCGTATTTGTTTTCCTTTTGTGATTCTTATTATGCGGGCCGAATGTGAAAACTATGTGATGAACCGGGAACAGTTTGATGATTATTTTAAGAATAAAATATGAATCGCTTCGCCCGCCGGGGACTTCCTATTTTCGCTTCTTCCCTGTATAATAATAAGGAAAAGAGACGGCAGAGAAAACGGGGCCGTCCGGCATTGCGGACGCTGCGTTTTCTCTCTGACGCAAAAGCCGCGCCGCCGCGGACAGCGGAAAACGCCTGTGCAGCGTTTCCGTTCCGCATTCATCCGGCGCAATTCCTGTATGGAGGGATTTGAATGTCCTGTATTCATGTATATTGCGGCGACGGCAAGGGTAAGACCACGTCGGCCCTCGGGCTCGGCCTGCGGATGTGCGGCAGCGGCGGGCGTGTCCTGCTCGCTCAGTTTCTCAAATCGTCATCCTCCTCCGAGCTTGCCGCCCTTTCCCGCATCGACGGCTTTGACGTGCTCCCCGGCCCGGAAACCGTCAAATTCACCTTTCAGATGAACGACGAGGAAAAGCGTGAAGCCGCCCGTTTCTGGTCCGGTTTCTTCCGTCTGGCCGCCGACACTGCCGTGCAGGGCCGCTACGATCTGCTGATCCTGGATGAGCTGGTCGGGGCAATCTCCCTCGGCATGGTCCCGGAGGATAAAGCGCTCGCTTTCCTGCGCACCCGCCCCGCCGGTCTTGAGGTCGTTCTCACGGGCCGCTCCCCGTCCCCGGAGCTTCTCGCCCTCGCTTCCTACATTTCGGAAATTCATGCCGTGCGCCACCCGTATGAGTCGGGCCTCGCCGCCCGCCGCGGCATCGAGTTTTGACCCGCGCGCCGGGACTCCGCGCCCAGCCAATTCCCAAATTTCCCCGCGGCCATGGTGTATCATAAGGCTGCCGGCAATCCCGTGTCCTGCGCGCCGTGCGCCGGGAGCGCACGGAACGGAAACGCACTGAGGATACAATGCCGTCTCCTGCGCGCTTGTGCGCCGGGAGCGCACGGAACGGAAACGCACTGAGGACGAAACAGGATCATACTGAGGATGCGCCGTCTCCTCCATACCGTGCGTATTGTGCGAAAAGAATTTCGAGGCCGCGCGGGCGGATCCTGGTGCGGCCTTGTTCGGAACAGAATATGTGATCAGAAGAACAGAAAACGGAGGGGAACTCATGAGCTTTCAGGAACAGGCCAGACAGGCCATGCGGAACGGCGGATCGGACGATATGCGCAGGCGGGAGCTGCTCAGCGCCGTCGAGTGGAACTGCAGCCGTCTCAAAGCCGCCATTCTCAACCAGATTTCCCGCGGAGAGCACAGCGGCAGCCGCGTCTGCGGCGTCTACGACATCCCGTTTGACGGCAACTGGGACGACTCCGTCCCCTACGGCAACCTGTTCGCCGCGGAATGGGACACCGACGGCAAGCGCCGCGGCGGCCTCATCAGCTTTCACGACATCAGCCGTCAATCCCTCGTGATCCGCGATCTCAAAAGGCTCGACGAGTTTTCCCGGCTCTTCTCCGAGCTCGCGCGCCGGGACGGCATCTCGCTCGGCGAACCCTTCCTGCGCGCCGTGTTCTCCTCCTCGAGGACAAACGAATTTGTTCGGGAGAAGCGCTTTTCCCGCGGCATGCGCTCCCTTTCCGCCCACGTCCGCACCGACGAGCGCCTGTTCGGCGCCCAGCGCTACGGCGAACGCGCCGCCCTGCTGCTGTCCGTCGACTACGTCTGCACCGTCCGCTGACCGCGTACAGGCGCTGCCTTTCACGAAATTTTGACAAAAGACAGCCGCCCGGAAATTTCCGGACGGCTGTTATCGATCCGATTTGCGTCTTTACACCATTCTTCCCCTGTGCTATCATAAAAGCGGCGCTGTTGCAGAAACGGCGGTTAGCCACCCTCTTGTGAAAGGGGGGTGATGCGTATGGGACACGGGCGTTGGGCGAAGGCCCTGCGCTTCGCGGTGTGTTTTATCATCATCGCTCTGATGATGATTTACATAGCCCCAAAAGCGTGTTAACCGCCCGGCGGCCACCGAGCGGTTAACGGGTTTCACCTGTTACTTGTTTCGGGGCTAACCGCCTTGCGGCAGCGCCCCTTTCTATTGATATCATACCACGCTGCCCCCGCCCTGTCAACCGCGCACCCCGCACCCAAAAGAGCAGCCGTCCGGAGATTTCCGGACGGCTGCTTTTTGTACCATTATGGAAACAGTCAGAAACAAAATCCTTACGGGAGCCGGTACAAACCATCCTGCACCGCTCAATCCGTGTATTTCTCGCAGCCTGCGAACTCCACACGCTCCACGGGAACATGTACAGACCAAGTCCCGATCGTCTTTCCGCCTTCGCGGCAAGCCGGTCGAAACGTTCTAACAGGAACGTTTCGCTCGCCCGTTTTTTCTCCGCTGCCGCGCGGGCCATTGCGTGCAGGCTCAGCCTGCCGGGCCATTGCCTGCCCCGCTGCGGGCGCGGCGCTCCTCGATGGCTTCCCTCAGCATCATGTCCTTGACCTTCATCAGACGGATCTGCGTACTGCGTTCGTTCTCGTCGAGCTTCATCGTGATATACCGGATGTTCTCCTGCATGTCCGGGATCATCACGTGCTCGAGCGCATTGACGCGGCGGCGCGTCTTCTCGATCTCGGCGGCCATGAGCTGGCACGATTTCTCCACCTCCGCGAGGCGCAGCAAATCCGGCAGCAGGTCCGCGAGCGAACGCACGGCCACGTCAAGGTCGCCGGACGTGAACGCAAAACCGTAGGAATAGATATCGTTCGGATCCGGAGTGCGCGTCTTTACCGTAAAGACGGGAATCTCGACGCTCATCACGTTCTTCACGCCCGCCTCAAGCTGTACCTCCTGCTTCGGCGTCATGAGAGCCACATCCAGCACGGCCCCGCGATCGGCGGCGCGCGCCATTGCGAAGTTTGCGTTCGCCGTCTTCAGGCCCTCCTCCACGCGCTCACGCAGCGCCTTGTTCTCGCGCACCAGGTCGAGGAACTGGCGCATGAGCTCATCGCGCTTGTCCTTCAAAAGCTTATGCCCGCGCACGGCGGTGACGAGCTTGCGCTTGAGGCGCGTCAGCTCCATGCGCGTCGGGTTTACATGCGTTCCGGCCAAGCCGCCTCGCCTCCTTTCCTTCGCGCGTTACTCCTTGCCATAATACTGGTCGAGGAACTCGTCCTTGATACGCTTGAGCTCCGAGCGCGGCAGAATCGAAAGCAGCTTCCAGCCGATGGCCAGCGTTTCCTCAATATCACGGTTCGCCTCGTAGCCCTGTGAGACATACTCCTTCTCAAACTCGTCGGCAAACTTCGCGTAGAGCTTATCGATCTCCGTCAAGGCCGCCTCGCCGAGAATCGTCATAAGCTCCTTCGCGTCCTTGCCTCTGGCGTAGGCGCTGAAAAGCTGGTTCATCGTGTTGGCGTGGTCGGCGCGCGTCTTGCCCTCGCCGATGCCCTTATCCTTCAGACGGGACAGCGACGGCAGCACGTCGATCGGCGGCATCACGCCGCGGCGGTACAGCTCACGGCTCAGGATGATCTGGCCCTCCGTGATGTAGCCCGTCAGGTCGGGGATCGGATGGGTCTTGTCGTCTTCGGGCATGGTCAGAATCGGGATCATCGTGATGGATCCCGCCTTGCCCTTCTGCCGTCCGGCGCGTTCGTAGAGCGACGCGAGGTCGGTGTACATATAGCCCGGATAGCCGCGGCGGCCCGGCACCTCCTTGCGCGCGGCGGAAACCTCGCGCAGGGCGTCGGCGTAATTCGTAATATCGGTGAGAATGACGAGCACGTGCATCCCGCGCTCAAACGCGAGGTACTCCGCGGCGGTCAGCGCCATACGCGGCGTCGCGATGCGCTCGACGGCGGGGTCGTTCGCGAGGTTGATGAACAGCACGGTGCGGTCGATAGCGCCCGTCTTGCGGAAGCTCTCCACAAAGAAGCTGCTCTCCTCAAACGTGATGCCCATGGCCGCGAACACAACGGCGAACGGCTCGCTCGTGCCGCGCACCTTCGCCTGACGGGCAATCTGCGCCGCCAGCTGGGCGTGCGGCAGGCCGCTGGCCGAGAAAATCGGCAGCTTCTGGCCGCGCACGAGGGTGTTCAGGCCGTCGATGGCCGAAACGCCCGTCTGAATAAACTCCTGCGGATAGCTGCGGGCCGCAGGATTGATCGGCAGGCCGTTGATGTCCATGCGCTTGTCCGGGAGGATCTCCGGCCCGCCGTCGATCGGGCGGCCGAGGCCGTCGAACACGCGGCTGAGCATGTCCTCCGAAACGCCGAGCTCCATGCTGCGTCCGAGAAAGCGCACGCGGCTGTTGCTCAGGTTGATGCCGGTCGAGCTCTCGAAAAGCTGCACCAGCGCGTTGCCGCCGTCGATCTCGAGCACCTTGCAGCGGCGCTTCTCGCCGCTCGCAAGCTCAATCTCGCCCAGCTCGTTGTAGGTGACGCCCTCCACGCCGCGCACGAGCATCAGCGGGCCGGCGACCTCCTGGATGGTTCTGTATTCCTTCGGCATCAGAAATCCTCCTTTTGGTGCAGATCCGCAATCTCCTTCGCGAGGGCGCGGCGCGTCTCCTCATACGCCGCGTCGACGTTCTCGATCGGCGTGTACTTGAAGCGGCCGATCCGCTCGCGGGCGGGCAGGGCCACCAGATCGTCGATCGCAATACCTTCGCCGAGGGCGGCCGTCGCCTCGTCGTAGTAGTCGAGCACGAGGCGCATCATGATATCCTGTTTGTGCAGGGGCGTATAGGTGTCAATCTCATGGAAGGCGTCCTGATGCAGAAAGTCCTCGCGGATCGACCGCGCCGCCTCGAGCTTGAGACGGTCGGGAGCCGAGAGCGCGTCCATGCCGACAAGCTTCACGATCTCCTCGAGCTCGGCCTCGTCCTGCAGAAGGCCCATCAGCCGCTGGCGCAATTTCATCCAGTCGGGGTCGACGTTCTCGTCGAACCAGCCGCCCATGTTATCAGTGTAGAGCGAATAGCTCGTCAGCCAGTTGACCGCCGGGAAATGACGCTTGTACGCAAGGCCGGAATCGAGGCTCCAGAACACCTTGACGATGCGCAGCGTCGCCTGCGAGACAGGCTCCGAGATATCGCCGCCCGGAGGCGAAACGGCTCCGATGACGGAGAGCGCGCCCTCCCGCGGCTCGCTGCCGAGCGTGCGCACGCGGCCCGCGCGCTCGTAGAACTGCGCAAGCCGGCTGCCGAGGTAGGCCGGGTAGCCCTCCTCGCCGGGCATCTCCTCGAGACGGCCGGACATCTCGCGCAGGGCCTCCGCCCAGCGGGAGGTCGAATCGGCCATCAGCGCGACCGAGTAACCCATATCGCGGAAATACTCCGCTATCGTGATGCCGGTGTATATGGACGCTTCGCGCGCCGCGACGGGCATATCGGAGGTGTTCGCAATCAGGACGGTACGCTCCATCAGCGAGTAGCCCGTCTTCGGATCCTTCAGCTCCGGGAACTCGTTGAGCACGTCGGTCATCTCGTTGCCGCGCTCGCCGCAGCCGATGTAGACCACGATGTCCGCCTCGGCCCACTTAGCGAGCTGGTGCTGCACGACCGTCTTGCCGCTGCCGAACGGCCCCGGCACGGCGGCCACGCCGCCCTTCGCGATGGGGAACATCGCGTCGATGACGCGCTGGCCCGTGACGAGCGGCATATCCGGCGGCAGCTTGCCCGCGTGCGGCCTGCCGGCGCGCACCGGCCACTTCTGCATGAGCGTCAGCTTCGTCTCGCCGCCGTTCTCATTATGAAGCACCGCCACCGTGTCCTCCACGGTGAAGTCGCCCGCCTCAATCGAGGCGACCGTTCCGCTCACCCCGGGCGGCACCATGATTTTCTGCTCGACGATCGGCGTCTCGCGCACCACGCCGAGGATATCGCCCTCGCGCACCGCGTCGCCCACGGCGGCCTTCGGCACGAAGGTCCACTTCTTCTCCCGATCGAGGGAGGGGATCTCCACGCCGCGGTGCAGGTTGTTGCCGGATTCCTCCATGATGCGCACCAGCGGACGCTGGATGCCGTCGAAAATACTGCCGATCAGGCCCGGCCCAAGCTCGACCGAGAGCGGCGCGCCCGTGCTTTCCACCGGCTCGCCGGGGCCGAGGCCGCTCGTCTCCTCATACACCTGGATCGAAGCCTGATCCCCGTGGATCTCTATGATTTCCCCAATCAGGCGCTCCCGGCTGACGCGCACGACGTCGAACATGCTCGCGTCGCGCATCCCCTCCGCAATGACGAGGGGGCCGGCCACCTTCTTGATGGTTCCCTTGCTCATCCTCTTTCTCCTGCCCTTTCGTGAAAGTCTCCGTCCGAAAGGCACGCCGCCTCCGGACGAGGCCAAAGCGCCGGCGGACGGCCGCCGCCCGCCGGGATACTCCCCGCGGGACACGGCGCGCCGCTGCCGCGCGTCTTAATTATTGAAAATGATATCGGAGCCGACCGCCTGCTCCACGCTCTTCTTGACGGCGCGCAGGCCTGCCCCCGTGTTCCCGGAAACGCCCGGGATCGGGATAACGGCCGGAAAGCGCCGCTCACGCAGCCGATCGATCTCCTCCTCGAGCTTCGCGGCGAGCGCCTCCGTGATGTAGATCACGGCGTACGGCTCCCCCTCCTGCTCGACGAGGCGGCGCAGCACCCGCGCCCCCTCCGTCTCGTCCTCCGCGGGAAAGACGGAAAGACCCAGCGCTGCGAAGCCGTACACGCTGTCGCGGTCGCCCACTACGGCAATCCTATACATACGTCTCCCTCACCTTCTCACGGATGGACTCCTCGGGCAGGCCGTTCCGCTTGCCGGAGAGGATCACCCGCACGCATTTCACCTCGTTCTCACGGGCCAGCACATAGGCCGCGAGCGGCGAAATCGTGAACGGGTTGTATTTCTGCGGGCGGATCTCCTCGATGAGGAGATTGTCGCACCGCCGCTCAAACGCGGAAAATGACTCCTCGAGCGCCTTCGCCGTCTCGGCGTAGGGCGTGCCCGCCAGAAACGCGGCGAGCGTCTCTTCGCCCTCCACAGCCGCCTGCGCGAGTGCCTCCGCATCGAGCGTGGCGCACGGCGCGAGGGCCCGCTGCACAAACGAGAGCGGCTTCTTCGTCCGCGCGCAGCGGACCGCCGTCTTCATGTCGGCCGCCGCGACGCGCCGCTCAGCCCACGATTCGAGCAGCTCGCTGCCCGATCGCTTCGCCGCCGCGCGGATCGCGTCCAGGGCGGCACGGTCGAGAATCACATCGCAGAGCTGGCCGTCGCGCGTATGCAGCAGCGTATCGAAGGCCTCCAGACCCGCTTCGCGCAGATGCTCCGGAAGAGCCTCCCAATCGCGCTCCTTCACGGCGCGGTAGAGCTCCATCGCATCCGCCGTGCCGCGGGGCAGGAACAGCCGGGCGGGATCGGCGTTCATAAACACCGCCTTGACCGCCGCCTTCATGTTGTGAAAATCAGCCTCGTACAGCAGAGCGTCGAAAAGCTCCGGCCTGTCGGGGACGAGCTCGCGGATCAGCGCCCACGTCTTTTCCTCCTCGGCGGCAAGCATCTCCTCCGCCGGGGCCGGCTCCCAGCCCTTTTTCCGTGAGGAGCCGCAGGCATTCGTCCTCGTCCCGCGCGCTCACAAGCTGCTCCAGGAAGGCTCCGTCGAGAAGCGTCAGCTCCTTGCAGCGGATGCGCGCGACGGCGTAGGCAAAATCCTTCTCCGCCATGCGTCAGCCCTCCCCGAAGAGAGCGGCCCGCGCCGCGTCGAGGAAGTCCTCGCGGTTTGCGTCAAACAGGGCCGTGAGCGAACAGTTTTCCTCCATCCCGCCGTAAAGCAGGACAAAACCGCCGTCGATGTCGCGCGGCTCCTTCGAGACGGTGAGAGAGCCTCCCACTTCCTTTGCCGCCGCATCGAGCTTCGTCGGAAAATCCTTCGGCATCCGCTTCTGATCGCGGGCCGAGAACGCGGCCTCGCCGCTCTTTCCCAGGGCATACCGCTTTGCCATGCGCAGCAGCAGGGCGAAATAGTCGTCGTCCGGCAGCGCGAGAGCCGCCTGCCGGGCGCGTTCCAGCGTTTCGCCGAGCAGCCTCTGCTTCTCCGCGAGGACGGCCCGGCGCTCCCGCAGAGCCGCGCCGGACGCGGCCCGCTCCGCAATCGAGCGGCAGCGCGCATCCGTTTCCTGCGCGGCGGCGGTTCGCTCCGCTTCTCCGCGCGCGGCCTCCGAGGCGGAAAAGGCTTCCGCCTCGCGGCGGGCGTTTGCGAGCGCTTCCGCGGCTGCAGCGCGGCCGCTCTCCTCGATCTCAGCCGCGATTTTGTCAATTCCCGTCATGGTGCGCTCCTTTCCCCCGCATCACAGGGCAAGAGGAGTGATGCCGAAGACGGCCAGAATGGAGACGAGCAGGGCGAGAATCGCGTACGTCTCAACCATCGCGGGCAGGATGATCGCCTTGCCGAGCTGGTCAGGGCGCTTCGCAATCAGGCCGATGCACGAGACGGCCGCCTTCGCCTGGCGGATGGCCGACCACAGGCCGACGAACGCGATCGGCAGGCAAGCGAGCAGATACAGCATGCCCTTCGTGGTGGAAACCTCCACGCTGCCGCCGCCGATGACGCCGATCTGCGAGAGTGTCAGGAACGCAATCAGGAAGCCGTAAATGCCCTGCGTGCCGGGAAGCAGCTGGAGAATCAGGAGCTTACTGAACTTGCCGGGGTCCTCCGTGACGACGCCTGCCGCCGCCTGACCCGCCATACCGACGCCGATTGCCGAACCGATGCCTGCCAGAAGTGCCGCGAGAACCGCGCCCAGAAGCGCCAGAGCCATACCGAGTTGATCCATTGTTTATTTCTCCTCTCGAATTTTAAAATATTTGGTGTGGTCGGCAAACGGGGCAAACTTTCTCCCGTCGCCGGAATAAAACTTTCCGAAGAACTCGACAAACTGCAGGCGGTTCGTGTGCACGTACGCGCCGAGCAGGTTGATCCCGATGTTGACCGTGTGGCCGAACACAAAGATGATCAGGAAGGCGATGAAACCGACGACCCCGCCGCCCGCCATGACGGCCATCGAGTTGATAACCTCCGCGATAACGCCCGTGGCAAGGCCGAGAGCGAGCAATCGCGAATAGGAGAGAATGTCGCCGAGGTATCCCGTCACGTTGTAAAGAGCGTACGCGCCCTTTAACAGCCGCTTGACCGGGTTTTTCGACTCGCGGCCTCCCGTGAGCAGAATCCCGACCGCGCCGATAGCCGCGCACACGCCGCCCACCGTGCCGAAAATCGCCGGGAGCTTGTCCATCTTCGCAATCTGCGAGAACATGTCCGACGAAAGCAGCGCAAAGATGAGGCCGCCGACGAGCAGATACCAGAAAGCCACGTCATAGATCGCGTCCTTCACGCGCTTCTGCCGCAGCAGCTGGTAGCCGCACAGCGCGAGGCCCGTGAAAATCTGGATGATGCCGACGAGCATGGAAAACATCAGCATCCGCATCGGGTCATCCACCGGAGCGAACCACAGCGGCGCGAGCACCACCTCGTTTCCAAGGAAGGTCTTGCTGAACACCGCCACCACGTCGCCGAAAAAGCTGCCGTAGAGGAAGCCCCAGAACGCGGTCGAAATGCCGCAGAAGAAGAACATCCGAAGGCTCTTGCGCATGCCCGGCTCCATGTTTTTGAACTTGAGCAGGCACAGGCCGCAGGCGATCACCATGATAAGGCCGTACGCCGCGTCCGAGAGCATCATGCCGAACAGGAAATAGTAGAACACCGCCATCACGGGCGTGGGGTCTATTTCGCCCTTGCCGGGCATCGAGTACGACTCGAGCACGCCCTCGACGGGCTCCGTGAACTTGTTGTTTTTGAGCAGCACCGGCACATTGTCGTCCGGGGTCGGATCGGAAAGCTCCGCCGCCGCGCCGCACGCCTCCAGCTCCTTCTCCAGCGCCGGGCCCGCGGACGCGGGCACAAAGCCGGAAAACACGAACGTATGCTTCGTCTGCTGCAGGCGATCGATCATATGGTATTTTTCAATGCGCATCGTGAGGCTGTCGGCGAGCAGCTGCAGCTCCCCGCGGTGCTCCGCGAGCGTTTCGAGCTCCTTTTTCGCCTGTTTCTCCCGCGCGTCAAGCGCTTTTTTCTCCTGCGCGATGGCCTCGCGCCGCTTTGCCGGAGGCGTCTTGCCCGCCGCGGCCGGGGCCGCAAAGCCGAGCGATCGCAGGAACTGCTCCACCTCGTCGCGGTCGCGCCTGAGGCAGACAATGAACACGCACGTCTGGTCCTGCAGGACGCTCACAATCTCCGCGGAGATGGCAAGCGGCTCCGCCCTGCCCTCGAGAGCGGCCTGCGTCCACTCGCCGGGAAGCGTCCCGGCAAAGACGGCCGCGGCCTTTGTTCCCCTCTCCCGCAGCGGTACGTCGAGAGACGCCCACGGCGCGAGCGCTTCCTCCTCCGTTTCGAGGCGGATGCGGGCGGTGCGGACCTCCTCGCGCTCCTTCGCGGCGGCGCACACGCGCTTGGCAAGCCCCACCGTCTGCGAGCTCTGTGCGCGGAAGTCCATAAGCTCCTGCTCCGTCAGCGATTTTCGTCCCGCGAGCGGAGAGAGCAGCGGCTTCTTCTCCGGGACGGCGTCCTGCAGAAGCTGCAGCGCCTCCTGCGCAAGCCGGAGCTCCTTCTCGAGCGATGAGCGCTGCGGGGACATGTCCGCGAGCTCAAAGCCCTCCTCCTGCCGGTCGGGCTCGTCGATTTCCACGACGCCGCGCCTCTGCAGCAGCTCGAGGATATGCTTCCTCTGCCGCCGCAGCCCGCACACGCGGATGCGCTGCATCTGTACGATTGCCATGAATCCGGTTCCTCCTTCCCGCGGCCGTCAGGCCAGCCGCCGCAGAACGGCCTCCACGGCCGCCTGCCCGTTTTGTTCCGCCTGCGCACGCAGCGCTTCTATCGCCTGTCCGGCGTTCGCGTCCGCCTGCCGCAGCACGGCTTCGGCCTCCTGCTCCGCCGCGCGGATCCGCTCCCGATTCTTCGCCGCAGCCTCCTGCGTAAGCGTGTCCTCCCTGGCCGACGCTTCGGCCTTTTCGCGCCGCAGAAGCTCCTGCGCCTCGCGCCGGCCCTCCTGCTCGAGGGCTTCGGCCTTCTTTTCGGCCTGCCGGATCCTGTCCAGCGTTTCCTGTGCCAAGATCTCACCACCTGTTCCGCCGCTCCCCTTTTTTCAAACGGAAACGACAATTTTTTACGTATTTTCTTTCATTTTTTATCAAATCGGAACAGCTTTTATTGTACAGGATCTCGAACGGGAATTCAAGGCGATTCTGTATCATTTTGCAGTTTTGTTTCTTTTCCCTTTTTTCACCGCAAGATTTCGTTTTTTTGCCCGATCCGCTCCTTTGGCCGACGAGGATTGCGGAGCGCAAGCAAACTCAAAATAGGACGATACATCCAGCAAATGTTACAATAAATTCATTTTACTTTCCCACTTTTCCAGGTATAATAAAAATATACCCTCATACGCCGGGAGGCGACACCATCGTCGAAAAACGGGCGCGTTCGGCCCGGAACACCGTCTCCCGTTTTTGTGGACAGGAGGAATATGGAAAGGCGGGGTCACTAACATGAAAAAGCTATCGGATTCTCAGTGCGGCGCTTGCGCTGTGCCTGCTGCTCGGCCTGACGGCCTGCGGAAAGAAGGGGGAAACCGCTTCCTCCGGAGACGCTGTATCCTCTCAGGCGTCCGATTCATCCTCCGCCGCCGGGAGCGGCACGGAGCCTGCTTCCATTACCATCCCGTTTGTGGTTGTGCCCGAGCTGACCGTTCGCCTGATCGATATGGTGCAGGTTGTGAACGTCAATGAGGGCAGCACGCTCAACGTCCGCGAGGGCCCCGGCACCAACTACGGATCCATCGGCAGCGCCCAGCCCGGCGAGCGCTTCGTCTATCTCGGCGAGGCCGACGGCGGCTGGCGTAAAATCCAGTTCGGCGACGTCGAGGCCTACGTCTCCGCCGATTACTCGGAAGTTGTTTCCGTGCCGGGCTGAACCGCCCGGTCCTGTGCCTTCTGCGCCGCCCGTAAACCGCTTTGCGCCGACCGCAGACCGCTTTACGCGTCGGCCGCCGACCGCAAACTGAAAGGCCTCCTTCTCCGGTACGGGAAAGAGGCTCCGGTACATTTTGGTGGAGGGCCTCCCTTCTCCGGCTTCACGCCTCCGTTCCTTTCGTTTTTCTGTACGCGGCGTTTCCCGAAAAGCTGCGAGCGGTACGATGAAGCTGCTTCCGTAAAACGAAAGAGGCTGCTGAAAGGACTGCCGCAGAACGGCTGCACCAAACCACACATGCACCATACATGCACAAAAAACCGGCCCTCAAAGGAAGCGGGAATCGCTCCTTTTGAGGCCGGTTTTCTTGTGGATGGCTATTCTTTTGCATGGACGGCTATTCTTTTGCACCGGCTGCTTCATCGGGGAAGCCAGCCCGCGTCCGGCGCGCCGGTTCCGGTACGGCACGATTCCGGTATCCACGGCGCATTCCGGTATCGCAGCATCCGAATCCCCGTATATTCCGTATATACGTATATATGAATATATGAGGATAAGAGGGCGCGGCGTCCGCCGTCGGGTTCAGACAAACAGAGGGCTGACGGGTTTATCCTCGTTGATGCGGGAAATGACCTCCGCGAAAACGGGAGCCGCGGAGAGCTGATGAATCATGGGAAGGCGCTTTTCCGGAGGAAGCTCGATGGTGTCGAGCAGGATAACCTCCCCGATCGGGCTTTCCCGGAGCCTCTCCAGCGCCGGGCCGGACAAAACGCCGTGCGACGCGCAGGCCGTAACGCTCTTCGCGCCGTGCTCCATGACGGCCTTCGCCGCGTTGCACAGCGTGCCCGCCGTATCGATCATGTCGTCCACGAGGATGACGCGCTTGCCGCGCACCTCGCCGATCAGGTTCATAACCTCGCTCTCGTTCGCGCGCTGGCGGCGCTTGTCAATGATGGCAAGAGGGCAGCCGATGCGCGCGGCAAAATTGCGCGAACGCGTTACCGAGCCGAGATCCGGGGATACCACGACGTACTCGCCCTCATCCTGCCCCACGCGCTCCTTCATGTATCTGCCGAGAATCGGCGCGCCGAGCAGGTGATCCACCGGGATGTTGAAAAAGCCCTGAATCTGGGACGCGTGCAGATCCATCGAAACGACGCGGTCGGCTCCCGCCGTCGAAATGAGGTCCGCCACCAGCTTTGCCGAAATCGGGTCGCGGGCTTTTGCTTTGCGGTCCTGGCGCGCGTAGCCGAAATACGGCACCACCGCGGTGATGCAGCCGGCCGACGCCCGCTTCATCGCATCGATCATAATCAGCAGCTGCATCAGGTTGTCGTTGACCGGCGCGCAGGTGGACTGCACGATAAAACAGCTCGAGCCTCTCACGCTCTCCAGCAGGGAGACGCTCGTCTCGCCGTCGCTGAACCGTCCCACCTCGCATTTTCCCAGCCCCAGGCCGAGGCACTCACAGATCCTTTGCGCCATGCTCTCACTGGCGCCCGCAGAGAAAATTTTGATGTCCTTCCCGTGAAGATTCACTTGCATTCTCCCTTCTCGACGATCGTGATGTTTGGCCTCCG